>JACCEA010549058.1_pt1 | contig 10436 bp, 5 predicted proteins | sample 7449851 | NCBI WGS metagenome assembly JACCEA01 (sample SAMN15323453, study PRJNA562643) | freshwater metagenome | isolation source: river surface water | place: USA:Blue River Watershed | collected 2017-08-18 | reverse complement strand
GGTACTTATAACGCTGTGGTTCAGGCCAATAGTAGCCAGTGCGGTTGGGTAAGTCCAACTCCAGCACCTACTCCTCCGCCTCCAACGCAGCCACCAGTGACGCCTCCTCCGGCTACATTACCACCACCTGCTGGTAATCCTACTGTAGTTTTCACTATCACACCTGGTGTTATTAATGTGGGTGCATGGGATGCTAACTTGGTTCATTTGTCTGGTTTTGTACCAAACAGTGCTTATAGTGTAGAATATTGGGCTCAAGGACCTGGTGCTTACAATGGTATCGCTACCAAGACTCTGACTGTTACTGGTAATGTTGACTCTAATGGTAATGCAGTTATTGATAAAGGTGTGATTGCGTCTGGCGCTGTACCACCTGGTAACTATGATGTTTGGATTGTTGAAGCGAAAACCAATATCAGAACCACCAAACAAGTGAAACAGTACGCTGAATTCATTTCGTTGTTGTTTGCTAGTAACAAGTCCATTGTTAGGGGTGGTGATACTTATCGTCAGACAGCCACATTAAAAGGCGGGCGTCCTAATACCTCGTACACACTAACCACTATGGAACGTGGTAGTAGCTTTGGCACTAGAGTTAAAGACGTCAGAACTATAACTACTGGAGCTGATGGAGCTGGATCTGTTTACGGTGACAGTTACTATGATGGTTCCTCCGCGTATAGTGGAAGCGTCTTCATTTGGTGTGAGGTATCCGGTATTAAGTCTAATGAAATCGCTGTTACGTATACGCCTAACAGTACACCAGCTCCTACACCAGCCCCCACAGCAGCACCTCCACCAGTGAGTAACTTCAGAGCAGTGTTCAGTACAGATCTTGGTTCTAGTTCACGACCACATAATGAATTACCTACCAGTACTATTATGAGTATCGGTCTGAATTCTAATAAAACAGTTGACGTGGCTTATAAATCCATGCTTAAAGCGACTTACGCTCTGGCACTTAATGTACTTCCAAAGAGCCGTGTAATTATCCAGATTGAGGTCTTAGATGCTTCCGGCACTATTGTGCTGGCAAGATCTAATCCTTCGAACGTTAATACCAATGAAATCAACAATGGATGGTTCAGGACTACAAATTATGGTCTTGGTATTGGTATTCCAAGTAATGTCTTGGCTGTTGGTATGGACTATGTTCTGAGAATCGTCGCCACTAATGTCAATACCGGTGAGGTAACTCGCAGTGCCAACTACAAAGCTCGCGCCATATTCATTCCTGACAACAACTCATACGCTTAATTAGAGATGGGTAGTAACCTTTAACTGATAACTGAAAGAAAAGATGACCAGAATCATTTTCTTAAAGAAGGATGTTACTGGTCTACTACCCGATAACTTTATACAAGATGAATTTCTTGTAACAGTTACGGGTAGTAATAGACTAGTCATCCCAGAGTATGGTGCTTTCTTCGAACAAGATTTCGAACTAAGAGATGCAGATACTAACGATGTTATTTCTAAAGATGATTATTACTTTTCTGATCTTTATCAAGAAGCCTCTCAGGAGTCTGGTAAAGCAGTTTGGAATATTGTAATCATTAGGAATCCTGACATCAATACCAACCTAAAGATTAGCTATAGGGCTTTCGGTGGACCTTTCTCCCGTAATGCTAGATTGTTAGTTGAGTGGGTTAAAGAAAGAGAACAAGACTTTATCAATCCTGCTACATGGAGTGAAGTCGATGATATACCTAAGAAATTTGCTCCTAGCTTTCACCATCACCTATTAAGAGATATCTTTGGTGGTGAGCACTTCGAAACAGGACTAAAACGTTTAGAGAACAGTATATTAACTGGTAACTCTGAGATTATTCAATCAATCATCAATGAAGTTATTGCTAAACTTGACTCTAGTAGAACTACTGCCCTACAATTGAGTAGAGCTATTGTGGAATCAAATACTAGTAAAGTATTAGGAACCATCAATAAAAAGTATCTTGGTTTAGACTTAGTAGTTAACTTAGATGTAGCTACTAAAGACGAGATAGAACAAGCTGCTGATATTTCAGTAAGCCAAACTATGTTTACTGTTGATAAATACATCAACAAAGACAGATTGAAAATCTTCTCCGATCTAGTTAAAGATGCTATTGTATCTAGTAAGGAAACGAATCTAGGTTTAGATCAGGGTGTTATTGGGGAACCCACCAAAGCTAATATCATTGCTACAGTCAATGGTGCTACGATTGTTCTGGACTCCATGGAAAATAACAAAGCTAACGATGTGGACTATGATCAGATGGTGTATCCTAAGGGTTATCCATTATCTGATCAATTCACTATTATTAGATTAGGTAATAATCCTAAAGATAAAGGTGGTGTCTGGTTAGGTTTCAATACTGCAAAGTTAGATGCTTATATAGGCATTATGAATGGGGATGAATGCTTCAGACGTATGCGCTGGTATAAGTTCTATACTGACGGTAACTTAGCCGACATTGCTCAACGTGTCAAAGAACATATCAACGACACTAAGAATCCTCACGAGTTAACCAAAGAACAGATTGAATTAGGTGATGTTGAAAACTATCCAGTAGTAACTGAAGCTCAGATTCTAGCACAAGACTCTGTAAAGAGTTATATGACTATGGATACTCTACAGTACTTCATGGCTGCTCACTTACTCAATCTTAAAGCTAATCCTGATGAAGATGGTGGTGTAGACTTGAAAGCCGATATCTTTGATAAAGCTAACATTATCTATACACCATGTGATAAAGTACCTGCTCCAGTATGTCCGCCAGCAGGACAGTTAATTAAAACTTACTGTGATGGTACTGAGAAGATTGGTAGATGGACTGACGGTGCATGTGGTTTTACTGATTCTGTTATGGAATCAAATTCAGATGACTGCGATTACTTTGAGCAACCTAAACAAGGTACTGAGATTAGTACTTTCTGTGATGGTTATAACCTCATGGCTAAAGTATCTGATGGACGTGGTGCAACTTTCGACTCACTTAAAGAAGAAAAGAGTATCAAGTGTGGATGGAATCCACCTGAACTAGGTACTTTGATCTCTACTAGGTGTGAAGGTTATAACACTATCAGTAAATATGCAGATGGTCAGAATGGTAATTACGAAGTAACTACCAGTGTAAATGATCCTAAGTGTGGGTATGTGCCTCAGGCTGCTGAAGGTACTGTCATTACAGAATACTGTAACGGTCCTAATAGAGTTACACGCCATGCAGATGGTAAGGGTGGGTCATTCGAAGTCATTAGTATGATTAACGCACCTGAGTGCGGTTATGAGGCTCCTACTCCTGCTCCTACTTAACCACCAGTAACTACACCTCCTGCTCAACCACCAGTAACTACACCTCCTGCACCACCTCCAGCTAGTAACTATAATGCGTTCCTAGCTTATGAGGTTAATAATGGTTCATCACAACCTACTGAGATAGTGCCTAAATCAGTGACACTTACTCTAACTAAGCTCTTTAGCTATAATAACAGTAACGCTGTGAGTTTATCATACGTTAAGAATATGTTTATATCAACCCATGTCAACTCAGCTACCACAGGTAGTCCTGCTGGTGTTTATATCAGTCACTATCTGGAAGTCATGGATGACCAGGGTACGATAGTACTGGCCAGAGATAGAGTCGGTAGAACTGTAACCACAGCAGCTGGTGGTAACTGGATTAAGCTTAAATTTGTAAGTGTAACACCAGCAATGTTTGCTGGTTTAGGTAATAACATGACTTATAAGGTTAGAATTAAGACTGTACGTGAATCAGATAATGTTGAATCGTATAGTGAACTTTGGCCGTGTATCTACTATGTAGAACCTATCCCTAACCCAGGTGCATAACTAATGTAAACGTCATAAAAGGCCGGGGTCTCCCGGCTTTTTATGCTGTCAATACTTATGATTAGCTAAACATAGACCCCCTAAAAACGAGGTTCAAATGGATGAAATTTTCGAATTACCTCTTGATAAAACTGGAAGTTTATCAAGTAACAGAATTAAAGACGAACCACATACTTTAGCTGAACAGAGCATTAGAACAGTATCTCCTCTTAAAGGTATTTTCTACTCTGACTCTTTAAAGATAGTGGATAAAGGTACAGGTAAAGAACTACGAGTAATTCAGGATTACATTATCACTGAACACTACCATAGTCTTAGCCAGTTCCATGGTAAAGATATTGCTGGTATGGTTGTTATCACCAATCCAGCTATCGGGATTGATATTGAGATATCGTATCAGGCAGTCGGTGAACTATATAACGTGAAAGATGAAGCTCTTAAAGAGTTTCTAGATAAACGATTAGAGCATGAACATAACTCAGCTCTCTTATGGGAAATCTTCAACAATCAAACAATGTTCGTACCTAGTGATAGCCATCTAGATGTAGGTGATCAAGTAGGTTTTGAATATCTGTTGTATGGTTTAGAGAAGATTAGAAACTCTATTCTTCTATCTGATTTTGACATTGTAACAAAACTTATTGAAACTATTGATCTATATCTTGAAAGTCTATCTAACCTGATGGATGAACGAGTAAGGGATAATTATCTTCCAATCGTTGATGAGTTTATCAAACAGTTTGATAAGGTTAAACTCAAGCTTGACAAAGTTGCTAATCTGACAGTCGCTTCGACGGAAGATATGCGTCTCATAGCAGACGCTGGTTATAGTTTCAGCGGTGAGGATAAATATGTTACTCTTAAAGGCATCACAGCCCTTAAGGAAGAGATCTACAACCGTCTAGTGACGAAGAAACAGACCAACCTAGGTGTTCACTATGGTGTGATCGCTTTCCCTCTCCTGTCGACTCTAGAGACGTTATCTAATGGTGCTACTGTGGTCATTGATGCTTACGATAACTATAGCTTATCGAGCGCTATTGTTTTTGATTCAGCAGTATATCCAGAATTAACCAATACATCAGACAGATGGAGTATTACTAAGATTATTAATAATACTAATAATCGTGGTGGTGTTTTATTAGGTGTCAATCTAAATACTGGTGAAACCTATATCGGTGTACTACGTATGACAGAAACCACCACACCTAGCATTATCTGGAGAAAACAGTTAACTGAATACGACATTGAGATTGTCTTAGAGAAGCTCTCTAAACACATGGATGATAAGAATAATCCACATAAAGTAACTAAGGAACAAGTTGACTTAGGTAATGTGGAGAACTTACCACCAGTTACTAGAGCAGACATTGCAGCACGTAAACCAGTTCGTAAGATGGTAACGTTTGATGCTTTGCTCCATTTCATGAACTCATACATGAACTGTATTAAGACAGTAGCTGACATGGATGATGAGAATTGTGAATCTAATGTGATTAGAAACATCAAGTTAGTCTTTGCACCCTGTGGTCCATGTGGTACATGTTGTACTCCGAATACTCCTATTGATGCTACTGAGTCTCCTAGTAACTTACCTACCGTCGACCCATTCGATACTCTGTATGGTTGGTTCTGTCAGGGTAATGCTAAGATTGGCATTTATGCTGATGGTTTGGGTGGCACTACTACTCGACAGATGGAAGAAAATAGTGATGATTGCAGTAATGACACTGGTGAAGAAGTCCCTACTGAGACACCTACTCCTCCGCCAGCAGAATAATGAAACTACTTACCAGTACTGAGGATTCTTAATGCATGATAGACTCAAAAGGTATCTGCTAGATCCATCAGGTACTAATCCTGATAATCTAGTAAGAAACGAAGATCACATATTGAGTAAGAATAAGATCAGAGCTATTGTACCTATCTATGGTGCTTTCTACTCTGGTTCTTTAGTACTCTTTGATAAGATAAATAAAAGACGTTTAAACTACGGTACAGATTTCTGTGCTGCTGGTTTACTACAAAATGAAACTATGTCTTTTGGTAAAAGTATCAGTAGCGTAGTACTCATTCTTAATAGTGAAGTTAGTAACAATATCTCTATCACCTATCAGAACTTAGGTGGAGAGTATGAAAGAAATAATATTGGTTTAGAGGCTCTATTGAAGTTAAAGAGACCTGAGAACGATAATCCAGCTTTCAATGATATCGAATCACTACCTACTACTTTCAAACCAACATTCCATAAACATGACTTTGGTGATGTATACGGAATGGATTACTTAGTCTTTCTTTTAGAAAGATTAAGATTAGCTGTCATTTGGAAGAAGGTAGAGATGGTGGTAACTGTCATCAGTTATATTGATGATTTTCTGAACCAATTGATGATTGATACTATTAATAATGCTGATGATATCTTTAATACTATTTTAATTAACTTCAAAGCTGCTTTTAATAAAGTAACTTTTGGTTTAGGTTTACTTAATGATTATGGTCTAATTACTATTGAAGAAGCTAAAGCTATCTTCAATGATGAACACTTTGATAAAGCCATTGAAGGTTATCTCTCTATTGAGGGATTAGTAACTTTAAAGAACGAACTCTATAGTTCAGCTGTATCTAGTAGAGTTACTAACCTGGGTATGTCCCATGGTACTTATATACTACCTACTTTGACAGCATTATCCAATACTGTTGTTGGATCAGTATTCATATTGAATTCTTACAATGCTAATACATTAGATAATGTTCAATTGAATACATCAATCTATCCAGACGTCAAAAAGAATGATACACAGTGGAGTATCAAGAAGATGACTGGTAAGGTAACAGAGGTTGGGGGTATCTTCTTAGCTACGGCTTTGAATGATGGTACTACTTTCATCGGTAGACTACATGCTAATAGTCTCAATGAAGTGTTCATGGAATGGAAGGAACTGTTGAGTAATCTTGATTTAGGTTTCTTAGTAGACTTAGAGAACCACCTTTTAGATAAAACTAATCCACACCATGATCATAAATCTAGATTAAAGTTAGGTAATGTAGAGAACTTACCTGTAGCCACTAGAGAAGATATTGTCTGTAACGTTCCATCTAGAGCTTATATTACTTTCGAGAATTTGATGCTTTACATGAAACGTTTCCAAACAGGTGAAAAGAATGTAAGAGATATTGACTTACAGGAGTCCGAAGTTAATACCAAACGAAGAATGCAAGCTATATTCTCACCATGTGGACCATGTAATACCGATAAGGATGAATGGAACCTGATTGATGAGTGTATGGTGATGGCACCTCCTGAGAAGGTTCCTAATGCTGTCTATGAAACAGATAGAAGCTTAGTTACTACCGAGGTAGACTTTGCAACTCTTACTAGTTACTTAGAAGACTTTAGACCTAATCAAGAAGTCATTATTAATATTTATAGACGAGTGGTAGATTACCAAGTACCTACGGCTCCTCCTCCAGTAACTATCCCACCTCCACCAGTTGCTAAGTATTACTATGTTACATGGACTGGGTGTGAGGATGACTTACCTTATTGTTTTGATTCGTATATGGCTCTACCAGTAGGTGACAGTAGTATTATTCCAGCACCTGTGGCTGCCTTGAGGACAGGTGTGGTTAAGAACGATATAGGTGATGTAGTTCACGCTGGCGTTACCTGGGATATGGAAACAGAAGAATTTGAATACATTAGTACTAGTGCTAAACAGTTGGTTAGAAAACTAACCGAGTCTAATAGTAATTATGATATTACTGGAGCTGTAATTAGTATTCAACCAGGTGTGATGGATGATTTTGATATCAAAGGACTGTATAAAACAACACCCACTATCACAGCACTTAGAACATTGAGATTCACTGCTAGTTACAACGGTACTGTAGTAGGTACTTTGAATTATGTACAAGAACTCAAAATTGATGTCATTTAATAATGGAAAGGTTTAGTCATGACTGAAGGTTTCGAGTTAGTAGGTACTTTTACCATGAGGACAGATGATAAAGGTTATCTGGATATGGTAACCCATCTTGATAAAACTAGTAACAGTTCAGCACCCTCTAATCGTGACTTCTATTTTGAAGTAGCGTATAAGGAGAACCCAGCTAACTTAGTGGCGACTAGTAACACTTTAACTGTTCGTCATTTAGTCCCGATCGATCCTGTACTAACACTTACCACAGACGTGAATGAAGTAGTAGGTGATTATGATAAGTCCATACTCACAGTACATGGTGCTGATTTTACTAAAAATACTAGTTTGGTGGTTAAGTTGTATCGTAAGGTAAATGATAGCATAGCTTCCATTGTGGAGACTAAGAACGTTATAACTGATGATGCAGGTGAGTTTACTCTAGAGATTCATCATAACTACGGTGAAGCTGCCGAGATACCTAGTATCCGTGACTTCTATGCTGAAGCTCCAAACCAATCCAATGGTAAAATAGTTACTAGTAATGAAGTTAGTGTGGATCATTCTTACATGCGGACTGACTAGTAAGCGGCGATTATATGGATCAATATTAGATATGAAAAAGGTCTTGAAGTAATGGAATATTTGTTACGTTACCCACTCGACCTCACAGGACGAAATCCAGATAACCTAATTAGAGGAGAGAGCCATGTTCTGAAGGACATGCGCTTCAGGGCTATAGCTCCTTTTTATGGAGCTTTCTATGGTGACACTGTCGTACTATACGATGAAACTAATAGTCGGCCTCTGATTAGAAATAAAGACTTCGTTACTGCTGAGGTACTAGTAGATAAAACTTCATTGACTGGACAACCTGTTAATGGTATTATCTTAATTATCAATAGACAGGTTAGTAAACATGTTAGAATAGATTACCAATGTTTAGGTGGTGATAATTTCAAAAACAATCAGTCTATTGAGAATCTTTTAAAAGTAGAACACGATGATTACGTAAGTTACAGCTATTTAGATATTAATAAGAAGCCTGAAACATTCAAACCAACATTCCATAAACATAATGTTGCAGAGATCTATGGATTTGAATATCTCACTTACTTATTAGAGTCTATTAGGAATGCAGTAATTTGGAAGAAGTTAGATTTAGTCAAAGAACTCATTAGTAAGGTTGATCTGGAGATCACCAACATGATTGAGTCTAATATCAATAATACAGACGAAGCCTTTAATAAGTTTCTCTCTGATTATAAGTACGCTTTCAGAAAAGAGTTATTTGATCTTAGTAATATAAAGAACTATCGTCCCAGTACCCAACAAGAGGGTGTAGCTATTGCTAATGGTGACAGAGTTAATCTAACCGAGGAAGCCTATATCAGTATCCAGACTATCTCTTTCTTTAAATCGGAACTCTATAGTTTCCTTTTAGATAAGAGTAAGACTGGAATAGGTACAGAGTATGGTTTAATAGGTAATCCGACTAAAGAATATTTAGCGAATGCTCCTAACGGTACTAGGTTCTTTATTGATAGCCATGATGTTGCTGTGAAAACTGATCAGACGTTTGATCTGACGGTCTTTCCTGATCTTAAAGCTCAGAGGACTAAGTTCAGTATTTATAAAGTCTCCAACCATGCGTCAGGTAGAGGCGGTGTCTTCATGGCTACTAACCTGATTAGTGCTGTGACTTATATCGGTAAACTCAGTATGCATGGTGAAAACCTATTAATGGAATGGAAGCAATTACAGTTAGCGTCTATCACTACTGAGAACTTCGCTGATGTAGTTAACCATTTAGGCGATACTACTAACCCACACGATGATTCCAAAGAAGACGTAGGTTTTGATCTATTAGAGAATTTATCTATAGCTACTAAAGAAGACGTATTAGCTCAGACTAAAGTTCGTAAATATCTTACTGCTGAAAACCTTCAGTTATACATGAAGGGTTTTATGGCTGGTCAAGTTGATAGTAATGAGATCAAACCTGATCCTAAGATCAACGTAATGAAACGTTTTGATATTGTATTCTCAGACTGTGGGGATAACTTAGTCAATACTGGTAGTCGCGTTTGTAGCATTGATGAGGTTGATTTCTCTTTCAATGTTTACACACAGCGTGTTAAGTATAGGAATGCCCGTAGATTATCAGAGAATCCTGAACTTAAGGATTTTAATCCTGTCATCTATGAAGCTTTTACTAAACTAGTAGGTAATACACTTTCCACTGACCATAGTACACGTACAGGTGTCAGATTAGTGAATCTTCCAGAAGTACTGAGTATCAATCAGACATGGAACTTCGGTACACTCTACCAAGGTTTTAGATCTGGTGTTTATGATTACGAAACGACTGACCCTTATTACGATACACTTTTAGTAGTGCGTGGTGCTAAAACCAAACCTAGTATTAATGGTGCTTTGGAAGTTAGGTACATCAAGAGCCAAGAAGAACTCGTAGCTGAGTATGGTGGTGTACAGGGTGTAGCTGATGAGTTTGAATACCAGATGAAAAAAGGTGATTACTTGGTATGCTTTAGAGCATTCAATAAGCCACCTGAAGGAGCGTCCGAACAGGCTATTCTGGATTTTGAGAAAAAAGAGCAAGTAACCAAGATTGAAATCTTCAGTACTGGTTATACTTTCCACATCGACTTAAGAACGGCAGT
>JACCEA011504643.1_pt1 | contig 10439 bp, 10 predicted proteins | sample 7449851 | NCBI WGS metagenome assembly JACCEA01 (sample SAMN15323453, study PRJNA562643) | freshwater metagenome | isolation source: river surface water | place: USA:Blue River Watershed | collected 2017-08-18 | reverse complement strand
TTCGCACCCGCTGATAACCTTCATGCTGACCCGATGAGCCCCCGTAGCTCAGGGGATAGAGCACTGCCCTCCGGAGGCAGGTGCACAGGTTCGATTCCTGTCGGGGGCACTTGAGATAGATCACCCTAATTTTGAAAACTCTTTCCATTTCATCCTTGTATAACACCCCCGCACAGGGGACAATTAAGCCCTTGCACACACATCTGTGTGTATTAAAAACAAACTCTTGAACTGAGTCTTACTTCCCTAAGGAGACATGCGATGGATTGGCGTCATCAATCAGCGTGCCGTGATGAAGACCCTGAGCTTTTCTTCCCTGTGGGAAATACAGGTCCAGCTCTAACGCAAATCGAAGAGGCAAAAAAGGTTTGCAACCGTTGCATCGTTAAGGAGCCTTGCCTTGCATGGGCACTTGAGAGCGGTCAAGATGCTGGCGTTTGGGGCGGACTTTCTGAGGATGAGCGTCGTGCACTGAAGCGACGTGCAGCTCGTAATCGCGCTCGCTTAATGGAGCAGCAAAACCAAATCTAAAGTGGGAACCGTAACTTTGCTTGCGTTCCCTTTTCAGTAGATTCCAAATTCAGCTCACCCTTTAACTCATTTTCAGTAAGGGTGCGAACAATTTGTAAACCTAGATTTGAAGAAGTCAACAAATCAAATCCCTCAGGTAATCCAACGCCATCATCTGAAATAGTTACTAGGCCCTCGTTGCTATAGCGCTGTAACTCAATTTTTAAGTGAGTTCCGGACTCGTAAAGACCATGCTCTAACGCGTTGTGGATCAATTCAGTAACCACCAATGACAGTGGAGTTGCCACACGTGACTCTAACGATCCGATTTCACCGACACGTTCGATCGTTAGCTCGCCCATTCGAGGGCTTAGCTCGAGCGCATGTGTCACCAATGAACTCAGAACCTCATCAAATGCAACGGTTGTTTGCGTACTGTTTGAAAGGGTTTCATGAACTACGGCAATAGATGCGATGCGACGTACCGCTTCATCCAAAGCTGCCGCAGCCGATGGATCTTCAATACGACGAGACTGCAGACGCAGCAAGGCCGAGACGGTTTGAAGGTTATTTTTTACGCGGTGATGGATCTCGCGGATTGTTGCGTCTTTGGTAACTAGTTCACGATCTCGTCTACGAAGCTCAGTTACATTCTGCAGCAAGACAATTGCACCAATCTTGTCGGTGCCAATAATCAGCGGCAAGACCAATAAATCAATTGTTGCCCCTTGATTATCGATTTCAACTCGCTGCAGTTGTTTTCCATTAAGACGTGAACGAATACCTTGTTCAGATGCATTTGGAGATGCGGTAACAACCTGTTCTGCCACTTCTCCAAGGTTTCTTCCTTCTAGATCCCCACGCCATCCCATGCGGGAAAACGCTGACTTTGCATTAGGGCTAGCAAATGAGATTGCAGAGTTTGCATCTAGGCGAATCAGTCCATCGCCAACACGTGGCGCTGGCTCAAAGAGTGAACCAGCATCCTTATACGGAAAGGTTCCCTGAGCAACCATTTGATACAAGTGATGAGCCACTTCTCTATACGTGGTTTCGAGTTTTCCAGAGCTGCGCGAATGTTCAACATTTCTGTGGCTGGAGATTACTCCGATTACCTGTCCCCCAAAGCTGACAGGAATGGTTTCAGTCTTAACCAACATCTCCCCTATTTTTTCAGGATCGATGGAGCTGACTACTTCATCACCCGACAGCGCTTCATCAATACCAGGCTTAGCGCCCCACAAAATCTCATCGCCAATCACATCATTGATGAAAACCGTTGATGTAGTTGTTGGCCGAATATGTGCAACTGCAATATGTCCAGTTGGCCACATGGAAATATCTTTACGAATCGGGACCCACAAAATTAGATCTGCAAATGAAAGATCAGCTAGCAACTGCCAATCTGCAACTAATTCACGGATTCGATTAGCTTGATCAATCGTGATTGTTGTTCGTGCGCCAAGCAGCTTTTCTAGCTGAAACATACTTACTTCCACTCCGCCAAGTGGATCTCGATCTCTTGGGTTGCAAACCAGACCAACTCATCATCGCCTTGAAATGCAAGAAGGGCGCATTGCAATTGATCCCATGGAATGGCAGATTTCAAGGTGACTGAGTCCTCATAACTTTCAGCTACTTGCTCATCGGTAATTTCAAAAGCCAAAACTATTCCAGGGGCTTTCTCTGAAAGGCGAAGATCTAATGCTTCCTCCCCTGCTGCAATCGATAACAGGTACTCAAGCTCTTCTTCATCGCAATCTGAGTTATCTGCGACAAAAGCTTGAGTGGGCGCAAAAACTTCATCTGCATCAATGCTCTTGCTCTGCACAAAGGCTTCTAGCTCCTTATGGCTGATGGGAAGGTATGCGCGCATTCGCCCATAGTAATAGATCTTAAGAAATGATTTCGCTGGCTAACTCTGCGATCGATTTACGCAGATTTGAGCGCTCATTTGTCTCCAGCAAGGTCGCATGCTCATCCTCTGCAGCCTTGGCAGAACGGTTCTCCTCCTTCAAGCTGCGAACACGTATCGGCTTTACCGCGGTTGTGAGCGTTAAGAACCTTGCCATTTCAGCATCTCCTCGTTTGCCAGAAGATTTCATATTTAGAGTAAAACTTAACTTTGCGCGAATTGAAGTCTGCTGCAGTAAATCAATTACTTGACCCAGTCGATAATGACCCAAATGATCTGCACGAGACGTAATCATCAATTCATCAGCTTGATCGCAACACCAAGTTGTCACAATTGAGGTCCAGCGCCTATCGGTTAAGCGGTTTGATAAGCCAGAGATAGATCCAATGTCAATAATGATCACATCAAACTCATCCATTGCTTTATTCATAAAGTTCTCAAGCTGTTCAGAAGTATCTTGGGTGATCTCAGCAAGTGCCAGGTTGGGTGCAATTTTTTTCCATGATCCGCTTTCACCGATGTTTCGCATGGAAAGTATTGGTGCGATAGAAGGTGCGCGAAAATTAGCTTCTATGAGCAAGGTGGATTTTTCAATAACGCTGAGCTCCATCGCAAGGTTGAGCGCGATCAATGTGCACCCTGTGTAGCTACCTGCCGATGAAATGGCGATTACCTTTGAGTTTCGTGCCTTGCGTTGGGTAACCGCGCTTGATCGGAGCATTGGTGCGCGCACAAAGCCGCGCACTAAAGAGATCAGATCGGCACCTAGATGCGGCAAAGGGTTCAGGGTTCCAAAATCCCCTGTTGAAGCATTGGGGATTGCAAAGCCGATGCACTGTCGCACCAATGTATGTGCTCCGTCAAAGAGTTTCTGGTTCGCACCTGGCAGTTCATTTCCATAGATCAACAGTGCATTAGCCGCGATATCAGGGTTTGATTCCAGGTAAAGCTGCAGCGAAGCCCAATCAATCGCCCTAAAAATCACGTTCCACCCCTGCGCAAACAAGGTTCCGGCAACAAAACCTTCTGCTTCGGGGTTTGCAATTGCGGTGATAACCGTTGGCATCTCAAGTTCAGACATAAGTTCGCACCACAACTAATCGACCCTGTGTTGTTGCGCTCAGCAATCTCAGAACTTGGGTCTCTTCTATGGCAACACTTATCGAAACATCTCCGCCTAATGCATTTTTCGAATCATCTAATCCAATAACTGTCACAGCGCCCAGAATCAAGATTGGATCAATAACCCCTTCTCCGTTACGTGAATCAAAGACCCAATAGATATCAACGGGATCCCCCAGATTTACCCCCGCTGCAAGATCTGAAGATCGCAAGGTAAGAGGCACCGAGCTTGTAGCAAAGGCCTCATTTGAGTTTGTCAGATCTGATATCGAGATAACTTCACCTGCAACCATTGTTCGCTTTGCCACTAGGCCGACAACTTGATTGCTCGCCCTTATGTATTTTTCAGAGCTACTTGTCAGATTCATATGAACTGAACGAATGTCAGGTGGTGCAATTACATGACCTGAAGTAACTGCATTTGTCAGCACCCAATACTTATCACCCTTATTGGCATAAGTTGATATAAAAAAGGCTGAAACAAATGCGGCTATGATCAAAGTAATTGCTAGCGGCATACGTGCGCTTAAAGAGTTCTTTTTGTTTTTCATCCCCGTACCCAATTGCCAGCCAGAACCAAAGCCCGGTGTTTATCCACAATCAGTCAAAGGTATGAGTTTTTTAGAGACTTTAGGTTGAGTCAAAGCTTTAAGCAGGTGGAAAAGGTATGACTATGACTACACAACGAGAATTTGAAGAGCTTCCAATATTTACAAGCATTGACCTTGTTTCCATATCCAGTGATCCTGATGAGGATTTTCTCCATCCCGTACTTGAAATCTTTAAACCTGAGCCGATTATTCAAGAGGCGAAAAAACCACGTCTGTATCTGGTTCCTAGTGATTTTGGTGAAGAATTTGATGCTGATTTTGCTCCCCAACCAACTTCGGCAAGTGATCTACCAGCGATTGAACCAATCGTGCTTCAGTTCATTTACAACGCAGTAGAAATTTGGGCGGGAAGACGGGCACCACAGCAGCTGCAGCAGTTATGTCACTACACAGTCTTTGCTGAACTTCAGCGATTAAGCGGATCCCAAAAAGAGTTAGCCCGGGTTCGCAAATCGAGAATTACCGCACCATTAGATGGCGTATGTGAAGCAACGGTCACGGTACGTTTCGGTGATCGATTGCGAGTAGTTGCAATCAGGTTTGAAGGTTTAGATGGACGTTGGTTATGTACCAGTCTCGACCTTATCTGAAGTTAAGCTGCGCCTCCGTGGCAACGCTTGTACTTCTTACCTGAACCACAAGGACATGGTGCGCTACGAGAAACCTCACCAGTTGTACGAACTCCAGATTCATCTGCAGCTGTGTACTGCAAACCAGCTTGAGGCAACTGCTTAGCCTCAAGTCCTGGAGCAACAACTTGATTATTCGCGCTTTCAACTGTGACTTCGATGTTAAACACAAAACCTGCAATCTCTTCTTTAATTCCATCCATCATGGCGGCAAATAGATCAAAGCCCTCTTTTTGATACTCAACTAGTGGATCACGCTGAGCCATTGCACGAAGGCCGATTCCTTCTTGTAGGTAATCCATCTCGTAAAGGTGTTCGCGCCACTTGCGATCGAGTACCGACAATAAGACCTTACGCTCTAGCTCGCGCATTACATCTGCACCAAGCGCCTCTTCACGTTGAGCATATGCAGCGCTGCAATCATCAAGCACACGTGCAGTAATGAAATCTGCATCAAGTCCGACTCTCGAACCAGCTTCAGCTTCTAGCTGCTCAATAGTGAATGAAATCGGATAAATAGTCTTTATGGCGGTAAATAAGGTCTCTAGATCCCAGCTCTCCGCATATCCTTCAGCGGTTGCAGAAGAGATATAAGCGGTCAAAGTATCTGAAACAAAACGAGCTACCTGATCCTTGATATCTGCACCTTCAAGCACGCTACGGCGTTCTGCGTAGATAACGGTGCGCTGGCGGTTCATAACATCGTCATACTTCAAAACATTTTTACGCATTTCAAAGTTCTGAGCTTCAACCTGAGTCTGTGCCGAACGAATCGCGTTTGAAACCATCTTTGATTCGATTGGTGCATCATCTGGAAGACCTGCAGCTGTTAAGAAGCGCTCAACCATTCCTGAGTTAAAGCGGCGCATCAAATCATCTTGAAGTGATAGATAAAAACGAGACTCACCTGGATCGCCTTGGCGACCTGAACGTCCTCGTAACTGATTATCAATACGACGTGATTCGTGACGCTCTGTACCTAATACATACAATCCGCCGAGAGCTACAACCTCTTCATGTCCCTTTTCAACTGCAGCCTTTTGACGTGCAATCTCTGCTGGCCATTCCTTTTCATACTCTTCTGCGTTATCAACTGGAGAAATTCCGCGACGTTGTAGCTCAAAATCCGCCATGAATTCGGGGTTTCCACCCAACATAATGTCGGTACCACGGCCAGCCATGTTAGTTGCAACAGTTACTGCGCCCTTAACACCTGCGCGCGCGATGATCGCAGCTTCACGTTCGTGGTGCTTTGCGTTAAGAACCTCGTGTGGAACTCCCGCCTTGCGAAGGAAGGCAGATAGTTCTTCAGATTTTTCAACGCTTACAGTTCCAACCAATACCGGTTGTCCCTTGCGATGGCGTTCGACAATATCTGCAGTTACTGCTGCAAACTTTCCAACTTCAGATTTGTATACAAGATCTGGTGAATCAAGACGTTGTGACGGACGGTTTGTTGGGATCGGAACTACGCCGAGCTTGTAAATTTGATGGAATTCGGAGGCTTCAGTTGTTGCGGTTCCGGTCATACCTGACAATTTGTCATACAGGCGGAAGTAGTTCTGCAGCGTAATTGTTGCCAGAGTTTGGTTTTCATCCTTAATTTCAATACGTTCTTTTGCTTCTAGCGCTTGGTGTAAACCTTCGCTGTATCGACGACCAGCAAGCATGCGACCTGTGTGCTCATCAACGATAAGCAGTTCGCCATTCATAACAACATAATCCTTGTCGCGCTTGAATAGCTCCTTGGCGCGGATTGCGTTATTGAGGTAACCAATCATTGGAGTATTTGCAGCTTCGTAAAGGTTTCCGATCTGCAAAAGCTCTTCAACCTTGGTGACACCTTCTTCAAGAATTCCTGATGTCTTTTTCTTTTCATCAACTTCGTAGTGAACATCACGCTGAAGCTTTTGAACCAAGTTTGCAAACTCTACGTACCACTTGGTTGCCTTGTCAGCAGGTCCGCTGATGATCAACGGTGTACGTGCTTCATCAATAAGAATCGAGTCAACTTCATCTACTACTGCAAAGAAGTGATCGCGCTGAACGCACTCATCCAGTGACCACGCCATGTTGTCGCGAAGGTAATCAAAACCAAACTCATTATTTGTGCCATAAGTGATATCAGCTGAATACGCTTCGCGACGTTCAGCAGGTGTCATATTGGCAAGAATTACGCCAACCTTTAAACCTAAGAATCTATGAACGCGACCCATCCACTCGCTATCGCGCTCTGCTAAGTAATCATTTGTTGTAACTACGTGAACTCCACGTCCGGCTAGTGCGTTCAGGTATGAAGGAAGGGTTGCAACTAAAGTCTTACCTTCACCTGTGCGCATTTCAGCGATATTGCCCTTGTGCATTGCGGCGCCACCCATGAGCTGAACGTCGTAGTGACGCTGACCTAATGTGCGACGACCCGCTTCGCGGACAACTGCAAATGCTTCAGGCAAGAGATCATCTAGAGATTCTCCGGCGGCGTAGCGCGCTTGGAAAAGTGCGGTCTGGTCGCGTAGCTCTGAATCAGACATCGCAGAAAAACGAGGCTCTTGAGCATTTACTAAGCCCACGATCTTGGTTAAGTCACGAAGGATGCGTCCTTCGCCTGCACGCAAAATCTTGTCTACAAACGCTGGCATTGACCTGGCCTCTCAGAAAGGGTGCTCCCCTATTTCACGCCCTTATCGTAGAGGTTGGGCAACGCAGGCGGTAACCGCAGAGACTGAGCCAATAGCGTGAAATCCCTGCGAATTAACCGCCCTGAGGGCCTCTCGCAGGGTAGCTCCGGTCGTCACAACATCATCGACAAGGATCAGCTCACCTCGTACCGCGGTTGTGGTTCTAAAGGCGCCAGCAAGATTATGGGCCCGTTCCTTACGGTTCAAACCGCTTTGATCCACCACTCTTCTAGAAAGCTCTAAGCAATCCACCATCTGCACCCCTGTGCGCAATGAAAGCTGCTCAACAATGTCTACGACAAAACTTCTTCCACGACGACGTTGTGAAGATTTGCTTGAAGGAACCGGAACCAAACGGCTTAGTGCTAGATCTAATTTTGATTTCTCTAAGGCGTGAACAAGTGCATTGATGATTAATTCATCAGCTCCCTTTAACCCCGATTCTTTTGCAGCTAGAACTATCTTTGATGCCGTTGGTGTATATAAAAGTGCTGAGTGAACAGTTAGCCCATCAAACTTACTTCGGTAATAATGTGGATGCCAACTGCTTCTACATGCAGAACAAATCGTTGGACCAAGTTTTCGACAACCAAAACATCTACTGGGGAAAAGTAATTGCGAAAGTTCTGTAACGGCATGCACATTGCAATAATTACCTAAATAAAATGTGTGGTTTTACTTCACTTAAATCTGTGGAAATTAAGCTTTGTAATCCTCTGGCTGTAACTGAATCAAACGGTGATCAATACTCTCCCAAGTGTTACGAGGCAAGGTCACAACAAAGTGTGCTCCGCGACCTGGTCGTCCCCAAGCTTCAAGCTCACCATTGTGCAAACGTGCATCTTCAAGTGCAATTGAAAGACCTAAACCAGTTCCTCCTCGTGTGCGTGCTCGTGAAGGATCTGCACGCCAGAAGCGATCAAAGACTCGCATTAAGGCGTTCTCATCGAGACCAACTCCATAGTCACGGACACCAACGGCAACATCATGCTCACTTGCTTCGATTCGAACATCGATCTGCATCTCTTCTGCATGATCGATCGCATTAGATAGCAGATTACGCAAAATGCGTTCCACACGGCGAATATCAGCCTTGATCATTACTGCTGGCTCTGAAGATTTCACATAAATCTCTGTTTTGCGCTCCTTAGCCAGCAAGCTCAAATCATCTGCACAGCGTTGAACCAACTGAACGATGTCAAAATCCACCGCTTCAAGTACGGCAACCTCTGCATCAAATCGAGAAACCTCAAGCAGATCCTCAAGCAAACGTTCAAATCGATCAAGTTGGGCCACTAATAATTCCGCACTTCTTTCTACAATTGGGTCAAAACCATCTTTCGAAGAGTGAATCACTTCAGATGCCATTCGTAATGTTGTTAATGGAGTGCGTAGTTCATGGGAAACATCAGATACAAAGCGCTGCTGAACGCGGGAAAGGTTCTCAAGACGGGCAATCTGTTTTTCGATTGATTCAGCCATCTCATTAAAGGCCACACCAAGCGTTGCGATTTCATCCTGAGATTCAACCTTAAGTCGCTTCCCAAAGTCTCCAGAAGTAAATTCGGTAGCGATCGCTGCTGCCTCGCGGACCGGTCGCACAACTTGTCGAACTACGAGCCAAGTAATAAGCGCAACCAAAAATAGAAGAAGGAAACCGGTTAAGAAGAAGGATCTACTAATCAAATCCAAGGTTTTTTCTTGATTGGCAAGCGAGAAAATAATGTACATCTCGTACTGACCCGCATTTGGGATCTGCACCTTTTGTCCGATTGCCAAGCCCTTGACTCTTGTTCCGGTCAAATAACTCATATTGGTGTACTGATACACCAAATTTGGATTCTTGCGAACACGCTCGCTCAGTGAGGTTGGGATAGATGTTGGATCCAAAAGATTGGATGCGATTTCATAATTAATTGCTCTGGTATTTCCTGGGCTTCGAATAAAAACTACTTCTCGTGCATTTTCATTTGCAGTCAAAGTTGTTGCTGAACTAATAACATCATCAACAACTTTTTGAACCACTGAATCTGGCTCACCTTGAGCCAACAAGAATCGGTATTCAGCCGTGAAGATTGTTGAACGGGCTTCTACTAATGCGGTGTTGAGATTTACCTCTTTAATGCCCGCCGATAACTGAGAATTCAAGGCCGATCCTGCAACCCCCATAACAACCAAAGAGAGCAAAACCGTTGAAACAATTACCTTGATGGCAAGGGAGTTACGTACTCGACTATAAATTCGGTTCATTGTTAGGAACCGCCCATGACTCCAGCTTTGTATCCAACTCCACGTACTGTCACGACGATTTCAGGATGCTCAGCATCATGTTCAATCTTCGAGCGCAAACGCTGAACGTGAACATTGACTAGGCGGGTATCGGTTGAATGTCTATATCCCCAGACTTCGCTGAGCAATGCATCTCGAGTAAAGACGCGGCCAGGCTCTTTTGCCAAGGCAACCAGCAGGTCAAACTCAAGTCGCGTCAGTGCGATTTGTTTGCCGGCACGAGTCACTTGATGAGCTTGAACATCGATTGCAAGATCACCAATGGTCAGCAAACCAGAAACATCGGCGTTAGTTCTGCGCAAACGGGTTCTAATTCGAGCTATCAGTTCAGATGGGTGGCGAAATGGCTTAACCATGTAATCATCGGCACCGGCCTCTAAACCTTTTACAACATCTTGTGTGTCACCTTTAGCTGAAAGCATGACGATTGGAACCATTGATTCTGCGCGGATTAACTTGCAGACTTCGATTCCATCAAGGCCTGGCAACATAACATCCAGTAAAACTAAATCTGGTGGATTGTTACGGAAAACATCCATGACCTCATCGCCACGGCTAACTAGATCCACATCGATGCCGGCACCGGTTAAAACGATGCCGAGCATCTCTGCGAGATCCTGGTCGTCATCGACGACCATAACTAAAGTCATTAGCTACCGTGCTCCCAAGAGTTCAGGTACATATC
>JACCEA011188243.1_pt1 | contig 10440 bp, 11 predicted proteins | sample 7449851 | NCBI WGS metagenome assembly JACCEA01 (sample SAMN15323453, study PRJNA562643) | freshwater metagenome | isolation source: river surface water | place: USA:Blue River Watershed | collected 2017-08-18 | reverse complement strand
TTTACCATCGCCACCACCGGCTTGGGAATGGAACGAATCAATCGTTGCAGATCCAAAACGTTGAGGCGAGGAACGCCGCTTTCGTCTTTGTATCCGCCAATGGTCTTGATGTTTTGATCTCCCCCTGAGCAGAAGGCTTTGTCGCCCGCTCCGGTGAGGATAACGGTGTAAATATCTTGACTTTCGCGGCAAATGACCATGGCATCACACATTTCCATCACCGTTTTGGGGGTGAAGGCGTTGCGGTAACGTGGTCGGTTAATGGTAATTTTTGCAATCCCTTCGTGGTATTCAAAAAGGATTTCGGAGTATTCCTTAATAGGTGTCCAAATTCGAGTTGTAGCCATCTTCTTCGTGATTTCGGTACGCAAAAGTACCATCCAAGACGGAATCTTCTTCACCTTTCGGGGAATAAGATTCGGAACGGTGACTTCGAGATGGAGAATGACTGCCCCTGCGATGGATGGATTTAATGTAATTGTTCAACCGAACCAAGTATTGCTCCATCTCTTCATGAAAAAAATCAAACGACTCTGTAGATAAAAATCCGCGGTTTAACGCTTTTTGAAGCAAGGTTTTTGACACCAATACTTGGCCTTTGCATTCGTGGATGTGTTTTAATTTTTCTGCACTTTGGTACTGTCCGTATCCCAAAGAAAGATTAATGGCCCACGCATCGAAAGATTGTCGGGTTTGATGGCGGAGCTCCGCAGCATCACCGTCCCAATTTTGAGTAAGTTTCCAAATCTCTTCCGCCAATTCCATGGCTTTCTGGTACACTTGTAGATCTTCTAAATTCATGAGGTTTGTTTTTCCAAAAAAGAGATTCTTAGGAAATTGGCATTCCCGAGTCATCTACTTTTGGAAAGAAACCACCCAATGCCTCAAAGGTTTGAGGATGATGTAAAATTTTGAAATGTCCCAATTGATGGGTAATGTACAACTTGGAATTTTTCCATCCTTGATGAATAAATTCTGCATTCTTCAAAGAAACTTGGTCGTCGTTTTCATCGTGAATGATGAGTCCATCGCACCAAATGGTTTGGGATAAACTTGCAGCAGATACACTTTCGAGGGTGGTGTTGAATTTGTTTTCGGTGTACTCCATGGTGGTGGCCAACAACTTCGAGTTCCACCCAAACTTTTTCCCAAAATGAGTCATGGCATCCGCTACGGAAGATGGGGCGGCGATGGTGGCCAATTGGAAAAATCGTTGCCCCATGGACTGAGATAGAATGAGCGAAGCTCCTCCCAAACTATGGCCGATGGCCATCACCATGTGAAATTCTTCCTGAAGGAAATTGATCGTTTCTGAAAACGCCAGCAAGGAACAGGTATTTCCTGTACTTTTTCCGTGGCCTGGCGCATCGAAACTGATGGGGTGATACCCCCGTTCGCGCAACCACAGTGCCAAACTTCCCATTTGAGTCCCTCTTCCACTCCATCCATGCACCAATAAAATTTTCGGACCATTTCCTCCCCAATCGTACACCGCGATACGGTGATTCCGATGCTCTAAAAACAACTTTTTTGCTTGTTTCATCTGCTCTTTTTCCTTGGGATGCTGTTTCATGCTGAAAGGCGTAAGGAACAATCGCAAGGCAAGAGGAGCAAGCGCTTTGGGGAAAATTCGACCAAAAATCTTCACCAATAAGGCAGAAAACAAAAAAAGGATGGAAGGAGGATTCATGAACGGTAGCAAAAGTACCCATTCCGCCTTGGCTTTGAATGCCGTTGGAAGTGCCCTTAACAAACGGTGGAATTCTTTAACGATTCTTTGAAAGCACAAATTCCCAACTCGGGGGGAGATTCATTTTTTTATCCCGCCCTTGGTTTGTAATTTCGAGCCATGGAAACAGTTGTGAGTGGGATTCGCTCCACCGGGCGATTGCATTTAGGAAATTACTTCGGAGCTTTAAAAAACTTCATCACCATGCAGCAAGAAAATCGCTGCTACTTCTTTATTGCCGATTATCACGCCCTCACCACCCACCCCGATCCCAAAGCCTTGTCGGCCAGCGTTCGGTCGGTCCTCGCCGAATACTTGGCCTGCGGAATCGATCCCAACACCGCAACCATCTATCGCCAAAGCGACCTGGTTGAAACCTTCGAATTGTACCTAGCCCTCAACATGCAAGCCTACCTAGGCGAGCTGATGAAGACCACCTCGTTCAAAGACAAAGCGCGAAAACAACCCGAAAATGTGAATGCCGGCTTACTCACTTATCCCGTTCTCATGGCGGCCGACATCCTCATCCACAAAGCCCACAAAGTGCCTGTTGGCAAAGACCAAGAGCAACATTTGGAAATGACCAGAACCTTTGCCCGACGATTCAATCACTTCCACGGAATGGATGTTTTTCCCGAACCCGTGGCCTACAACTTTGGCAAACAACTGGTAAAGGTTCCTGGACTCGACGGAAGCGGAAAAATGGGGAAAAGCGAAGGGGAAAACAACGCCATTTATTTGGCCGATGCCCCCGAAGTGACCCGCAAAAAAATCATGCGGGCATTAACCGACCAAGGGCCAACGGAACCGAATTCCAAGCCGCCCGTTTTCATCCAGAATTTGTTCACCCTTTTGGGCTTGGTTTCAACCCCTGATGTGGTGAAACACTACAAAAAAACCTATGCCGATTGCTCCATCCGTTACGGAGATCTCAAAAAACAATTGGCCGAAGATACCCTCGCGTTCATTGCCCCCATCCGGGAACGCATCGTTGACATTGAAAACGATACAGCATTGATTAACCGCGTATTGAAAGACGGAGCTGAAAAAGCCCGCGAATCATCCTCTAAAACCCTGCAAGAAGTACGCGATCTGTGGGGATTCAAACCATTTTAATCAACGAAAACCATGCACGTAGCCATCGCAGGAAACATCGGAGCCGGGAAAACAACCCTCACCCGTTTGCTCGCCAAACATTACCAGTGGGAAACCCAATTCGAAACGGTTGACGATAACCCGTACTTGAACGATTTTTACAACGACATGCAGCGTTGGAGTTTCAACTTACAGATCTTCTTCCTCCACAACCGATTCCAACAAATCGTTGATATCCAAAAGTCGGAAAAAAGCGTGATCCAAGATCGCACCATCTACGAAGATGCTTTCATCTTCGCTCCCAACCTCCACAGCATGGGGTTAATGAGCACCCGCGATTTTACCAATTACAAGAACTTGTTCGACACCATGAGCGAGTTAATCTCCCCGCCCGATTTGATGATCTACCTCCGCGCATCCGTTCCCGCCTTGGTGAACAACATTCAAAAGCGCGGACGAGAATACGAAGACGGCATTCGACTCGATTACCTCAAACGCCTAAACGAACGCTATGAGGCGTGGATTTCTACTTACGATAAGGGAAAAGTTTTAATCATCCCCATCGATGAGTTGGATTACGAACGAAACGAGGAACACTTGGGATCTATCATCTCTAAGATCGATGCCGAACTAAACGGATTGTTCTAATGCCGATGAACTTCGAAGCTAGTCGGGCATTCGCCCAACAGTTGGATCGGGAAGATCCACTTTCCAGCTACCGCGATCGCTTCCACATTCCCAAATTGCATGGTAAACCCTGCATTTACCTCACCGGAAATTCCTTAGGCGCCATGCCAAAATCGGCCCGGGAATACATTGAAACCGAATTGAACGATTGGGCCGAAATGGGTGTAGAAGGTCACTTCGAAGCCGTTCGTCCGTGGAAACCCTACCACCATTTCCTCAAAGAAAAAGCCGCTCGTGTCGTTGGCGCCCTTCCCTCTGAAGTGGTGGTGATGAATAACCTCACCTCCAATCTTCATTTCATGATGGTGAGTTTCTTCCGCCCCCAAGGAAAACGAACTAAAATCGTTTGTGAAGGCGGTGCTTTTCCGTCCGATCAATACGCCCTCGAAAGTCAACTCAAGTTCCACGGACTCGATCCCAACGAACACCTCATTGAGTTGAACCCCAGAGCCGGCGAGCATACCCTTCGTTTAGAAGATGTTTTGAATACCCTCGAATCCCACCGCGATGAGATCGCCTTGGTCATGATGGGGGGAGTGAATTACTACACCGGTCAATTTTTTGATCTGAAGTCCATCACCGAAAAGGCCCACAAAATTGGAGCCGTTGCCGGATTCGATCTGGCCCACGCAGCCGGAAATTTGCCCTTGCAATTGCACGATTGGAATGTGGATTTTGCCGTTTGGTGTTCGTACAAATATTTAAACTCCGGCCCTGGAGGCACCTCGGGATGTTTTGTTCACCAACGCCACGAGAACAACCCCGAGCTCCCTCGTTTTGCAGGGTGGTGGGGACACAAGGAAGACGAGCGGTTTTTGATGAAAAAAGGTTTTATTCCGATGGTGGGCGCCGACGGTTGGCAGTTGAGCAACGCTCAAATTCTGCCGATGGCCGCCCATTTGGCTTCCTTGGAAATTTTCGACGAAGTGGGCATGAACCGTTTGCGGGAAAAATCGCTGAAGCTTTCGGGATTTGCGCATTTCTTGTTGAATCGCGTAGCCACCGAATTCCCCAATGCGCAAATTGAAGTCATTACCCCCGCCAACGAACATGAACGCGGATGCCAAGTGAGTCTTTTGGCGGGTCCTCGAGGCAAGGAATTGTTCAATGCCCTACATGCCAAAGGCGTCCTTACCGATTGGCGGGAACCGAATGTGATTCGTTTCGCACCGGTGCCTTTGTACAACCGCTTCGAAGAAGTATTCGAGGTGTACGAGGTGATGCATGGTATTTTAGCAGAAGGATAAAAAAAGGGGGCATCAGCCCCCTTTTTTCTTAAAACTTAATCACCGCCGAATGGGGCCTGCCGTGCACCAACACGAACTCCTCCGCAGCTTTCAAATTCAAAGCACCGTCTTGAAACAGCTGGGCTTTGACAATCATTCGAGCGACCTTTTCGGTTTTGATGCCGGCAAAATCTACCTCGCAAATCTCACGGGTGGGAAGGAAAATGACTTCGTAATACACCACCCGCCCCTGCGGATTCGATTTCGAAATTTGCATCACCGAGTTGTAATCCCGCAAATTGATGCGCATCACCTTGTTGCCGGAAAGATCCCACACATCGTAATGACAATCCACAGCACCAAATCCGCAATCAAACTTTTCAATTTTAAAGGCATCCATGCCGTTCACGGTAACGAAATGGGATTCTTCGTCCCATGCCACCTCGGTTTTTTGAGCGGATGCTACGGAAACAAATAGTACGAAAAGGATAGAAAAGATGGTCTTCATAATTTTTGAGCTTTGAGCAGCACATCCGTGCCGAAAAACAATTGGGTAGATTTCTTAAAACTTTCGGTTAAATCGGAAACGAAAAACTCATGGGGTTCGGTCTGGGACGTGGCCAACAAATCGAGCTCGGTGAGGGTGTTTTTCACGTGCTCTGCCACGATTTGGGCCGTATCCAACACCGAAACCTCTCCGCCGAAATAATTGCGCACTTCGGAAGCAATGAGGGGATAATGCGTACAAGCCAGTGCAATGGCTTCAATTCCCCGCAAAATGGGATCGCTGAGATAGCTTTTCAAAACACCTCGGCTAACGTCGGTACCGGCAAAGCCTTCTTCAATCATGGCTGCGAGAAGGGGCGTACTTTTGGGATGAACTTCTAGGCCGGCGGTGGATTTCAATTTCTCCTGAAAAATGCCCGAAGAAATGGTGGCTTTGGTGCCAATGATGCCCACATGTTTAAACTTCTTTTGTTGAATATAATCCACCACGGGATCAATCACATTGGTCACGGCAACACCATGGGTGGCACACAGGGCCCTCACCGATTCATACGCTGCGGCCGAGGCCGAATTGCAAGCTATCACCAAATGCTTGATTCCCTTATCCAAGAGAAACAAGGTGATTTGAACGCTGTATTCGGTAATGAGGGACTTGGATTTTTCCCCATAAGGCAAATGAGCGGTATCCCCAAAATAGAGGAACCGCTCATTCGGCAAGGCCTTCGCTAGCGCACTGGCCACGGTCAATCCGCCAATTCCCGAATCGAAAATTCCGATGGGTTGCTGCGGCTGAACCATTTTATTTCTTACCTCCTTTGGCGGGAGCTGGTTTATCGGTGGCTGGTTTAGGATCGGTTGCGATTTTCAATTTCACCTTTACCTTATCGGAAATATCTTCCGAATCTTTGGCGTAAAGTAAAACGCCTACAGAACTATCAAAAACATAGGTATAACCGCCTTCTTTGGCTACTTCTTCAATGGCTGCATTGATTTTATCGACCAAAGGCTTCAACAATTCTTGCTTTTTATTCTGAATATCTTCGTTAGCCAACGATTCGAATTCTTGCATGCGCATTTGAAGGCCTTCTACATCTTTACGTTTCAATTCCAACAACGTTTTTGAGGTTGCTGGGTTTTTGGACATATTTTCGTATTCGCCCATTTTGCTTTCCAATTCGGTCAAAAGAACTTTGTAATCGTCTTTGATTTGTTTGTCGTAATTGATCAACGAATCTTGCGCAAGTTTATATCCAGGAAGAACGGCGATTAAATCGGATGAATTGAGGTGGCCTAATTTTACTTGGGCAAAAGCACCTGTACTGAATGCGATGAACGCGAGAAAGAGAAGTTTTTTCATGTTATGTGTGAATTATTTTTTACCTGCGATTCCCATCATTTCCAACACTTCATCGCTTTTATCGAATTTGGTATTGGAGTACAACATCAAGAGTTCTCCCGATTTATCGAATACGAAATCGTATTGCTTTTCTCGGGCGAGTCGCTGAACGGCGTTGTACACTTTGTCCTGAATAGGTTTGATCATTTCTTGTTTCTTTTTGAAAAGGTCGCCCTCGAATCCGAATCGCTTTTGTTGAAGATCGCTCAACTCTTTTTCTTTGAGTTCGATTTCGGCCTTTCTTCTTTTCAACATTTCCTCGGTTAATAGAGCTTTTTCAGCTTCCAACGTTCGGTACATTTTAGCAATGTCGGCAGAACGAGTTTCAATTTCTTTGGCCCAGGTTTCCGAGAGGGCATCCACTTGTTTTTGTGCGGCCGAATACTCGGGCATTTTATTCAAGATGTATTCCGAACTCACGTAGCACCAACGCTGGGCCGAGGCCCATTGGGCTGCGAAAAAGAAGAGTGCAACGAAAAGAAGTTTTTTCATCTTAAAAAGTTTGACCAATACTGATGTGCAAATTCCCCCGTTTGGTGATGTTGAAGTTGGGATTATTATCGAAACCATAACCCCAATCTACGCCGAGAAGTCCAAACATGGGCAAGAAAACACGAATTCCCGCTCCGGCCGATTTCATGTTGTTGAAGGGTTGGAAAGAGCGAATGTTGGCAAAGTTATTACCGGCTTCCAAAAATCCCAACACGTAAACGCTGGCTTGCGGATTTAATGATACCGGATACCTCAACTCGGCCGTAAATTTCTGGAACATTTTTCCGCCAATTGGATTAATATTCACTCGAGGGCCAATGGAATTATCGGCATATCCTCGCAAACGAATCAATTCGCGGTCGTCCAAATTAAATCCGGTTAAACCAGAACCACCCACGAAGAATCGTCCGAAGGGCTGTTCAATATTTCTTGAATATCCGCCCAAAAACCCGAGTTGCACTTGGGTTGCTAAAACAAATTTTCCGGTGAGCGAGGTATACCAAGCGCCATCGAATCTCCATTTGTGGTACTCAATCCACTTGTACCGGTCTTCAGCTGAAGCTTGATTGAAGGGAACATCGGTAAACAAGCTTCGAGGAGGCGTCATGGCCAACGAAAGTGTAATGTTACTTCCGTAGGTGGGGAAAATGGGGTTATCACCCACCGAATTACGGCTCAACGTTTCACGAATGAAAATGGAATTAGCCGATCCGTTCGATAAAAAGGCATTGATGGATCCGTATTTGTTGATTTCGTAACGCTGGTAATTGATGGAATGAAGGATGTTGAAGAAATCATCCGGTTTTTTCAAACGTTTACCTAACGATACACTGGCTCCGTAAATGGTTAAGCTACCGTGATTAGGATTCAGTACCCGATTTCCAAGGGAATCGTCGGTGTATTTGGCAATACCATTCAATTGTTGGGAGCTGTACAAACTAACACCGAAGGAATTGGGTTTTTTTCCTCCCAACCAAGGCTCGGTAAATGAAAGGTTGTAGGAACGGAAGAATAAGGCATTGGCCACGGCCCTAATTCCCAATTTCTGACCGTCGCCGGTAGGCACAGGAGCCCACTTCTTGGGGTTCAATGCGTTTTTAGCCGAAAAGTTGTTCAAGGTTAATCCAAGAGATCCCACGAAAAATCGTCCACCGAATCCCCCCGATAACTCCACTTGATCCGACGATTTTTCAACCACCGTATATTCCAAATCTACCGTTCCCGTTGCAGGATTAGGATAAGGAATGATGTTAATTTGCTCGGGATCGAAGAAGCCCAATTGACCAAGTTCACGCGTGGTACGAATGATATCGTTTCGAGAGAATTTCTGGCCTGGTTTGGTGCGCAATTCGCGCATGATCACGTGATCATTGGTTTTTTCGTTTCCTTTGATGGTGATTTTGTTGATGGTAGCTTGGGTTCCTTCGCTGATGCTCACTTGCAAATCGATGGAATCTTCACCAACGGGAATTTGTGTTGGATTCAATTGAAAGAACAAATACCCGTTGTCCATGTACAATGACGTGATATCCCTACCACTTTGGTCCATGTACAAGCGCTGATCCAATAAGCTTTGGTTGAAGACATCGCCTTTTTTCACGCCTAAAATACTTTCAAGCAAAGAATCGGGATAAATGGTGTTGCCGGTGATGGATACGTTTCGGAAGAAGAACTGACGTCCTTCCTCGATCTTTACCAGGACGCGAAGGCGATTATCGGAAATGGGGTAAAAGGTATCTTGAACAATTGCTGCATTTAGGTAGCCTAAATTCTTGTATTTCCCAATGAGTTTTTCTTGATCTTCGACGAATTCTCCTTGGGAAAACTTAGATCCGCGGAAGACATTCCACCAAACATACGGTTTAACTTTTTTGAAGGTTCGCAAAGCTTTGGCGGAAGTAATGGCTGAATTGCCTTCAAAAACCACTTCTCCAATGCGGTATTTGTTCCCAGGGTTAACCTTCACTTTCAAGAAAACCGCATTGGTTGCGGTAGTATCAGGAACTTCTTCGTAACTCACATCGATGTTGTAGTACCCTTTTTTTAGGTAGTGACTGCGAATTAAATTGGTGCAACTTTGTTTTACGTTTTCGGTCAAAACAGCGCCTTTGTACTTTTTTATATCGTCATTGATGTCGTCAACATCCCCTTTTTTCAAGCTGCTGTTAAAGGCGAACTTGGAGATTTTAGGTTTCTCTTGCAGAACGTAGGTAAGGTAAATTTGATCGCCGTTGATGCTATCGATTCGAATTTTGACATCGCCAAAAAGTCCTTGTTTCCACAGTTTCTTGATGGCATTGGGCAACTCTTCCCCCGGAATTTTGATGGTTTTTCCCGACCGAACGCCAGCAATGATGACCAAGATATCGGGATCTAAAAACTGAGTTCCTTCTACTTTTACTCCGGCAACTTTGTATTCCTTCGCCGTTTGGGAAAAATCGTACAGGGTGTCGTTCTGTGCCTGGGTTGGCGATGCAAATAGGATGACGAGCGCAATGGAGGAAAGAAGAAGAAAGAGTGATTTCATCAAGGTTTTAATTGTTCAGATATTTTTCCAAATCGGCGTTCTCTTTTTTGATAATCAAGAATGGCTTCCACCAAATCTTCTTCTCCGAATTCAGGCCATAATTTCGAACTGAAGTACAATTCGGAATAGGCCAATTGCCAAAGCAAGAAGTTGGAAATGCGGAATTCACCACTTGTTCGAATCAATAAATCGGGATCGGGCATGGAAGCAGTTTCCAAAAATTGACTGATGAACTGATCGTTAACGGAATCGATGGGGAAAGGGTTGTTTTTGTATTCGTTCAGAATAGATTTTACGGCTTCAGTAATTTCCCATCGACTGGAGTAGGAGAGGGCAAGCGTAAGTGTCATGCGCGTGTTTCCAGCGGTATCAGCAATGGCCTTCTCCAACGATTTCCGGGTAGAAGACGGAAGTTGGTTTAAATCGCCAATGGCATTCAATCGAATGTTATTCTTTTGAAGCGTAGCTGTTTCTTTTTGAATCGCTTGAACCAACAATTGCATCAGAGCGCGAACTTCTAAGCTGGGGCGGTTCCAGTTTTCGGTGGAAAAAGCATATAAGGTGAGGTAAGGAACACCCAATTTGGCACACATTTCGGTGGTTTTACGAACCGCTTCTACCCCATTTTTATGACCAAAAATTCGATTTTTTCCAGAAGATTTTGCCCAACGGCCGTTCCCATCCATAATGATGGCAATGTGTTGGGGCAAACGATCGGGTTGAATCTGACTGGTCAAAGAATCCATCTCACAAAGTTAGCGTTGAAACGCAGCACATGTGC
>JACCEA010627130.1_pt1 | contig 10442 bp, 10 predicted proteins | sample 7449851 | NCBI WGS metagenome assembly JACCEA01 (sample SAMN15323453, study PRJNA562643) | freshwater metagenome | isolation source: river surface water | place: USA:Blue River Watershed | collected 2017-08-18 | reverse complement strand
GGTGCACGCGATTTTCTTGTGCCTGTTCGCCTGCAGCCAGGATCTTGGTATGCATTGCCACAGTCACCGCAGCTCTTCAAACAACTGCTTATGGTTGCCGGAATGGAAAAGTATTATCAGATTGCGCGTTGTTTCCGAGATGAGGATTTCCGTGCTGATCGTCAACCAGAGTTCACTCAATTGGATATTGAAATGTCCTTTATCGATCAAGAAGACATTTTGGCAGTTGCGGAAAAGATTGTTGCGCGCGTCTGGAAGGAAGCGGTCAACTACGACATTCCATTGCCACTCAAGCGCATGACCTATGCAGATGCAATGACGAACTATGGATCAGATAAACCTGATCTTCGTTTTGGAAATGAATTAGTTGACTTAACTTCATTCTTTGCGAATACGCCTTTCCGTGTTTTCCAAGCGCCTTATGTTGGCGCCGTGGTTATGCCTGGGGGAGCTTCCTCTGCTCGTCGTGAACTTGATGCTTGGCAAGATTGGGCTAAGGCACGTGGGGCCAAGGGGCTTGCATACATTCTTGTTAATGAGGATGGAACCCTTGGTGGTCCGGTTTCGAAGAATATTTCTGAAGAGGAAACGACGGGGGTTGTTGCAGCAGCTGGTGCGAAACCAGGAGATGCGATTTTCTTTGCGGCAGGAGAACGTGCAGCTTCGCTTAATTTACTAGGAGCCGTTCGATTGGAAATCGGAAAGCGATGCAACTTGATTCCGGATGGCAAGTGGGAGTTCCTGTGGGTTGTCGATGCGCCGATGTTTGAACCTACTGATGATGGTGGTTGGACCGCGGTTCACCATCCATTCACAGGGCCGAAGCCAGAGTTTGCGGCAACTTTCAAATCAGATCCAGCAACTGCATTGGCATATGCATACGACATTGTCTTGAATGGAACTGAATTAGGTGGCGGTTCAATTCGTATCCATGATCGCAATATTCAAAAGGATGTCTTCTCAGTTATCGGTTTAAGCGATGAAGAAGCAGCAAGTAAGTTTGGCTTCCTACTTGAGGCCTTTAATTACGGACCACCTCCACATGGTGGAATCGCGCTTGGCTTAGACCGAGTTTGTGCGTTGTTAACTGGCTCAGATTCGATTAGAGAAGTTATTGCCTTTCCAAAGACAGCTAGTGGTGGAGATCCATTGACTGGTGCACCAACTCCAATTACCCCTGCTCAACGCAAGGAAAGTGGAATAGATTGGGTGCCACAGCCGAAAAACCCACAAGAGAGTTAATGGTTCAGGTAGGCTAACAACATGGGTCCAGGTGGAATCGCAACAATCATCGCAGCGTCATCTTTGGCTGTAATCGCCATCGCTATTGCCTACGTTGTAATTCGTGTAGGTAGATTAATTGATGAGGCCAAGGCCTCCCTGAAGGCTCTGACGGAAGAGACCGCTCCTCTGATTGATGAAGTTCACACCACGGTTACATTGGTTAATGGTCCGCTTCATAGCATTAATCGCGTTAGTAAGAATATTGAAGAGATGAGCGAGAAAGTCTCTGAAGCAACTCAAGGATTTATGAATAAGAATGGCTCTGCGGTTAAGGTTGCAGGTGCACTTCTTTCAGCGGCTCAAATGAATAAAGGCCGTGCTAAGAAGAAGAAGGCGGAGTGATCGTAACTAGTGGAATCCGCCGAGATCCGTTCGCGCTGGCTGCGCTTTTTTGAGTCTGATAATCGCCAAGGTTTAACACACACCGTTGTTCCTTCTGCATCTCTCATAGCCGATGATCCCAATCTGCTGCTCGTTAATGCAGGCATGGTTCCATTTAAGCCATTTTTTCTTGGTGAAGTAACTCCGCCATATAAGCGTGCTACTTCAGTTCAAAAATGTGTTCGCACATTGGATATCGATGAGGTAGGAAAGACGACTCGTCACGCATCATTTTTTCAAATGTGTGGAAATTTTTCCTTTGGTGACTACTTCAAGGAAGGTGCGATCGCGCTTGCATGGGAGCTGCTGACTCGACCTATAAGTGATGGCGGCTACGGTTTTCCGGAAGAAAAGTTATGGGTAACTGTCTATTTGGATGATGATGAGGCTGCAGATATTTGGCACACAAAGATCGGTGTTCCAAAGGAACGAATCCAGCGCCGAGATATGGCCGATAACTTCTGGTCGATGGGTGTACCTGGCCCATGTGGTCCGTGTTCTGAAATTTATTATGATCGCGGTCCTGCGTACGGTGTTGAAGGTGGACCGATCGCCGATGAGAATCGTTACCTTGAAGTTTGGAACCTCGTTTTCATGCAAAATGAACGTGGTGCAGGCGGCGGTAAGGATGGATATCCAATCCTTGGTGAACTTCCAGCAAAGAGCATTGATACCGGTTTAGGTCTTGAAAGAACCGCCGCTCTTTTACAAGGTGTTGAGAATATTTATGAAATCGATACGACCATTCAAATTCTCAACCGCGCTTCAGAACTTACTGGAGTTAAATACGGAGCATCGGAAAAATCCGATGTTTCCTTGCGTGTTATTGCCGATCATGCTCGAACATCAGCGATGCTTATTGGAGACGGTGTAACACCCGGCAATGAGGGTCGAGGGTACGTACTTCGTCGAATGATGCGTCGAACTATTCGCAATATGCGTTTACTTGGTTCGATGGATCCGATCATGTCTGAGTTAACTGTTGCAGCTATTGGCGCAATGGGCCCTCAATACCCGGAATTGGTATCTGATAAGAATCGCATCTTGGCAGTAAGTGCTTCTGAAGAGGAAAGCTTCCTGCAGACTTTAAAGAGTGGAACTCAGATCTTTGATCTCGCATCGACGGCCTTGAAAAAGAACAAGAGCACCGTTTTGCCGGGCGAGGATGTTTTCAAGCTTCACGATACTTATGGTTTCCCATTTGATTTAACTTTGGAGATGGCTCGCGAAGAGGGTCTCAATGTTGATGAAGATGGTTTCCGTCGTTTAATGAAGGAGCAGAAGGATCGCGCCAAGGCCGACGCAAAGGCTAAGAAGTCTGGCCACACCGATGTTTCTGTTTATCGAGCCATTGCCGATAAGAGTGGTAAGACTGAATTCTTGGGATATTCCAACTTAACCACAGAATCTCAATTAACTGGAATTCTTGTTGACGGAGTTGGTGTTGGATCAGCATCTGAAGGTGATGATGTAGAAATTATTCTTAATCGAACACCGTTCTATGCAGAAGGCGGCGGGCAATTAGCTGACGGCGGCCGGATAACACTGAGCAACGGCGCAGTTATCGAGATTGATGATGTTCAATCACCAGTACCTGGAGTTTCCGTTCACCGTGGTCGAGTGCTCAACGGAAGTGTCGAAGTCGGATCTGACGCGTTAGCTGAGATTGATTCAGAACGCCGTTCAGCGATCTCACGCGCACACACAGCAACTCACATGGTTCACAAAGCTTTCCGAGAGATTCTTGGAGAAACCGCTACACAGGCGGGTTCTGAAAACTCTCCAGGTCGTTTCCGCTTTGATTTCCCGGCAACAGGAGCTGTTTCTGCATCTGTTCTCAATGATGTTGAATCTCGCGTTAACACTTTGTTACTCGACAACTTGGAGGTCACCGCCGAGAGCATGTCGCAAGCCAAGGCAAAAGAGCTTGGAGCGATGGCGCTGTTTGGCGAAAAGTATGGTGATGTCGTTCGTGTTGTAAGTGTCGGCGATTGGGCACGTGAACTGTGTGGAGGTACTCACGTTTCACGCTCCGGCCAACTGGGAGTTGTAAAACTATTGGGTGAGTCCTCAATCGGTGCTGGTGTTCGTCGTGTGGAAGCTCTTGTCGGAGTAGATGCATATAAGTTCCTCGCCCGTGAACATATTCTTCTCAACTCATTAACTGATTTGATTAAGGGTGCACGAACAGAAGAGTTACCGGAACGAATCTCGGATATGTTGAATAAGATGAAGGAGATTGAGAAGGAGTTAGCGAGTGTTAGATCAGCGCAAGCTCTATCTCAAGCAGGGGATCTCTCTAAATCGGCCAAGGATGTAAACGGATATACATTCATTTCATCTGTTATGTCAGATGGTGTATCCGGTGATGACCTTCGCAAGATCGCGATTGATTTGAGAGCTCAACACAATAATTCTGTTGTCGCATTACTCAGTAACAATGATGGTAAACCAGTTCTAGTGGTAGCCGTCAGCGAAGAAGCAAGAGCCAAGGGGATAAAGGCTGGGGCTTTGGTGAAAATAGGTTCAACGGTTCTTGGCGGTGGCGGTGGTGGCAAAGATGACTTTGCTCAAGGTGGAGGAACCAATCCTGGGGCATCTTTAGATGCAATCGCTGCAATTTCACAATCGCTGCTTGGATAAATGATGCAGCGTGGACGTCGTGTCGCTTTCGATTATGGAGATGTCCGAATAGGTGTAGCGGTAAGTGATCCCGATTCAATTCTGGCCTCCCCATACTCGACCTTGAAGAGCACCGAAAAGAATTTATTCAAGCAAATTTCAATCATCCTTGAAGAAGTAGAGCCGGTCCAAATATTTGTTGGGTTGCCTGCGTTACTGAGTGGGAATGCTGGAGCTGCATCTGAAAAGGCTGAAGAATTCGCGAAGGGCCTAAGAGCCATTACAACCACCGAAATAGTCATGGTGGATGAACGTATGTCTACGGTAAGTGCGGCCCGAAATTTACGGGCATCAGGTAGGAATGCAAAAGAATCTAAAGATTCAATCGACATGGCAGCGGCCGTTGCGATTCTGGAATTTGCGATCGAGCTTGAAAAGAGGAAGGTGTGAAGCCTCTTAAGCGCTTAGTTGCAGCAGGTCTTGTCGTTGTTGTGTTTACTTTTTCGCTCTTTCTCTTGAGGTCATCGACTTCTTCGGCTCCCGATTTTGAAAGGAAAAGTTCAGTTCTGGGGCTGGAAGAGATTGTTGTAGAAATACCGGCGGGTGCATCTGGTTCGAGCATCGCAAGAATACTTTTTGAAGCTGGAGTAATTAAATCTTCTCAGGCATATTTTCGAATCGCTGTCGCTGATAGTAGATCTGAAAAAGTTGCACCCGGCCGCCACCGATTGACGTTAGAGATATCGGCCAAGCAGGCTCTAGAACAATTGTTAGATCCAAATCGCATTCCTAACCTCATTAAAGTTAATGAGGGTTCATGGAAGAGCGAAATTGTTGACGCTCTTATTAGATACGGCTATAGCAAACAAGAAGTTACGCAAGCACTAACAAACCTCCAGTTACCTGAAGGTTTTTCGGATAGTGAAGGGTTGTTGTTCCCTGCGCAGTATTCATTTGCAAACGGAACTTCGGCGCTTACGGCGCTTCAATCAATGATTGATCGATTCACAAAGGATCCAATCGCTGGTTCAATCTTAAAAGGCTCGAATCTATTCAAAGGCCAACAACTGTTGACCATAGCTTCGATAATCCAGGCTGAGGGGGATTCTCAAGATTTCGAGAAGGTATCCCGGGTGATTTATAACCGTCTGGCAATAGATATGCCTTTGCAAATGGATTCTACAGTTCACTATGTGAAAAAAGTTCGTGGGGAGATATTCCTAAGTCGAAACTCAACTTTATTGAACTCTCCATACAACACCTACCGACGTTATGGACTTCCTCCAGGACCAATCGGAAATCCGGGAAATGAGGCGATCTCTGCGGCGCTCAATCCAGCTGTTGGAGATTGGCTATATTTCATTACAGTTGCACCTGGTGATACACGATTTACATCAGATATTTCCGAATTTAATTCTTGGAAAGCCCTCTACACAAAGAACCGAAAGGCTGGTGCTTTCAATTGATAAACGCAGCGGTTCTAGGTTCTCCTATTCAGCACTCTTTAAGTCCACTTCTGCACTCTGTGGCGTATGAGCTTTTGGGTTTGGATGGCAAATACGAAGCTATCGAAGTTGGTTCTGGTGACCTTGCGGATTTCCTGGCTAGCACGGATAAGAACTGCCTCTCATTAACAATGCCTTTAAAAGAAGAAGCTTTGAATTTGGCGCATGATTCCTCTGATCTTTCAAAGCGAATTTCTAGCGGCAACACATTGGTGTTGAAAAACGGCAAATGGCATTTAACAACAACCGATGTTGCAGGCTTTGAGTTTTCGCTCGAATCTCACGACATCCATTCATTGGACTCAGTTCTTATATTGGGTGCAGGCGCAACTGCCAGAGCTGCAATCTCTTACTTGTCGTCGATTTCGCAAAGAATTCAAGTCGTGAGTAGAAATGTATCGCGCGAGAAGAAAATGAACCTAGCGTCAAGCATTGATGTTGAGTATTTACCATGGGAGTCGACGAAGAGAATCAACGAAGTTGAGTTGGTCGTCAACACAGCACCTGGGGATGCTGCCGATATTTTCCTTCCTTCAATTGACTCTCCTCGTGGAACTTTGTTTGAGGTTCTATACCATCCATGGCCAACTGCAATTTCACGCACTTGGTTATCGGGTCAAAATAAGGTGATAGATGGTTTAGAACTATTGATTCATCAAGCTATTTCGCAGATTGAAGTTTTTTCGGGTATAGATCTTGACCGTGAGCAACTGCACACCACAATGCGAAGAGCTGCCATTCAAAAGCTAGGGTAATCCACAACCATATTTTTACAACGCGGTTTCGCAATATCTTGTGTATGTGATTTTTTCTGTGTTTTTACTAGCCATGCCGATTGTGGTCGCAGATATTAGGTACAGGAAGATCCCAAACATCTATCTTTGGTACTTGATCTTGTTTCTTGTACCGTCGTTTGTGTTTTCAGGCCTGGGTTCTTTGAAACCACTTTTGATTTTCTTACTGATTTCCGCAGCACTTACGGTCCTCGGAATGGGGATGGGGGATATGAAATTACTCTCGGTTATCGCCCTTTGGCTTAACACCGATAAGAACGGGTCCCTTCTTTTCTTTGGTGCACTCCTCATTCTTCTCTCAGCGGTTCATATCTATTGGATAGCCATAAAAACAAGATCGATATCTGTCTCGATTCCATTGGCCCCAAGCATTTTTCTCGCGTTAAGCCTTTATTTGGCGACCTGATAGCAACTACATCTGTCACAATAGGCTCATGCGTTGGTTAACAGCTGGTGAGTCACACGGTCAAGCGTTAAGTGCAATCGTCGAAGGAATCCCGGCTTCCGTATCGATCACTACGGCCGACATTGACTATCACTTAGAACGTCGCCGACTTGGCGTGGGTCGAGGAGCGCGACAGAATTTCGAGGCCGACAAGGTCACTATTTTGGGTGGCGTCCGTTTGGGATTGACACAGGGTGGACCGATTGCAATTCAAGTTGGAAACTCTGAATGGCCAAAGTGGGAGAGGGTCATGTCAGCAGATCCGGTTCCTGAAGAAGAGATTCGTGATTTGGCTCGAAATGCTCCATTGACTCGTCCACGACCTGGACATGCAGATTTGGTTGGAATGCAAAAGTACGATCTCGATGACGCCCGTCCTATTTTGGAGAGAGCAAGTGCACGCGAAACCGCTGCACGTGTTGCATTAGGTGCGGTAGCGCGAAATTTCTTGGAACAGAGCGTTGGAATCACTATTTTGAGTCACGTTCTCTCAATTGGTTCAGTACGTGTTCCTGATGAAAGTGAATTGCCTGCAGCTGGGGATATGAAGAAAATTGATAACGATCCAGTGCGATGCGCTGATCCCACTACCAGTGCATTAATGATCACGGAGATCGAAAATGCTCACCGTGATGGAGATACATTGGGTGGGGTAGTAGAGGTGTTAGCTTTCAACATGCCACCGGGTCTAGGGTCACATGTTCATTGGGACCGTCGCCTTGATTCGAGACTTGCAGGAGCAGTTATGGGCATTCAAGCCATTAAGGGAGTCGAAATTGGCGATGGCTTCCAAACCGCCACTCGTCGAGGCTCAGTTGCACATGATGAAATCGAAAAGGATTCGTCAGGAAAGATTGTCCGTCGTACTGATCGCGCCGGTGGTACTGAAGGTGGAATGTCTAACGGTGAAATTTTACGAGTTCGCGCAGCGATGAAACCTATTTCAACTGTTCCAAAGGCTCTAGACACGATTGATGTTTCAACCGGTGAAGTTGCAAAAGCGATCAATCAGCGTTCAGATGTGTGCGCAGTTCCTGCGGCAGGTGTTGTTGCAGAAGCGATGGTTGCGTTAGTTCTTGCCGAAGCTGTGCTCGAAAAGTTTGGCGGGGATTCAGTAACCGAAACACGTCGGAATTACGAGTCCTACATGTCGCATCTCAACTTTAAGTAATCCTGACTCATGAAACCTATTGTTCTCATCGGCCCTCCCGGGGCGGGCAAGAGCACTGTGGGTAAAGCATTAGCCGAGCAACTTTCTTTGGAGTTTCTTGATACAGACACTTTGATAGAGCAATCCACTGGAAAATCAATTACCGACATTTTCGTAGTCGATGGAGAGCAAGCCTTTAGAGCAATAGAGTTTCAGATGTTGAGAACTGTGTTGGAGAAAGTTGATGCGATCATCAGTTTGGGTGGAGGCGCACCGATCTCGGATGAGGCACAAAAGCTCATTTCCGATACAGATTGCCAAGTTGTCTTCTTGGATATTTCACTTTCGACTGCAGCTCCACGAGTTGGCTTCAATCGTGATCGACCGCTTCTTCTCGGTAACCCTAGAGCCCAATGGCAGGCACTAAGCGATCAACGACGACCGATTTACGAGTTTTTGTCTGATCGGACGATCAAGGTTGATAGTTTGAGTGTTGCTGAAATAGTTGAAGCGATCAAAAAGGGAATGCAATGAAACAGATCGTTGTAAAAGCAGAGCACGAGTACACCGTTGTGATCGGGCAGCCATGGAATCAAGCACTTGTTCCATTGTTGAGTAATCGATCTAGAGTCGCTGTAATTGTTTCCTCCAGCTTCTCTCCAAACCTAGATGAGATCAAATCACTAGAAGCCGAAGTGCATGTATTTCAAGTGCCGGATGGTGAGGACGGGAAAAGCTCCACAACCTTGCTTAACCTTTGGAATTGGCTTGGAGCTGCTGGCTTCACTCGATCAGATTTGATAGTCGGTATTGGAGGAGGAGCGGTCACCGATTTAGCTGGCTTTGCTGCAGCGAGTTGGCTCCGCGGAATCGATTGGATAGCAGTTCCTACATCTCTTGCCGGAATGGTTGATGCATCTGTTGGTGGCAAAACTGGTATCAACTCTGAATACGGAAAGAACCTCATTGGGGCATTCCACTCACCGCGCTCAGTCATTATCGATTTAGCATTCTTGCAAAGTTTGTCCACGAGAGATTTTTCTGCGGGAATGGCAGAGGTGATTAAGTGTGGCTTTATCGAGGACCCTGAAATTCTCGCTTTAGCAGAAAAGATAAACCCACGAGATCCGTTTTCAGATATGGATTCTTTGCTTGATCTCGTTGGTCGATCTGTTGAGGTAAAGGCCAAAGTTGTTTCTGTGGATTTTAAGGAGAGTTTCGCGAGAGAAGCTTTGAATTACGGTCATACCCTCGGGCATGCAATTGAAATCCATTCCAGGTATCAATTGAGACATGGTGAGGCGGTTGCGATCGGAATGGTTTACATCGCAGAGTTGTCCGCGGCCAGGGGCTTAATTGACTCTTCGGTAGTTGATTTACACCGTCAACTCTTAAATAGATTCGATTTACCAACCACGTACGCTCGAGAAGCGTGGCAAAAGTTGGCTCCCTTGCTAGCGCTGGATAAGAAAGCTCGCGGGACTACCATTCGATTTGTTTCTTTGAATGGGATTGGTTCGACGCTTCGGTTGGAGGATCTTTCATCCGCCGAACTTGATGCCGCTTATGAGAGAATTAGCTCATGAAGATCCTCGTAATTAATGGACCAAATCTTTCACGACTGGACATTCGAGACTCATCGATTTACGGAGATCTGAATTACTCTGAACTGAAAAGTATGATTGAAATCGCCGCCTCACAACATGGTTTTGAGGCCGATGTGCGTCAAAGTGATGATGAAGCTGCGATTATCGGGTGGTTGCATGAGGCAACTGATGCTCACATGCCGGTGATTATCAACCCAGCTGCTTTCACCCATTACTCTTATGCGATCCGTGATGCAGCTGAACTGGTGAAGGCGCCACTCATTGAAGTCCACCTGTCCAATCCTTTGAGCCGTGAAGAGTTCCGTCACACCTCAGTGATTTCAGGTGTCGCAAACGGAACTATCGGTGGTTTCGGTCCAAATTCCTACGTTTTAGCCATCATTGCGCTAACAAATCTAGTTTCAAGGTAACAAACCACACCGTTCCAACGGGTATCCTTAGACCTTCCTAAAACTGTAAACAATCGACAAAGAGCGGGTGGATTAGCTGTGGCAACAACAAATGATTTAAAAAATGGCATGACTTTAGATATCGAAGGTCAGTTGTGGACTGTTGTTGAGTTCCAGCATGTGAAGCCAGGCAAGGGACCTGCATTTGTTCGTACCAAGCTCAAGTCTGTTCTAAGTGGAAAAGTTGTTGATAAGACTTACAACG
>JACCEA011025480.1_pt1 | contig 10445 bp, 12 predicted proteins | sample 7449851 | NCBI WGS metagenome assembly JACCEA01 (sample SAMN15323453, study PRJNA562643) | freshwater metagenome | isolation source: river surface water | place: USA:Blue River Watershed | collected 2017-08-18 | reverse complement strand
GTGGTGGCCTTCATCTACATTTGATACTATATTTATAAAATATTTACATATCAAATGTAGCGAAGAGGAGGATCCTCCTTATCGAATAATGGTTCTGGGTGCCCGCCGGCTAGACATAATCCCAAAATCCATTATCGATAGCCTATTATTTAGTGTGGTACTTTTTAATTGTATACTTTGAAGTTTTTATTATATTTGATTTTTATTTAATTTAATTCTATAATTTCTATTTTCTATTTTTTAATATTTTTACTTAAGTATTTTATATAATCTTTTACTAATGTTTCAATTTTTTCTTTTTTTATTAAATCTTCTCCCTTTACATTTTTACCATTTAATGCATTTTCTGTAAATTGTATTAAATTTGATGGAGATATTCCTCTAAAATTTAGATAATCTTCTGATTTTTGGTATTTTAGAACTTCATTATTATCTGAATAAAACGGTGTATTCAATTTATAGTAATTAAATATATAATCGGACATTATATATGGTTCGTTAAAATTAGCTTTATATAAAGATAAATTATATCCTTTTATCAAATCTTTTTGAATTTCTAAAGTATTTTCTACCATATTTCCTATTTTTATATATTGTTTACAGTATTCGGGATAAGAGTATATATTTTCATCAAATTTAAAATATTGAGATAGTATAGAATTGTGTGCTATAATAGGTTGGTTCATAAATTTATGAAAATTGTTAGTTAGTTCTATGTTTTGTATACTGATGCTGTTTATTTCTATGATTCTTTGGGAGGTTGTCATGGACATACATCATAAATCGTCTTTTATTTCGTGTTTTAATCCTAAATGTGTAAAGATTTTGTAATTTCTTTTTTCATATGTGTTTAACGAATTGTAAAATTCTCATTTTACTATTTCATATGTATTTCTATTTTTTACAAAACTAATTGCATGAATACCATTCGATTTTAGTGTATTCATGTAAACTTCATCTAAATTTAAAATTTCATATATAAAATTCAATTTTACACTAATTAAATATTATTTGTTAAATCTACATTTTCATACCATATTCCTATATTATAGCATATATCAAATTGTGTTATTATTTTACAATTATTGCTATTAATTATATTTTTAAACAACTTATTTAATTCTTTATTTTTCTTTTTTCAATCTATATTTTCATTATCTATTCATATTTCTATTTTTTCCTGATATTCGTAACAATCAAAATAGTTATCTAATATTAAAAAAACTATAAATGAATCTTTTTTGGTATAACTAATTTCTATTTTATTGTTTTTTTTTTTAAGCTTTATATCTTTGATATAAAATAACATTTCTATATTTGTATCCATAGCCGTATCATAAAATTTTATAATAAAGTTACTTCTATATGTTTCTACTTCAGAATCTTCTATATTCATAGCTCATGAAAATATATCTTCATAAAAATAAGAACCTTCTAATATTATACGTTTAGTAATATTTTCTTTTAATTGTGTAGAATTTCTTATTATTTTATTAAAATATCCTAGATTTAATTCATCTATTTTTAGATTAATACTATCTTTTATTAAAATTCTATTTTTTTCTATTTTTTTTATTTTATAGAAAAATCTTATGTACTTTAATAAATTTTTAGGGTCAAATTTTAAATAATTTTTATTCTCTTTAGAGTATACTCATCCTAATTCCGTAAGTATTATCATATAGTGTGGTATGTTTATTTTTATCAATTATTTATCATATTAAATATCAATCTTTGATCTTCTTTCAATGTTAATGGACTCCTTTTTTCGTCTTTAAATATGATTCTGTATTTGCATATTTTTTTAAAGTCTAAGAATGTTGATTTTATTTCTATTTTGTTTTCCTCCTTTATTTCTTCTTTTAAGGTTTTTATTACATCTTCTACTGAAATATATACTAAATATTTTTGTTAATATGTATTCTTTGTTGTTGAATGTTTCTGTTGTGTATATTTTTTTCTTTATTTCTTATTGTTTCGTTTTTATTTAATATTTCTAATTTTTTTCTTATTTATATAGCAACAAGTATTTGAAATTTTGTTTTTATTTTCGTATAAATTTGCCAATTTCGAAAATTTTTTTTTATCTATGTATAAGTTTAATAACCCCATTAGTAAACAGGTTACTCTTAAAGCTTCTAATATATGTTCTTTTTTAAATTTTATTTTCAAATAAAAATTTTCTTTATTTTCGAAAGTTTCTTTGTAGTATCTTATTTTTATTTTATCTTTCTCATTTAATCATACTTCTTGCTTCATTTTTGCACTTATACTATCTGGATAAATATTATCCGTTAATACTCATGAAGGACTGTTTATATTTAGTTTTTTTTCTATTTTTAATTCTTTTTTTATTTCGTTTTCAAAAAATAATTGATTATGTTCTATCATATATTCTATAGTGTGGTATATTCGAGTTTTTATAATAATTTATTTTCAAATGATTTATTTTATATATTTTTATATTAAATAACTATAAATATTGAGTAAAATTTTTTTTTATTTTTTATTGGTCATTTTTTATCATAATTTGAATTAAAACATAAATTAATAATATCTATTAATTCAGAGACTTCTAAACACCCTACCATAAAACAATCATGTATTATAAAACATGAAATCCTTGTAGCTACATCTCTAGAAATCGCACTATCTAGAATGTGTATATAGTTTGCTAAAACTGCTATATTTGTTTTTTCATAATCTAATTCTTCTTTTTTTTCTTTTAAGACATGAGTGTATCTTCTGTTTAAAACTTTAGTGTCTATTCTTCTATTTTTTAATATGTAATATCTTATAGATGCTTTTGAATTATCATTTAATATTATGTCTTCAAATTCATTACTTATAAAATACTCTCTTATTTTATTTATTTCATTTTTTACTATTGGGAGTTTATGTAATGTAAAATTGAAGAAGTTAAAAAAGAGTTTCCCTATTTTTTTTATATCTTTAATATTTATTGTTTTTATCTCGTCTTTTATTTCATTAAAAAAGTATTTTCTGCTTGTTTCTATACCACATCCATAGTTTTGTGTCATCATTGTTTTTTTAAGTGTTTTTCTATTAAAGTATTTTTCTATATTTTCCAAATTAATTATTTTTATTAGATCTTCATTTTTTTTTTTTCAATCATCTATTATAAATCTGTATGTATCGTAATAGGTATTTTCGCTTAATAGGTTACAGTATTTGTAATACTTATCGTCTGCTTCTAGTAATTTTACTAAATGTTGATAAACCGAGGCTGTAGCGTCTTTAGATATAGGTCTTTTTAATATTTTTTCACTTTCTAATAGCATATTTATTATTTTAAAAGAAGACATTATTTTTATTTTTTTTTCATAGTTAATTAGATCTAAATTATTTTTTATATATACTTCTATTCCTTTTTCTATTAAATCTTTTAAGTTTATTTCTTTATCCATTTCGTTTTTAAAATTTTCAGCAATAGATATAAAAGTTCACAATAATGCTCTCTTTATAATTTTATTTTTTTCTTTTGCTTTTTCTATAACGTCTAATAAATATAAATAATTATTTAGTATTATATCTGTTCTTCCTTCTTTATATTTTTCTTTAAAATCATCATCATAGTTTCCAAAATGAATACAAAGTCTTAACTCTTTTATAAATGTTATCGAAAAAGCTGATGTTTTATATACTCTTCCTCGAAAATCTAATATTATTGGGTTATAGCAATAATCTATTTTATTTTCTATTAAATAATTAAATAATATTGCTTTTTGATATATGCTTATTTTTTTAGAAGATTGTTCTAAAGCTTCTTTGTCTATTTCTTTTAATAGATTTTTATGATTATCTAATAATATTGTGTATTCTTCTTCTATTTTTCCACTATTTATTTTATTTTCTATACAATATTCTGTTAATATTTTTGATAGTAGATCTAAATCTATATATATTTTTTTTCCACATAAATTTGAAAAAAGAGCTTGTTGTTTACTTAAGATGAAATCTTTTGTTTTTAGATTAATACTATTAATGCTTCTTATTGAGTTAAATTCTTGAGACATTATGTAATCTTTACCATTAAAGCTAAATAATTCAAATTCATTTTGATAAACATCTATTTGAGCTGAATTTTTAAAATCTTTTATTTCTCACATAATATAAGTCAGGTTTTCTTTATTGTATAATTTATGATTTTTTATTATATTAGTGTTTTCAAGTATTTTCATTATTTTTAAAATAAAATCATATATTTTGTCAATTTCTTTTTCTATTAACTTTTCTTTTTTTCGTATAAATATATTTAAATTTGAAATATTCTTTATTATTCTATTTAATGACTCATGGCTATCCTTTTTATAAGATTTGTTAACTATATTATTTTCTATTAATCCATCATTAAAAGATTCTAATATAAACAATGATAAATAAATATGAAATATTTCATCATTTTTGAATGTGTTTGATAACATATTTTTAAATTCTAAAACATCTTTAAATTTTTTGTATTCTATTATTTCTATTTCTTTTACTTGGTTTAATATTTTTAAAAAAATATCGTTGTTTTTTAAAAGAAAGTTATATTTTTTATTTTTAATTTGATTTTCGTATAAATAAATTCTTTCAATTTGATTTATGTAGTTTACAGATTTAATTCCTGTTTCTATGTTCATCTAGTGTGGTATAAATATTTTTTATTGTTAATTTATCGTATGAAAGTATTTCTTTTATTGTTCTAAGTTTTATAAAATTTTTCTTTTTTATTTTTTTTGATCTTATTTTTTTACTATCTTCTTCCTTATAAGTATAAATTAAATCATCAAAATGGTATTTGTATAAATCTTCTTTTAAATCATTTAATATTTCTTCTTCGTTAAAATTTTTAATGTCTTTTTTAATATATAACACTGTTTTACACTTATATTCGTAAATTTTGTATCCTTTTTTATCATATTTAATAGAATACTCTTCTCTTCCTAATGTATTTAGTATGCTATTTATTCTTATTTTATATATTTCACGTAATACATTTTCTTCTAATAATTTTTTTAAATTATCTTCAAAATTTTCTTTATTTTTTATCTCATTTATTTTAGATATAATTTTTTCTTTGTTTTCTATTTTTTCTATTTTTTCGTTATTAATAAAAAAAAGTAGATTTAAAATTTTGATTAACGTTTGTAAATTTATTTCTTCTAATTTTTTTTTAAATATTATATCTATATTAGTGTGTTACTTTTAATAATACGAAATGTAATTTTTTATAATTAGAGGTTCTGTGTTTTTGAATTCATTTGTAAATTTTCTTTTATCATATGCCCCTAAACTCATTTTTTTTGAATTAATTATATTATACATCTCTAAATTAGATTTAGATATAAAAAAATTTTCGTTAAATTCAATAAATGGATCTCTTTCATAAAATCTTTTTTTTAACTCATCAAATTTTATGTTCTTATTGTCAAATCCTTTTATTTTTATGTTTTCTTCATCATTTATGTATTTTATACCGTATGATTTTGACGATATAAAAACTGCATCACTTATTTGTTTTTTATCTGAAGATCAATCTACAATACCATGCACTTCTTTTGATACGTCTTTTTTATACGATGCAAATATGCTATCGGTGTCTGAATAAAGAACCCTTCCTCCATTAAATATAACATCTTGTTGTGCTTTGTATAATTTTATTCTTGCTTTTGAAGTTATTGCAGATGCTATTGCTATATTACTTTTTACTTTTTTTTTTTTATTCATTTTAACCTCAGCTATTACAAAATCATTTATTATTTTAAAAGAAATTATATCTAATTCTTTTTCTTTTTCATGAAATAAATTTTTATGAAATATTATTTTCTCATTTTCAATATCCGACATACCCATTCTTCCATATAATGAATTTATCATTAATTTACCGAAAGTATTATAAATTTGATTAATTTTTCTAATTTCTGAGAAATCATTTACATAATCATTAAATATTTTATCATATTTTTCAAAAATTAGCGCTATTTCGATTTTATTAACTAAACCACCCATTTCTATAAATAATAAAATCTCTTCGTATCAAAATAATCCTTTATTTTTACCATTAGTAAACATTAATTTGTTGTTTATTTTTGATTTATGAGGTAATACTGGAATAAACATTTGGGAATCATACTCTATATAATAAAATCCTGGTTTTGAGAAATCGCTAGGATTATCTAAAATATAAGATTCTCCATAAGGAAAACTCTCTTTCATGCATTGTGCATACATTCCGGTAAAATCATAGTGAAATATATAATCATCTTTTTGAGGATTTCCGTAAACTTCGCATCTCCCCCCAAAATATGAATGCCTTATTAAATCTTTTTTATGATTTTTTAGATTAAACGAAATTTTGTTGTTATTATATTTTTTTGTAAATATTTTCAACGATAAAGAAGGTGCTGAATAGATATCATCTAAGTTTATAGTATATTTTTTTAATATTTCTTTTACTTTTGATATAAAATTTGATGTTATATGGATATCATTTTTACAATACTTAATTACATATTCTTTAAAATTGAATGCTAATTCATCTGTTTCAATAAATTTATAATAATCTTGCTCATTATTAAAATAATCTAAAGATGGTAAAGTACCTATGTAAAAAAGATTTTCTTTTTTAGAAAATAAATGAGGAAATGGTAATTTTTTTGAAATTCCAAAAGTTTCTCCTATAGAATCTAGAGACCTGGGTATAATTTTATAAGAACATTTTAAAATTATTTTTTTGTTGTAATTACTTATCGCTATTGAGTATATATTGTTCTCTCTTATTAAAGCATCAAATTTAAATTTTTTTTGTTTAGTTAAAGATTCTAAAATTAAATAACCATCAAAGTTTATATTGTGAATGTAAACATGGATAATATTTTTTAACATAACTTTAAATATTGTTTCTATAGATGATATAATTATATCATTATTTTCATAATAATATTCTGTATATATTTTATTATTAATTAGAAAACAAATACAAAACGGAATAATTTTTCTATTTTCATCAGTGAATGTTTCTATGTCCAATGAATTAGTTATATTCATATTAGTGTGTTATTTTTTTAAACATTTTTTTAGAAATTCTATTTTATTTAATAATTCTATTTCTCTTTTTTTAAATTTTTCTATTAATTTTATTTCTTTTTCTTCGTATTTTTTTTCAAGCATTTCTTTATGATCTTCAAGAAAATTTATGTTTGTTGAGTAATTTTCATTATAAAATGAGTTATTCAAAAATTTTATCTTAATTTCTTCATTTCATGGATATATAGGATAAATTCTATTTTCTTTAATAATTTCACAGTTTTTATCTAAAATTATCCTAAAACCTACATAGTTATAGTCTTTAAAATACTCTTTTTCATTTGACCATAAATCTTCTATAAACCTTACAAAAACTGAAAAATTAGAACTTTTTAATAATTTTAAGTCTTGTTTTTTATATGTAAATCCTATTTGATCATGTCTAGCTACTACTAAATAAACACTTGTAAAATATATGTCAGCTTCATAACTATAACACTTAAATATATAAAAGAGATTAAATATATTGAAATTAAAAAAATCTTCAAATAATATGTCTATCGTATATTTTCATTCACCGTTTTTTACAATAAAAAAAGATTTATCATTTAAAGGTATTTTATATTCTTTTTCAGATAAGATATAGTGTGGTATTTATTTTAATTTGTCAATTTTCTAATATAGGACTCTTTAATAATATATTTTATCAAATATTTATAAATAGTTAATGTGTGTAAAATAAATATAATATAAAATGTATGTTAAAAATGTAAAAATGCTATTAGAAATGAATCTTTATGTATGTTAATTTATTTTAAAAGAATATAAAATATTTTTATTTTTAATTTTTTTAAATAAAATCTACCACACTATTATAATAATATTTATGTTAATAATTTGTTATTTTTTATATACTTTTAAGTTATTTATAAATAAAAAAAATTTAATAATTATTATACTTCAAAATTTTAAATGTTTTTCCATAATAAAAAATAGTATTCATTATTTCTTTTATATTAATTTTACTCTGTTTAACAATATTTTATTTAATTATTTGATTAAATACTTTAAATTATTTATTTATTTTACTAAAAAACATAAACAAAAATTTTGTTATAAAAATACTGTTGAATGAATTAGAAGAAGTGTATAGTATCAAATTGCAAATAAAATATGTAAATTGAATCGATATTTTAAAGATAATATTTAATAATATATTATATAAAGCTAAAAAATGGATTTTTACGAATATATTTTATTTTTAATAAAGATAAAAGATTAGACAAGCATTTAATAGAATCAACAACTTTTAGATATATTTTTAAGATTCCTATATATGTATTATATGGTTTGATAACTATATTAAATAATATAAATGAAGCGAATAAAAAGCAAAGATATATGTTACAATTATTATCTAAAATTAGAGAATTTACTAGATTAATAGCTATTTTAACACTAGAAGAAAGTATTCTATATGAAGATTTTAAAATAATAATTAACAAATGAAAAATAAAAACAAACGGATATAAAAGCACACTAGAGAGGTTAATGAATTTATATTTAATAAATAAACCTGAATTAGCAAGTTTAGCATACTTCCCAATTAATCAAAAAAAGAAAAATATTTTACGAACATCTTGTTATTAATTGATTGGGAAAAAAGGATCGTTTACATCAAGTGATATCGTTACATCTTATGCCGAAAATGGTGATAAATTATATTCTAAAACTATAGAGATAGGTAAACAAAAAATGGCTCAATTCAATATATTTTACCGTATGAAAAAGGAGAAGGTTTTGAAAAAAGATTTTCAGAAAGTAATATAAATAACATAAATATGATTAATTCTTTTAATATATCTGACAAAAAAAATTTAATAGGATTTAAAATAAAAATATCATTAGCAATTCTTGCTCAAAAGAATGAAATGTTTTGGTTAGAGGAACAAATTTAAGACAATATAAAATGATGCTTAATCCTGATAAGAGTTATATAGAACTTTATAAGGAAATAATAGATATGACTGATATAGAAGTTTATGAATTTATTAAAAATAATCTAAAAATGGAACATATGTTTATGTTAGAGAGATTATATTATTACGAGAAAAAAAATTTAACCAATATTCTATATCCGAGTGAGAAAATAAACGCAAAGAAAAAAATAATAAAACAAAGAGGAAGTTTTATTGAAGAAGAATAGTACCACATTATATATGTACAGTAGAGATGAAGAATACCAATGATTAAAAAATATTAAAAATAATCAAGAATTCTTTGCAAATGAAGTTAAAAAAAGCATTAAAATAAAAGATTACGGTATATATTCAATGAAGATATCTGAATCAGTTACATACCCTAAAATGACAGATATGAAGCAAGATGTATGATTAAGTAAAAAAGATAAGATAGAAATACTTTATAAAGATACGGATAAAAATTATGAAATAACAATTAAATTCAAAAAAGAAGCTATTTTAGAATCTTACAGTATATTAGAATGTTACATAAATAGTTGATTCTATTTGGAAAAAGACTACTTTAATAAATTAAAAGTATATATAAATAAAGAAAAAATACCAATAATATGTTATTGTGATTTACAAATTTTATTAAATAAAAAAACGTTAAATAGTGAAGAAACTTTCGAAAATTTTAAATATTCAAGAACAATGGAAGGTGTTTGAGTAGATATGAATAAAACATTAGAAATATTTAAAAAAAGTGAAGAAAATGACTTTTTTATTCTAAAAATAGAAAAAGTAGAAAAAATAAAAAATAGAACACAGCCGTGAAATTATATATCTTGTTTTAATTTTACATATGAATCTAAATTCTACGAAGAAGGTTTTTTAGAATCTTTAGAATGAAAAAGAGTAGAAAAACTTATAGTTAAATAAATATTATTTAAAAGTAAAATATAGTTTTTGTATAGAATTATACCACACAATACGATATGATAAGTTACAGAACAAATTATAAATGAAATTATAATGTCAGTATATTTTGACTATCCTCAACACATGAAAGTTTATCTAATCGAAAAATGAGATGTAAAAATGCAATAGAATTAATTTTTAAAGACCATATTAAGCAATTAGTGTTAGAAAAAACTTTCAAAGATTTTGTTACAAAAGGGAATATAAAAATACCTGTCCCTAAAGAACATTATTTATGAATTTTATGTAATAATTGATGATATTAGACCTAATTAACCGAATCATATAGACTTAGAAAAAATTCACCATTAAAATGCAAGTAAGATTTAATATATTGAGGGAGATAAAATTAACAAACCTTTGCTAAAACAGCACTATCCCAAAAACTTAAAAAATAAATATACCACATTAAATGATATGATATTTAACAATGGAGGTATTACAACAAATAACAGATAAAAGAAATATGAC
>JACCEA010893264.1_pt1 | contig 10445 bp, 18 predicted proteins | sample 7449851 | NCBI WGS metagenome assembly JACCEA01 (sample SAMN15323453, study PRJNA562643) | freshwater metagenome | isolation source: river surface water | place: USA:Blue River Watershed | collected 2017-08-18 | reverse complement strand
TTGCGCTGCCCCATCCAGAACAGCAGAAGCACGCCATTGCGATAGTTTTCGTCGCCGGTGAACGCTTCGCCATGCCCCCAATCTTCGCTTTCCCGCCAGTCCCAACGGAACAGCAAGTTATAATCGGGGTCGCTATCGCCTTCACTGGCCATGAACTCAGACTAAGACTTATAGCGCGCGGATGGTTGATCGTTACCGCTGGCGTAATAGTTGCCCTCATTGCAGTAGTAAGGGTGTTCGGCTTCCCAAAGTTTCATACCTTATCTCCTGCCCCAGCGGGGTCTTGTTTGATCGCTGCGAGGGCGCGTTCGCTTTGCGCGAGCATTTCGATTGCAACGTTAGCGCCCTTGCCGAGACGCGCTGCCTTGAGCACGTCCCTGAGAACGGGCAGCGCTAGGTTCGCGTTCTCCAACGCCTCCCCCATCGCACCCTCAAGCAATGCAATGCGCGCTTCGATCGGGGCCGTGGTGGTTGCGCGGACTTCGGCTTCAAAGCGAGCGACAACAGCCTTCGCATCCAGCGCGGCTTGCACTTCTGCCTTCAGCGCCTCCAACTCAGCCTTCGACTTGTCGCGCAAATCGGCGCGGTTCTGTTCGTTCATATCAAAAGGCTCCATCCAGCAAGCAGGCCAACGCCCGCGATTAACAGCACCCCGTCACGCAGGGCGGCGAACAAGAGGCGGGTCATGGAAACGGCCTCGCAAAAGCGGCCCACACACCGTAGCCAGCAAATCCCCACACAAGCAGGCAGAACATCAGGGCGGTTAGCCATGTGATGGGGCGAATAAATCGCGCCAGCTTGCACAGTTCGTCCTTCATGCCGGTTGCTCCTGAATGGGCGCGTCAAAGCCATGAATGCGGGACTGCGCCTCAAGCAGGTCAAGGATCGCCATCGTTTCCTCACCAAGCGGTGTGCCGCCGCGTGTCTTGGCCCAGTGCTCGCGAGCCTGCTCAAATGAGAAGTATCGGCAACCTGCGATGATGCGCGGGCCTTCTGGCGTCGGCGCAATGGTGAAGGTGTAACTGTCGCTGCGGACGGCGGTAAGGTTGACCTTGTAGACCCGCGCATCGCCGGAGACCCGCGCATCGCCGTAGACCCACGCATTGCCGTAGACCCGCGCATCGCCGTAGACCCACGCATCGCCGGAGACCCGCGCATCGCCGGAGACCCACGCATTGCCGTAGACCGAAAGGCATTCTTCCTTTTCAATCCACCCGCCGAGCGTTCCGGCGACAATGCCAAACGCAGCAATGTCAGCGGTTGCGCGAATGCGGTGCAGCGTGATGCCGAGCCACTCCTTGGTCTCGCCGGTTGCCTCAAACTTCGCATTTGAAAATGCAGGCTTTGCTTTCTTAACCATCAATCGTCTCCTCTAATGTCGCGCATCTGGCGCAGTTCGGTGTGGGTCATGGCCGCCGAGCCTTCATCGCGTCCCGAAGCGCATTGGCCTGGCGGGCGAGCATATCGCGCACCTCCTGCGGCATGACTTCCAGATCGGCCTTGAACTTCGTGGGGACGGCTTGCAGGTCGATGACGTTCTGAGCCTTATCCATGGCGGCCTTGATCTCTTCGACCTTGGCGGCCCACGGCGCGTCCGGCGAGAACGGGTCGATCTCGGCGGCCTCGTCGTCAAGCGGCCCGTCGATGTCGGCAAGCGTCTGCTCGGCTTCGGCGGCCAATTCCCCGCGCAATTCATCGGCTTCGCGCTTTTCTTCAGCGTATGCGTCGATCGGGTCAGGCTCGGCGACGATTTCCTCGACCTCGGCGTCAACTGTGTCGATTTGCTCAACAGTTGTGGCCTGCTCGACAACCTCGCCGGCCTGCTGCGCGAGCATGGCGCTGCTGAGACGCTGGGGTTGGGCATCGGCTGCAACCGGATTGCGCGGCTCAATTTCGGCCATTTCCTCGGGCGTATAGACACCAAGCAGCACTTCCGGGGCGTGGAGGCGCGCCCATGCGCGCTGCGCAAAGTAGGCGAGCTGCTGTTCGGGATCCTGCTTCCACAGCGGCGAATTGCGCGTGGTGATCGTGTTCAGCTTCACCCGGCGCGTCTTCGGATCGGGGTCGCCCTTGATGTAGCCGGTGACGGTGCATTCTAGGTTGTTGCCCTCGCCCGACCATTCCACCTTCAGGCGTCCGTTCAGCACGTTTGCCGAATTAACGACAGCGTTCACTAACTGCGCTTCGTAAGCCATGCGGTCATTGACGAAATAGGTCTTATTCCCGACCGCGAAGGGGTCCATCCCCCAGCGTGCGGCCTGCATCACCACGGCAAGGCAGTCACCAGGCACTCCGCGCAGATGCTTCGGAACGAAGTTGCCGCCAGCCATCAGCTTGGCGATTTCCATGGCCTCGCCCATGCTGGTCGGCAGGAATGCGGCCCTGCCCTGCCCTGCGGTGATGTCTGTGCCGCCAATTGCGGTCGCGACGGGAAGATTGAGTGCGCCGGGATTACGCTCGGCAACGGCGGTGTTGTTCTGAGTCATGCTGCCACCTTCAGGTCTTGAATTGCGTGATAGACGCGCTTGCAGGCGCGAACGTCGACGAGAGCGTCATGCGCGCCCTCAAGTTCTTCGTTGAAGAAATGCTTCATGCACTCGCCAAGGTTCGGCGCTTTCGGCTTGTTGAAGCCCGCTGCGATCATCTTCGGCGTCGGTGGCAGATTGATAATCGGGGTCGCGCTGCGCATGGTGCAGAAGTAGGGGCATGGCGCTTCCCACTTGAAGCCGTAAGCCTTGGCGCTGTGAATCCGCATCATGCGAATGTCGAAGGTGACGTTGTGGCCGATTAGCCGCTCGGCCTTGAACACCATCGCATAGAAGCGATCGGCGGCTTCCTTGCCGTCCATGCCCTCAGCGTTCGCCTTACTGATGGTGATGCCGTGCGCGTTGAAGGCTTCTTCGCCGATTACGCATCCGGGATACGGCTTGACCAGCGTGCTGAAGGTTTCGATTTCAGTGCCGTCCTCTTCGGCGAGGATGCAGGCCAATTGCAGCAGGTGCGGCTGGCTGGGATGATCTGACGGCTCGCGCCAGTTCGGCAGATTGCTCGTCTCGGTGTCGAAAAACAGGTTCACACATTTTCTCCTTCAGGCTCGCCCCAAATAGCTTTGGCGAGGTCGGTTTCGGTGGATTCTTCGATCCGCATCCGAGCATAGGTCGGCAGGCCAATTGGCATCGGGCGGTTGGTGTATCCGGGCCAGTCGTTGCGCTTCAGGCACTCGGAAAAGACATTGATGGCTTGACGCATCATGAGGTGGCCGCGCTGGATGTCCTGATCCTCAAGCCAATATGTGCTGACCGTGTGCGGCTCGTCTTTCTCAATGACGATGAACATGAAGTGCGTCGGCGGCTTGCCGTAAATCTGGCGAATGCCTTCGGAATAATGCGCAGCGCTGATGTAGAATCCGAAGTTGTCGCAGGCCCGGCTGAAGCCGCGAGGGCTGCAATGGGATGCGGCCATGAACTTCAAATCAGTCACGATGCGGACCAAGCCGCCATCAATGCAGGATTGCGGCATGAAGTCGGGCCGCGCGCGCAGCCAAACGCCGGTGAGTTCGTCCTGCCAAGCCAGGGTCAATTCGGGGATGCCGCGCATAAGTGCGTTTCGGGCGTCAGGGTTAGCCCCGATCTTCTCGGCAATCTTTTCGACCATCGCCATGTCTTCGTAACGAATGATCGTCTTCCTCTTCGACTTGGCATAGTCGGCAGCGGCAATGTGCTCGGCCATGGCAACCGATTTTGCGCGGCTGAAGCCTTCTGGCAGGACGTGATACGCCTTGGCCCAGTCGCCCCCGAGCAGCAGCAGGTCGTGACCGGCCTTCCCGAACGAAAAGTGAGGCTCGTCACTCTCAGGCGGGCGCGCCGGGTTCATTGGGCTATTCCACCAGAAATGCTGCGGTGACTGCTCAAGGATCGTCTTGGCGCCCGAGCTGGACAGCGACGGGCCGGGCAACAGGTTCGCCGCCCCGTGATAGACCTTCATGTCGATGCCGGGATACGCGCCCTTTTCTGAGATAATCGGGGTGGTAACGTCAGTCACGGGGAATTCTCCTGCGGACACCTTCAGGCTCCGCTCCGAGGGTCATCAATTCGGCGTCGATCAGGGCGCGCACGGCCCGAAGCCGCCAGCTTGTGAGGTGCCCGGCCTGCGCCCACAGTGAGCGCAGCAGCCGGATTTTCCAGTTGCGGGCGCGGGCCTTTTCCTGCGCAGGCGTCGGGCGGCTCAGAGCACACCCCCCGCCTCAGCCATGAAGTCTTCAGCCTTGGCGATGAACGCCCGCGCCATCGCAATCTGGTCCTGCCAGCCATCGGCGTTGCTGATGTGGCTGACGACGAAGTGCTTGCCGCGCTCAATCTTGTCTTGCTCGGCGATCAGCAGTGTGAAGGTCACGCGCTTGCCGCCGATAACCGGGTTGAACGCGGTGTCGAGTTGCTGGCGAAGGCGCTCCATCGCGACGTTCGACGCGGCTTGGATTTCGGGGGTCATGCGCGCACCTTTCCGAACGGCGTCACCGGCGTCGGAGCATCATGCTCTCCGCATCCCCGCCCCGTCTTGCTGCTGTCGTTTTCGTCGGTGAAGTCCTGCCAATGGACCCAGCCTTGCGGGCAATCGAAGCCCCATTCGCGCAGCTTTGGACCAGTGATGAACAGGCTAATCGCGCTTTGGCCGGGCAGCACTTCAAGGCGGTGCATCTGCTGCGCGCCGCGGATCACATAGTCACCGGCCCTGCGCTCAAATCGGCCTTCCGGTGTGTGCTCAATGTAGCTGCCTTCAATGAGGAAGCTGGTGTTCATCCAAGGGTGATCGTGAAACGCCCGGTCGTCATCGCTCTTGCGGATGTCGTGGAGATAGACGTTGCACCACGGGTTGCGCGGGATCACCCACCAGCGCAGCAGATAGTCAGCTCCGATGACGAAATCAGGATCACGCATGAACATCAAATCACGCGCCCACTGCTGCAATTCGGGAAGCGAGGCGTTTTGCATCAGAACCTCACGCTCATGTTCGGCACGTTCCCGGCCGCCACAGCATTGACGACAGCCGTTGCCAGCTTCTTGGTCAGCCCCAGCGCGGTCAGCGCATCGGCGGCGGCGCCGATAACCTGCTCGCGATGCGCCAGATCGGCTTCGCGTCGGGCCTTTTCCTGCGCTTCAGCATCGGCGGCGGCCTTCTGCGCAGCTTCCAAATCAGCGAGGCGCTGGCGCTCAGCAGCAGCAGCACGCTCGGCTTCGGCAGCACGGGCATTGGCGGCGTCGATCTCGGCCTTGGCGGCGCGCTCACGCTCGATGCGCTCACGCTCGGCAGCGGCCTCGGCGTCACGGCGCGCCTGCTCGGCGGCCTCGACCTTAGCGCGTTCGATCCGCTCGGCTTCGGCCTTGGCGGCGGCTTCACGGGCAGCGGCGGCCTGGCGCTCAGCCTCTTCCTGACGGCGGCGCGCTTCGGCAGCTTCACGCTCGGCACGAAGCTGTTCAAGCTCGCGGGCCTGCTGCTCCTGCGCTCTCAGTCCGGCAGCGGCTTCGGTTAGCGCGGCAACAGCTTCGGCCTTCAAATCCTCGGCCATCTCGGTGCGCGGACCAAGGATTTCGCTGTTGAGGTTTGCGCCCCGGATGGTGTCGAGCCGGTTTTCGACATCATAGGCGGTCATCCCGTAGTTGACCGTCTTGGCATTCGTCAGCCATTCGATGATCCGGTCAGCCTCCGCGATGCGCGCCTTTTCGGCTTCCTCCCATTCGGTGACAGGCTTGCGCACGACCTCGATCAGCGCGTCATACTCAGCTTCCAACACCTTGCCCGCTGCATTGACGGCGGCGGTTTGCTGGCGCCAATGCTCCGTAAGCCCCTTCCGCGTCCTGTCGACAGCGGCCTTCCGGGTGCGGATGGACTGGGCCTTGGACTTGATGCGATCACGCGCGGCGGCGGTGCTGATGTCCTCGCCTTCAGTGCTGACTTCGGCCTTGAGCTGGGCGAAATAGGCTTCGCGGTCGACCTTGCCGAGTAGCAACAATTTCGGGTCGGCATCGACGCGCGCCAGTTCGGGGATGGCATCAGACGCCATGGCCGAGATGTTGGCATTGATCTTGTCGAGCTTTTCGCCAAGGCGTGTGTTCATGGATTCGATCTTTTCGGGGGCGTTCATGCGGGTTTCCTCGGGCTGATGGAATAATCGTTGCGTCGTGTTGCGGCTCGAAGCGGTGCGGAGCGCAGTGGAGCGCCGCGAAGCGTTGCGCTGCGTTACGGAGGCTATGACCAGTCAAAGCTGTCGGTGGTGAAGCGGCCAAAGTAGCCGCCCTTCTCGGGGCGGAAGCGGCCAACGCCGACAGCAAGGCCGGAATATCTGATGGTCTCTTCGAACACGTCCGGCGTGATCTCGTCGGCAAGGACCGTGAAAACGACATCAGCGCTCCACTGGTCAATGCGAGGAAAGTTGCGCCAGACCCGCTTGCCGGAACCGCGCACACCATCCGAATTGGCATGGATTCGCTCGCAGAGAATGTCGGCTTCATCGGCAATGAAAACCGGCGCTGTCACAAGGACGCAGCTTTCGAAAAACTTGGTGTAGGTCGCCTTGCCCTTGCCGGGAATCTGGCGGCCAAGCATCTTGCAGGCCCGGTCAGCACCCATCTTGAATGCCATCGGCGGGATGTAGACGCGCCCGTTCTGGACGTGAGCCTTCTCGCGCCACGTCCGCTGCTCGTAAGCGTCGGGCGTTTCCTTGGGCAGCTTCTCAGCGCAGTGAGCTCGGCTGGCGCTGTAAGGCGAAGCGCCAGTAATGGTGACGGTGCAGGTGCGAAGGGACATTGGTATTCTCCTTGAATGAACGTTGCGTTGCGAAACGGCGCGGTGCGATGCGGCGCGCGGCGTAGCGGCGCGATGCGGCGCGCGGCGTAGCGGCGCGAAGCGCTATTCGCTGATGGTCTGGAAAATGCGGGCCGGAACGATCGGCCCAGTCGAAGTGTGCTGCTCGACCTTCTCAGGGCTAACGCGCGCAGTCGCGGCGATTGCCCCAAGGATCGAGCGTTCGGCGTCGATGCGTGCCTGCATCGGGCCGTCGATGTCGTTGTATTTCAGGCCGACAAGCCGTTCACTTTGGCGGCGGGCCTTGCGGGCGATGCCCTTGCGGACTTCTTCGCCGATGCCGGGGATCGAAGCGGCGTCGAGCTTCTTGACCCCCTCGCCATGCACGGTAGCGAAGCGCATCCCGGTTTCCTGCTCGGCAACCTTGCGGGCGCGGATCAATGCGAGCCGGTCGGCCTTCACGTCTTCGCCAAGATGGGCGCTGAGGTCGTCATAGGTGGCGACGGCCCTGATCGGCAGATCGCGAAGGTAGCGGGTCAGCCGTTCAATGCGGATTTGCCTGTCTGGGGATGTAGTGAACATTGGGAAATCTCCTTTGAAGTCGTTGCTTTGCGTTGCGGAACGATGCGGCGCGCGGCGTAGCGGCGCGATGCGTGGCGCCGGTAAACTCAGGTTTTTCGCTCTGAAGCGATTTCATCACGCTGTTGCTGGCACAGCGCATCTAACTGCGCGTAATCATCAGCGGACGCGCCAGCTTCGTTGAAAAGCTGCTTGAGTGAGGCGACCGACTGGTCGACTGATTGGTCAATGGCCTTGGTAGTTTCAGCGGGCCATTCGATCCGCTCGCGATTGCTGATGAGATATTGGCCGGTCGGACGCTTGCCGCCGTAGGACTTGATCTGGCGCTCAAGCTCCAACAGCAGCGGGAACAGCGCTTTGGCTTGCCCCCATTCCTTCGCGCTGTCGTCGGCGTGGTGATAGCTGATGAGGCCCGCCGTCCGGTGCCAAAGGGCTTCAAGGTCGGCGAGAAAGCTGGTCTGCTGCTTTACGGCGGGCTCATTGGCCGCGTTGGCGCTTTCCACAAAATGCAGGATGTGCCGTTCATGATCCTCGCCAAGCACCGGGCTGACCGCAAAATACGGCACCGGGACGCTGGTGTGCAGGCTGATGTAGCCAAGCGGCCAAGGCTCGCCATCGGGGGCGTTGTGGCCGTAGCCGTTGTGCGGCTCGAATATCCAGCGAGCGCTCATGCCAGCACCTCAGCCGACAGCTTCCCCTGCGCGACCAGACGCCGCGCGATCCGCCGCTCGAATTTACCCGAGCGCAAAAGCATCTGCACCAGATCGAAGCGGCGGCTGCGCAGACCTGCAAGCCGTGCCCAGTCAATGTCGATCAATTGCGACACCAGCCCGTCAAAAACGGGCTCAGCATCGCCGGGCAGGATCAGGGAATTGGCAAGCCGGCTGGCCTCGCTGCGGGCATAGGCACGAAGCGCGGTGCGATCATCATGCGGGTATGTGGCGCGGGCGGATTCGAACGTCCGGTGATGAACGTTCAGCTTGCCATCAGACGGCAGGCCATGGCGGGAAATGGGTTGGAACACAGGCGCTCTCCACATCGAGGTGTGAAGATAGTGGTATCATTTACCACGTCACGCGCAAGAGAAAAGTGGTGCAGCTTACCACATTTCTTGTGTCAGCCGGTCGAGCGCCTTTGAACGAGTGCCTGCGCCACGGCCTCAATCTGCTGGCGTTCGCCAGCGCTGGCGTTCTCCCAAATGGTCCAAATCGCATCTTGATTTGTTGGGTCACGCATCAGCAAGCTGGCCGGGTCGGTCATTAGCGCCTCAGCCAAGTGTTCCAGCATCTCTTGATTATATGGGAGAATGCCTCGCCCCACCTTTGAAAGGTTGCTTTTGTCCATGGGAACCATGCCGGCCAGGCGGTCAAGAGAATAGCCGCGATGCTCGCGCCATTGGCGGATGAAGGTGCGACGGTGGATCGGTGCCTTGGCCATGCCCGAATATCGCGCATCTTGAAGATGTGCGGCATGGTAAAACATGCCACAAAAGGGCTTGCCTGTTTGAGTGGTATTATTTACCACGCCGTTCATGGCAAATCACCTTTCTCTCAAAGCGTGGCTCGAAAACAGTGGCATCAGCGCCGCTGAGTTGGCCCGCCAATGCGAATATGACCCGAGCAACTTGAGTAAGTTGCTGCGAGGCAAGGTTCGCCCGTCCATCAAGGTTGCTGCTCGAATTGAGCAGATCACCGGAGGAGCCGTCCCAATTGCGGGATGGATCTGAACATGAACACGAACACCCATGGCAGCGGGGCAAACCTGTTTCCTGCTGGCGTGGGGGCCGAGGCGTTTCACGCGACCCGAAAGCCTCGGCCAACATATAGCTGCGCGCGAAACTCTCCCCCCTTTGAGCACCGCGCAGCTCGGGGCCTGCCACTGTCCACCACGGTTGCAGGCCCCACCAATTCCGCCCCCGCCCTCCACAAGACCCGACGCTCGCCAGCGGGTCAGATGCTCGATCACCTGATGGGAACAAGCGGTCGCGGGGATCACGGACGCATTCATGGGCTGCGAATGATCGAGAATGGCGAGCACGTTTTCCATGAGCCCATCCCTACGCAACGGAGCACCTGAATTCATGTCCCGCAATGCACAAAAGTCGCTGAACGCCCAGACCGAGATCGGTCGGCGCCTGCGCGGCTGCGACAAGAGCCTGAACACCATCGCGTCTGAACTTGGGTGGCATCGCAACACGCTGGACAGCTACTTTCCGGCCAGCCCGGACACCAAGCCGACCAAGCTGCCGCTTTGGGCGCTGTGGGACATTCTCGAAACCGGCGCATTGCCCGCGGAACTTGCGGCCCTGCTCATGCCCGATGGGTTCACCATGGCGCCGATCCCGGCCGGCATGGATCACGACGAATTTGCCGATGCGTGCAGCGCATACCTTGATCGCAAGGCGCAAGCGCACCGCGCTGACAGCCCTGCCCTCAGCCAATGTGAAATTGCCGACCTGGACGAGCGCCGCGCCCAGATCGTCGGCCAGTCTTGACAGCGGCGCCTCACCAAAAGGACCATCCCATGATTGAACTTCTGATCTTTGCGGCGGGCGCGGCGACTGGTGCCGTGACCATGATGCTCCCGCTCAACGCGGCTTCGAACGATCGCAAGACGCTCCAGATCGCGAAGGACTCGCTCGCGATTGATGTCGAGCAACTCAAGGCCCGCGCCAACACACTGCGCGGTGACAATCTGGCGCTGCAAGCTGAAGGCAGGCGGCTCGCTGCCGAGAATGTCGATCTTCAGCGTGAAGCGGGCCGCTACGCCGCGGAACTGCGTCAGATGAAGCAAGACGCCGCCCGCAAGGTGCAACCGCGCGACCCGGCGACTGGCCGGATGCTTCCCAAGCCCGATGCCAAGCGCCCGCGAAAGGCGCGCACCAAAATTACGCCGATTTCCTGCGGCTGAGCCGCCACCATCCCCAACCGAAAGGACTGACCAATGGGCCGACCGAATAATAATGTTGAACCGGAGATCGAAACCACCGGCGATGTGACCGGCGAATACAAGCGCCCGAATGCCGCGCGCGCCGCGGAAATCTATGACGCGCATATTTCGCCGAAGCT
>JACCEA011866180.1_pt1 | contig 10447 bp, 9 predicted proteins | sample 7449851 | NCBI WGS metagenome assembly JACCEA01 (sample SAMN15323453, study PRJNA562643) | freshwater metagenome | isolation source: river surface water | place: USA:Blue River Watershed | collected 2017-08-18 | reverse complement strand
GGCGCTCCTTCAGGTTTAGCGCAGAGGCCCTATGGCCTTAGATGGTCGTGTTGATCACGATTTTTGCGTTATCACCGACCTTGATGCCATCCACTTTGCCGACTGCGTCGCCGGGTTGATCCATTCCCGCATTGCCGTCTTTATCGAGGCGAGCTTTCAGGCGAATCGTCTTCGGAAAGGGGGCCTGGGGGTTCATGCGCTGGACATTGGCCGTGGTCAAATCGCCTTTGAATATGCTGCCTTTCGCATCAGCTTTCAGATCCACTTTCATCGCGCCATAGGGCATGGGCATTTTGCTTTCGTTATCATAGACGATCACATAAAGCGTGCGAACACCGGCGGCAGCTTTGGCAACCTTATCTTCCACCGTAACTTCCAGCGTTGCGAATTTCTGATCGGCGGCCTTCAACAAGGGACTGACGCTCAAACCCAAAGTCAGCATGAAACAAGAAAAAAGACGCATGAACACCTCGTGATAGAAAGAGAAACTGAGATGTTAGTGCTTTTTCTATTTTTTGTCGACCCCGTTGAACGCGACCTGACCCTTCGCAAAAGCTTCACTCGATTTCGGACGCGAAAGTGCCGATGAAAGACTTGACTTTTATAGTTTTCAAGGCTTTCTAGAGGCATAAAAATGATCATTGTTATCAGTGACTTACATCTTCAACACACAGCGGCAGACGGCTTTGTTTATCAGGGTGAAAAGGGAGTGATGCGGGAATGTGGTGTGCATCGGAACATCGCCCCCGAAGCCCTTACTCTATTGAAAGACGAGGTGGTAAATTATCGGCGTAAATTTCAAACGCGGATGGTTCGCCTTGTGCTGAATGGTGACATTTTCGAAATATTGCGCACGCCTGTGTGGCTGGAACAGAATCTGCGACCCTATCATGAAGGTCTTCCACCGATTGAGCTGCGGGATGTGGTGCTCACCATCCTGGGCAAGATTGAAGAGGACAACCGAGACTTCCTTGCCGCTTTGCGCCAATTCTTTGTCCACAAGCGTGATGAACGCGGCCAGCCCATTGGCGAGTTTGCTGATATCAGCTTTGAAATCGTGTATCTGCCTGGCAACCATGACCGGCTGGTGAATGCATGGCCTGAAACCCGGCGCAAGGTCCGCGAATTGCTCGGCATGCCGCTCAAGGATGATGCCTTTCCTCATGAGCTGACGTTCCGTCATCAGGAAGAGGGAGCCCGTTATGGAGTGTTGATCCGCCACGGGCATGAGTACGATCGCTTCAATTATGTGGCGGCACAGCCTTTTGAAAAGCCTGAGGAACGCTATCTACGCTCGCCTTTGGGGGACGTGCTGGCTCTGGAAGTCGGTGCCGCACTCGCATATAAATTCCGCAAGATTTATCAAGAGCCTATGAAAAAATCCCGCGAAGGGGAAGCTTATCGCAAGCTCTATCTCGCGCTTTTGGATTTTGATGATGTCAGGCCAGATCATACGACTTTCGATTACCTGACTTTTGCTTTGAACCGCATCAACAATGAGTTTGGCAAGAGTCTGGATGATGAGGTCGCTGAATTGATGCGCCCCATATTGGTGGAGGCCAGCGCGGTCATTCTCAAGAATCCTTTCTTCAAGCGACCAGGGACACCCTGGTTGAGCCGTGTTCTCACCATGAAATGGGTTGCCGCCTGTATCCTTTGGTTCTTGAATGTGGCCCCGGCATCGAAGCTGGTATGGCTGGTGAAAACCGCATTGATGCTGAAAGGTTTTGTGGAGAAGGCCGAACCAGCAAGCTACGCGGCTCAGGAAGATCTTTTAAAGAAAGGTGAAGTCGATCTGGTCATTGCTGGTCACACCCATCATCACGATCAGGTGCCCATCGAAGCGCCTGGCTCTCAAGCCGCCTACTTTCTTGACACCGGGACCTGGCGTACGCTTATTTACGATGGCCCAGGGAATGTCTTTGGTCACCTCAAGAGTTTGACGTACGTGGCTGTTCATCAAAGGTCTGATTTCAAAAGTGGTCGGCGCTTTGATACCTGGACAGGGCATCTCGCGTCATCCAGCTATGGCGCCTACGATCAGCTTGTTCCTCAGGAATCCAAGCCCGTGGTGAAAAAAGTTGCATGAAGAATGGATGATGCATAGGTTTCCGAGCCTATCCTACACTTTCTTGTAATAGCATGTGCTGGCCGCGAGAACGTCGACATAATCTTTGACGCTCTGAGCGGTCGGAAACACTGTAGGCTCCGAATCTGTCAAGACACAAAGTTTTTGAGCTGTCGGGAGCGCCCAGATCATTGGCTTTGTCGAGCCATTGGAAGGAGTATACGTTCCTCGATAGTACTGATGCGCTCCTAGACTTTGGGTGCTGGTGAATTCGACGGAACCAAGGTTGGATGTCAGTTCGGAAAGCACGCCCGTTCCTGAGCAGTCCTTGGTGCTGTACGTCATGCTCCCGGAATTCCAAGCGATGCCGCTTGCACTTGTCTTACTGATCACGTACACACCGGCTACGGACGTTAGATTGTCGCTGCGAGCCGTACAGACTCCCGAAACCCACTGCCCTTCCAAGGTGGCAACATCCTGCAATTGGTCGCCGGCTTCTGTGGTTGTATCATCGGACCCGCTGCTGCCGCCCCCGCCGCAAGCTCCGATCCAGCATGCAAGAGCCAGCATTGTACCAATCAATGAATCATTTTTCATAGCGCAACCTCTGTTTTCTTATGGCGAGGATTCTATCCTTCCAAATTTTGATTTTTTTAAGGATATATTAGGGCTAGACTAGGCTCAAGAATCAAGATATCGAATCTTAATTCATTACCTGCGCCTGACCAGGGGCGTCGTATCAAGGAACTACTTGCCACCATGCAGCGCCTTGTCGAGCTTTCAGCGCGAAGTGAACAGCAAATGTTCCACTAAACATGCTAAGATAGATGCGATCGTCAATTTTCCAGGGGGTCGCTTTCGATGCGGGCGTTGCTGCTGGCTCTGCTCTTGATTCAACCCTTGACTTTGCATGCTGTTCAGCCTCCCCATCTCGATCTGAGCTACGATGATCTGTTCAAGACGATGATGGATGATCCCACCGCCATGAATCGCTGGGCACGGGAACAGCTCGATAAGGGCCATCTTCCGCCTGATTCCTTCGCCTGGGCGAAGGCTCTGGCCATCTACATAAGTACATGTATGGAGACCGGCTGCGAGGATGACCCCTATGCAAGAGATGAAAAAGTAAGAAAGGCGATTCGAATCGCAGAAAAATCCGATGATAAACCGCTCCTCATTCGCCTGCATCTAATGCTTGATGGTATCAATACAGATAGTGGCGCGGACGTCACGGACTTTCGCAAAGTATTGGAGCCTATCAAGCAGCTTGCGGAAACCCACGGTGGCGGGCGTCTTCTGGCCGACGTTTATCGGGAATATGCGGCGGCAGCGGAATCCGAAAGCAATCTGCAGTTGGCGTTAAGTTATGCGAAAGCGGCTTCGGAGCTTGCTGAAGAGTACGGCTATCCCGGTGATATCCTGCCCATCCTTATTAAGAACGATAGTGCTATCCTCGCCGGTCGCATGGGCGATACGGATAAGGCCATCCAGCTGTATCAGCAGGTGATCGACTACTGCATTCGCGAAAATGTTCGTCACATGGGTGCGATCGCCCTGATCAATCTCGGTCGACACTTTACGCGGAAAGAAGATCCCACGAGTGTCCGACAGGGCCTGGTTTACTTTGATAAGGCCGAAGCTTTAATGAAGGACTTAAACCAGGATCGATTGGCAGCCTTCAGCCAGCTGACGCGGGGTGAGGCCCTTATGAACCTCAAGGAGTATGACAAGGCTCATTATTACATCGATGAGGCGTTGGCAAAATTCCGAAAGTTGGAATCCGATATCTGGATCGCCGATTCCCTGCATTGGAAGGCAAGGGTTTATCTGGGACAGAAACGTTGGGCCGAAGCCTTGGAGACGATCAATCAGTCGGATGCCATGTTCCCCGACCATCTTCAGGATGATAAGGCCAACCTTGCTCGTGAGCGGGCTCAGGCTCTGAGTGGACTGGGACGCCATGCCGAAGCCTATCGTTCGATGGAAAAATTCATCGAGATTCACCAGCAGATTGACGAGAAGAGCAAGAAGGATCAGCTCAATGAATTGCAGGTCAAGTTCGGCTACCAGCTGCAGGAACAGGAAAATAAACTCCTGAAGAAGGATAATGAACTGAAGGAGCATCAGCTGCAACAGGCTGATCTTATCAAGACGGTGGCCATCGTCCTTTTGTTCTTGATCCTTGTGAGTCTTTTGCTTCTCTATTTCGCTTTGATGCAGGTTCGCAAGACAAGGCAGGCCAAAGCCCGAATTCAGCACATCCTGGATAACATCGAGGAAGGCATCATCACCGTAGGCCGCGATTTAAAGGTTGAGTCCAGTCTTTCACCCTATCTCGATCATGTAATCGGTCATGATGCTCCCGATTCAGCTCGGCAGAATGTCATGCTCTATCTTTTGGATAAATCTGATTTGAAGCCTGACGAAAGACAGATGATACGTGAAGTCATCACATCCTGCATGGATGAGGCCGCACTGGTGTGGGAACTTAACGCCGGAAACCTGCCCCAACAGTTGAGTCTAGATCAAGGTCGACGTTTGATTTCTCTGCACTGGCAGCCGCTCTATGGTAAAGACCAGAAGATCAAGCGAATTATCGTGGCCATGCGTGACATCACCAAGCAGCATATACTTGAGCAGGAAGTGGGTCATGCCCGAGCGCAGCGCGGACGCTTGCAGCATATCATGGAAGAAATATCCCTTCTTGCGCCACATCGATTTCAGAAGTTCATTCAAAATGCCAGTCCACGTGTGGACTTTATTAGACAAGGTGGGGCGGTGATGCGGGAAAAACTTCCCGAACTCCACAGTCTCAAGGGGGAAGCACGGACGTTGGGGCTTCGTGATCTGGCTTCCATCACACATCAGCTGGAAGATCTTTTGGACCCAAGACGCCAGATTCAGTCCTCCGAACAGGAAATTGCGGTGAAGGCTGAGGAATGGATTGAGGTATGGTCCGACTATCAGCGTATAGCAGAGCTGATAGGAGCGCGGGCTCGCGACGCTGCCATACAAGAGGACAGCAGTCTTCTTCAGATTCTGGCGGATCAGTGGGGATCCATTCAAAAGCATTGTCTGGATCAGGGCATTCGCCTGCATCGTATACGCGTGGATGAAGAGATCCTGAATTGGAATAAGGACATGAGGCAGGCTGTTAAGGATATACTCCTGCATTCGCTGATTAACAGTATCGATCATGGGTTTAAACAGCAGCCGGGCTCCTTACAGCCAGAGCTTCATGTGCAGCTGCAAAAAAACCAGAGAGGTCAGATCCTTCTGAGCATACAGGATAACGGTCGTGGGTTGAATTGGACGCGTCTGAAGCAGTTGATTCAGGAAAGAAACTTTGTGCCAGGGCCCGGACAAACTCTGGCTGATGTGGTTTTTTTGGAGGGCCTGAGCACAGCGGAGCAGATTTCCCAGACCAGCGGCCGCGGTGTTGGGCTTTCAGCCATCCGAAAAATCGCGCAGTCTTTCCAGGGAGACGTGCATATCAAGGATCGTGAAAATCAAAGGGGATGCGAGCTGCTCATTGAATTAACGGATGTTGCATCCTGATGCTCTTGCTCATTAAGATGGGCCCTGTAAGCAGGCATAAACCGGATTGAAGGTGATGAATATGAAAGCAGCCGTTTGCACTCGTTATGGGCAAGCCGAGGTTTTGAAGATTGAGGAGACCACAAAGCCAGTTCCCGGAAATCGGGACGTCCTGATTCGGGTTATGACCAGCTCCGTCTCTTCCGGAGATTGTCGAGTCCGAGCGGCCAATTTTCCAAGAGGCATGAAAGTTATGGCGCGTCTGGCTCTGGGCTGGTCCGGGCCCCGGAAGCCAGTGCTGGGGACCGAGCTGGCAGGCGTAATTGAAGCTGTAGGACGTGACGTGACTCGCTTTAAAGCAGGTGATCAAGTCATAGCCTTCACTGGAATGAAATTTGGTGCCCATGCCGAATATCAAGTGATGCCGGAGGCTGGACCCGTTGTGATCAAGCCTGAATCGCTGACGTTTGCCGACGCGGCTGCGTTGTGTTTTGGTGGTCTTACAGCTCTCTATTTTTTGCGAGATAGGGCTCATGTTCAAGCTCATGAAAAAGTTTTAGTCGTGGGAGCGTCCGGGGCTGTTGGCACGGCTGCGGTGCAGTTGGCTAAATACTTTGGTGCGGATGTCACAGGAGTTTGCAGCGCGAAAAACGTCGAGTTGGTGCGTTCCCTGGGAGCGCAGCGCGTGATCGATTACAAGCAAACAGATTTCACCAAAGAGTCCACTCGCTATGATGTTATTCTGGATACAACGGGAACTTTGTCGTCGAAGTGTGAGTACCTCTTGAAAGAGAAAGGCCGACTTATCCTCGTGAGTGCGGATCTGTCCCAAATGCTCGAACCTCTTTGGAAGCCATTGAAAGATGGAAAAAAGATAATCACGGGCACTGCGCCCGAGCGAGTCGAAGATATGCGTTATCTGGTGGATCTCGCCCAGCGCGGTCTCTATAAACCTGTCATCGATCGTTCCTTTCCGCTCGCACAGATCGCCGAGGCCCACGCTTATGCTGACACGGGGCGCAAGCGAGGAACTGTTGTTGTTACTATTGCGTAAGTCTGAAGGAATCGGAATGAGCAAGCGTCCCAGGAAAGTGAAAAGGATCTCAGCTCAGGCTCAGGCGGTGGATTTTAATCTGACGCCCCAGGGCGTGCTGATTAAGACGTCCAATAGTCCTGAAAAAATAGCCTATTTTGATCAGAAACTGGCTGGCTATGAACAGCAGCTCAGGGTCATGGATCCTGATTATGCTTATTCGATTGCTCTGGGCAAGATACAGCTGGTCCTGGATGAAGTCGTTTCCAGCAAGGGACCACCGATTTCCTGCAAAGCAGGCTGTTCGGCCTGTTGTCATCAAAAGGTCGACTTAGGGCCCTATGAAGGGAGTTTGATTCTCACGTACCTCTCGGAACATCCATTGGAGTTGGATGTCGATCGTCTTAAGATCCAGACCGAGGCCCTGGCCAAAGGGCCTGGATCCTATGAAAGGCTTCCCTTTGAAGACCGCCGTTGTATTTTTCTGGGTGCCGATCAGAAATGCTCGATCTATAGCGTTCGTCCTCTGATGTGCCGTAGACATTTCGTGCAGAGTGACCCGGCGCTTTGCAGGACCGAGGAGTTCTTTCGCTTGGAGATGGATGTGAATCCTGACGTTGATGCCTATCTTTCCGCTTACGTGACGAGGAATGCGATGGTGAGTCTGCCCGAATATATCGCGAGGCACAGCTCACCCCGTCCTCTCTCCGAAGAGCGGAAATGAGCCCTGCCGGCACCGCCTCTGTTTTAATCGAAGCGAATAAAGGTCACAAACGCTCCGTCAGCCGCATCAGGCGTGACCACAAAATAGCCGGAATTCAGCTGACTGAATACGCAAACATCCACACCGCCCAAGGTCCTGCAAGCGTTGCTCGAGACAGCGAGAGTCGCAGAAGGAGCCTTGCAGGTTCCACCCGGGATTTTTTCCAAGCCCGCAACAGCACGATTCACCAATTGTGCAGCATTCTTACGAGCGTCCTGCTTCAGATTCATGCCCTTTGCGCTGACGAAATAAGAACGGTGATCGGAGCTGGCAAAAGGTGTCTGAGCGGATTGCTTGCCATCCAGGTTGAGCAGTTCGGTGTAACAGGCTTCAGGCTGGGCCAGCTTCACACTTACGTCGTCGTTGGAAAAAGAGCCCAGTTGCGGTGTCTTCTTACTATTTTCAATATAGATGACCGCCGCGCTGTCGACATAATCCCGAATCACGACGAAGTGTCCCAGATCCGTAGGAAGGCTGCAAATCTCACGCTGTCCAGCGACGCGCTCGCAAAGGACCTCATCTTCAAAGGCCATGTAGTATTCAAGGGTGCAGTTTGCGGACTGGCCAGCGTATTGTTCCACCATTTGAGTCAGGACTCTCGCCGAAGCCTGCTTTTTGTTTTCCAGCTCGTAGAATACTTCCGCATAGACGCTGTGCGCGGCGCTCTTGAAACGAGGCTGTTTTCTGAGACTATCGCGGCAGGCGCTGCTCTTCGGCAAATAGATAACGGGGTGACGGACAGGAACTTCCGCGCTGATGCATTGACTCACAGCATCGTAAAGTTTGTCGGAATAGCGATAGAAGATCTCGCCGGCAATCGAGTCCACACGCACAAGGTCGCTGGCGCCGTGAAAGTCATTCAGTTGGCAACGGTAAGGGCGGCTTTGGCCAGCAGCAGGATCGTTTCTGGTGATCACTTGAATATCGAAATAGCATTCCGCGCTATTGCAGACGAGTTGATCGAAGCGATAGTTCAGGTCACCCGAACACCAGGAATCGCCACAGATGCTGTCGATCTCGCGAACCACGGCTTCGGATTCCTGCGCTGTAAGAAAGGATGGGTTGGCGGGTGTGGATGCCCAGCCCAGAGATGTTGCGCCGAGAAGGCCGATGAGGAAGCTGTAAAATTTTGTCATCATTCTTAGTCACTTATATGGGTGAGAACCTATCGAAAACGGTTATCATAGTAAGCCGCACAGGAACTGCAAGTGAAATCGACAGGCGGGTCTTTTGATGGGGCCAGCTGTTTGAAATAATGGGAAGAATGCCGCGAACGGGATAGGAGGTGGACCTTGATTACAATTGCTGGCTTCGAGGCGTTTCAAACCCAGGTCATGACAGCATCAGGGAGTTTTTTGCTTGATTTCTGGGGGCCGAGCTGTGCGCCGTGCCTTGATCTCAACAGGACTTTGGAGGCTTTGGAAGACGAATATAAAGGGCGGTTGACCTTCGTCAAAATCAATGCGGATGATGAATTGGATTTCGCCTGCCGGATGGGCGTTCGTGGTCTCCCGACTCTTGTCCTGATGCATGATGGTCAAATCATCGCGCGGTGGATCGGGGCGCTTTCCGCGTCAGCCTTAAAAAGCAAAGTGGAGAAGGCTCTGACTTCGCTCCGTGTATGATTGGAATTCTGCAGACGAGGATCTGGTTTTCGTGGATCGAGGGATGAATAGGCTTTGGCTGTCTTCGTGCTTCAGCTATGATGGGGCACCCAACGGAATGGAGTTTTCACCCCAATCGATACGTGAGGACGCATGACTTCCAACTTTATTAAACCACCCCTGACGCTATTTATCCTGGTTGCTGTCTTTTTTGCGGATAAGGGGCATTCTGCCGAAGCATCGTTTCCGAATAAGCCTGCGACGATGGTTGTCCCGTTTACTGCGGGTGGGCCGACGGACACAGTCGCCCGATTGATAGCGCAGGCGATGAGCGCGGATCTTAAGCAAACAGTCGTGATTGAGAATGTTGGAGGCGCCGGTGGTACTCTGGGCGCTGGTCGTGTCGCGCGAGCCGCTGCTGATGGATACACGATACTGCTTCATCATATCGGTCAGGCCACAGCACCTACTCTTTATCGCAATAAACTTCCTTATAAAGTGGAAGACTTTGAGCCGATCGGTCTTGTCACACCTGTACCCATGACCATTGTCGCCAGAAAAGACTTTCCACCCAAGGATCTGAAGGAGTTGATCGAATACGCAAAGAAAAATAAGGACAAGGTTACTTACGCCAATGCTGGCTTGGGTTCGGCTTCCCATCTTTGCGGTATGCTGCTGATGAAAGCGATCGATACAGTTTTGACGACCGTTCCTTATAAGGGAACAGGACCTGCGATGAATGATTTGCTGGGCGGTCAGGTCGATTTCATGTGCGATCAGACGACCAATACCAGCAGTCAAATCAAGGCCGGTAAAATTAAAGCTTATGCTGTGACCACTCCACAAAAGGTGGCCTCCTTGCCAGAACTCCCCACCGCGGCCGAAAGCGGTTTGAGTGGCTTCCAAATTACTGTATGGCATGCTCTCTATGCACCCAAGGGCACACCCAAGACCGTGGTGGATCGATTGAACCAATCCTTGAAAGTGGCTCTTAAGGATAAAACTGTGATCAGCCGCTTCGCTGAACTCGGAACCGAACCTGAACCCGAGGAGCGGCAGAAGCCTGAAGTTTTGAGAGCCTATTTGAAAGATGAACTTGCCCGCTGGGATGGAGTGATCAAGAAGGCTGGTCAATTCGCAGAATAGTGGGCCTTCTTAATCAGGATCTCGATCCATCAGGGAGCTTCGCGCATGATCCTCGGTATCACCAGTCCGAAGGAATTTTGGGCTGGATTGATTTATCTTTTCATTGGCGGCGCTGCGATATTTCTGTCTCAAAGCTATGAGATGGGGACGGCCACGCGCATGGGACCCGCTTATTTTCCCACAGTTTTGGGTTGCTTGCTGAGCGGCATTGGTGTCCTGGCAATAGGCCGTGGATTGAAAGTCAAAGGTGCCTCGATTGAAAGGATCGCTCTGCGACCTCTCATGATTACGATCAG
>JACCEA011177394.1_pt1 | contig 10449 bp, 10 predicted proteins | sample 7449851 | NCBI WGS metagenome assembly JACCEA01 (sample SAMN15323453, study PRJNA562643) | freshwater metagenome | isolation source: river surface water | place: USA:Blue River Watershed | collected 2017-08-18 | reverse complement strand
CGGTCTGGGGGCATTCTGCGCGTACACCCTCGATCTGAGCTTGGGCCAATCAGAGTGCACCGCCAGTTAAAGGCGCTCAATGGCGCGCGCAGAAATGAAAAAAGCACTTTGTACCGAAATACAAAGTGCTTTTAAATTTGGTGGGACCAGCGGGGGTCGAACCCACGACAAACGGATTAAAAGTCCGCTGCTCTACCAACTGAGCTATGGTCCCTTTGCTGCTGTGACGTGCACTGCAGCAAGACTCAAATTATAGCGTCATTTTTTCGCCCTCTCGGGCTGGACGCTAAAAAATTCAAAATTTCTGAGGCCGCGCACATGCCAAAGGTCGCGGTCACGCTCACCACCGATCCGTAGCCATGGCAGTTGAGCGAGCCGTCGCCTTCGATCGCACACGAGGCATCGGGTGGCGCCACGGCTTCGCGGCTGAACACGCCCTGAATACCGATGCTCTTGCCGCCTTTGGCCGCCCCGTGGTGCTTGCGCAGGCGGTAACGCAGCTGAGCCAAAAGTGGGTCGTGCGTGATGCGCGAGAGGTCATCCACATCCACCTTGTGCGCCAAGCGTTTGCCACCCGCAGCGCCCACGGTGATGAAGCCCACGCCTTCATCCAACGCCCATTGCGCCAGGCTCACTTTGGCTTTGACCTGGTCACAGGCATCGATCAAGGCATCGGGCTTGCAGGGCAAGAGCGCAGGCCAGTTCTCGGGCGTCACAAAATCATCCACCACATCGACTTGGCATTGTGGGTGAATCAAGGCAATGCGTTCTTGCATGGCCAGCACTTTGGATTGCCCTGTGGTGTTGCTGAGCGCGTGAATTTGGCGGTTGATGTTGGACTCGGAAATATGGTCCATGTCGACGAGGGTCAAACGTGCCACGCCACTGCGTGCCAAGGCCTCAGCGGTCCAGGAGCCCACCCCACCAATGCCGACCACCACCACGTGCGCTTGTTGTATGCGACTGGCCCCGGCCACGCCATAGAGGCGTTGCAAGCCGCCAAAGCGGCGAGTGCTTTCATCTTCGGCTGCGTCCATCATGGGTGTTGGGCTCATGGGCGGTTGTGAGAAAAAAGAGACTCAAGCTTGGCGCATTTGCCAATGCAAAGCGCCCCAGGCGCCTGCAAAAATGCCCAATACCGACAGCATGCTGCCCAGGCTCAAGGTCGACAGCCCCGTCAGGCCCTGACCAAAGGTGCACCCCATGGCCAGCACGCCGCCGGTGCCCATGAGCGCCCCGCCGACCAGGTGACGCACCAAGTCGGCGCGTTGTGTGAAACCCTCCCAGCGAAAGCTGCCTTGCTGCAGAGCACTCCCACAAGCGCCCAGCACAACACCGGCCACAGTGACCATGCCCCAGGTCAGCCGTTTGCTGCCGTCGCTGTAGTACATGAAGGCATCAAGCCAGTAGCCCACCGGGGCCGTGAAGCTCAAAGCTTCCATGCGAGCACTTTGGGTGGTCAGAAACAGCGGCTCCAGCGTATCGGGGTGTTCTGGCACATAACCGAGCACACCACTGACCCACCACAGTGCCACGACCAGCAAGCCCAGACCCGCACCCGTGACCCAATTGAACACGGTGTGGAATCGTCGATCTTGGAGTACCCAGCCCCCCAGAAGCAAGGAAACCAAGGCCGCACTGATGCCCAGTCCAGAACGCAAGTCCCATCCCGTCAAGCTTGACAGCCATTGGCCGACAAAAGGACCGTGAGGCAAATCGATGGCCACCTTGTCCAGCCCATGCACCCGCCACACCGCCGTCAGACCACGCATGGCTGCCAATGCAGAGACAGCCATGGCCAGCAAAACCACCAGAGATTTGAGGTTCCCAGCCGCCATACGCACCAAAGATTTGCTGCTGCAGCCCGATGCCAGCACCATGCCGATGCCAAATAATCCACCCCCAAAAAGCGCCGACAGCCAAGGCAATTGGGAAGACGCATAAATGGTGTTCAGGGGACTGAGCCAGCCCAGCCAGGCCATCAGACCGAATCCTGCAATGGCCACCGCCACAGCCAGTGCCCATTGCCGCAGGCGGGTGGCATCGCGCATCAGCACCCAATCGCTGATCGCCCCCAAGGTGCAAAAGTGTCCACGATGGATCAACACCCCGACCAACAAAGAAAGGACAAAGCTGGCTCCCAAAACTTGGTAGACCAGCTGCTGGACTTCATCCGCAGACAACAAGGTCATCAGATGTCAGCGCAGTCGGCTCAGGCGCTCACGCGCCGTGCTCGCGGTTTCGGCCTGGGGATAGGTTGCGATCAAATCTTCCAGCGTTTTGCGCGCCGCCTTCAAGTCTTTGAGTTCGATCTGCACATTCGAAATCGCCAGCATCGCCTCGGCTGCACGCGGGTGATTCGGTGCCATGCTCAGCAGCTTCTGAAAATTCGCCATGGACTCCTTGTACGCTTTGTTGGCGTACTGGGCGTTACCCAGCCAAAAAAGAGCCGTGGGGACATACGCGCTGGACCCATGGCGCAGCAAAAAGGACGACAAAGCGGTTTGTGCCGCTGGGAAATCAGCCTGTCGAAAAAACGCCATGGCTTTTTCAAAATCGGACTTTTCAGACGGATCCACCATCACATCCCGACCATCAATGGTGGCGGACACCGGCTCGAAACGGCGCAAGCGATCGTCCACACTGCTGAGCACATCTTTTTGGCGCAATTGCAATTCAGTCAGGTCACGGGCGAGGCGCTCTTGTGCACCCAAGCTTTGAGACAACTCCGATTTGAGGCGATCGATTTGCCCCTGCAAATCCAGAAGCGCACCACGCAGCTGGTCAATGGCCTGGGTTTGTGATTGATTTTGTGACTGGGTGTTTTGCTCGATCAGGGCGCGGGTGGCGTTTTGAGATTGCTCCAGGCGCTGGCGCAATTCGAGGATGGCCCGACGTGCTTCGTCATCCCCACCGAATAAGGAAGCTTGTGCTGGGTTGAACAAGCCTGCCAAACCAAGGGTCATGGCCATGACGGCAGGGCGCCAAGCAGATCGAACGTGTTGCATAACAGGCCTCAGTAACGTATTTCAACGCGGCGGTTTTGCGCCTGATCGGCCTCACTACCACCCGTGGCCAATGGCTTTTCCTTGCCAAAGCTCACGGCTTCGAGTTGCGATTCGGGCACGCCCAGCAAGCTCAGCGCCTGGCGCACCGCATCGGCACGCTTTTGGCCCAAGGCCAGGTTGTATTCACGGCCACCACGGTCATCGGTGTGGCCTTCCAGATTGGCTTTGCGCTGCTTGTTGGCTTGCAAAAACTGGGCATGTGAAGCGATCACGGGGCGGGCTTCAGGGCGAATCACAAAGCTGTCGTAGTCAAAGAAGACAACGTGGGCAATGCCCACAGGGCCTTGGCCTGTTGCGGTTTGGCCAACAGTCACGGACGCCACGCTGGTTTGAGCGCCCCCCTGCCCTGCACCAATGCCTTGAACACCCACACCAACGCCGCTGGCTGAGGCCGATTTGTCTTCAACAGGGACATCGTCCAACTTGACCCCAGAGGCACAGCCCGCCAAGACCACCGAAACCATCATCAACGACCAAAAATGCTTTTTCATACTCAACCTCATGGATAAAAACGGATTAGAAATTCAGAAATCAGGGACGCACGGGACCCCAATGCGGCTCGCGGATGTCGCCGCCTTGCCCGGCCAAACGGGCTTTGATGCGCCCGTCCAGCGTGGTGGTCATCAAGGCCTCACCGCCTTGCTGGGTAGCATAAACCAGCAAACGGCTGTTGGCCGCGAAACTGGGGCGCTCATCGGCGTTGGTGTCGGTCAACGCTGTCACTTGCCCAGAGGACAGGTCCATCAGGTGAAGCCTGAAACCACCAGGCAGCCGCGAGACATAAGCCAGCCACCGGCCATCGGGGCTGACGGCTGGCGAGATGTTGTAGTTGCCCGAAAACGTCACCCGGTCAGCCGGGCCGCCTTGGGCGGGCATTTTGTAAATTTGGGGGTTGCCGCCACGGTCACTGACAAAATACAAGGTATTGCCGTCCGGAGAAAAAGCCGGTTCGGTGTTGATGTTGCCCGAAGTCAGGCGCTGGGGCTCGCCGCCCTGCAAGGGGACCCGGTACAACTGCGAGCCACCATCGCGGCTGAGTGTGGCCACAATGGAGCGGCCATCGGGCGCCCAGGCCGGTGCACTGTTGGAGCCTTTGAAGTTGGCCACCACCCGGCGCTGGCCTGTGGCCAACTCATGCACATACACCACGGGTTTGCGGGACTCAAATGACACATAGGCCAATTGGGTGCCATTGGGCGACCAGGAGGGGGAGATGATGGGCTCTGGACTGCTGAGCGCAGAGCGTGCGCCCTCGCCATCGGAGTCGGCGATCCAGAGACTGTAGCGACCACTGGATTTGGTGACGTAGCTGATGCGTGATGTGAACACACCGGGCGTGCCTGTCATTTGTTGGTAGACCCAATCAGACACACGGTGAGCAGACAAGCGCAGATCTGCAGCGCTGACATTGTCTTTGAAATCCGACTTTTCTTGACCCTTGACGGCATCCCACAAGCGGGCCCGCACATCGTAGCGGCCATTCGCCAGGCGTGTGACCGATCCGGCCACCAGGGCCTCGGCCGACAAAGGACGCAAGGCCGACCAATCCGGGCGGCTCATTTCGTCGAGCGTCAAATTGGCGGCAGACAAAGGCTTGAACTGTCCGCTGCGGGTCAGATCGGCTTGCACGATCTGCGAAAAATTTTGACCCGCTTGTGCCTCGCCTTTAAATGGAGCCACCAGCACGGGCAACTGGGTCAGGCCCACGCCCGTGACCTCGACACGAAACTGCGCATGGGCGTTGACAACAGCCAAGGACAGCCAGAGCCCCATCAAGAGCAAACCCAGACGGCGGACAGGTGAACAAAAAAGGTTCATGTGCATCAACAACATGGGAAGGTGGCAAATCAAAACGCCAATCGTACACCGTGAAGACCCCGTTTTGACCCATGAATGTTGGCAAGCGCCCCACACTGGGCACCAGAAAAGATAACAACCCGTCTTCCCTGGGCACCAAGGCCCCCCAAGCACCGCCTCAGAGTCCAAGGCAACAGGCCGATCGGATGGCGGGCCTGCTTACAATCCTCACACCCATGTCTGAAGCCCAACCCGACTCCCAGCCGCCCACGGGCATCGCCCCACAGCCGGGCATCGCCCAGCGTTTGCTGCGCCTCAAGCCCTATTTTTGGCGTCAGCGCAGCGTCTGGGCGCTGGCCATTGGGGCCACCTTGGTTGCGGCCCTCACCGAGCCCCTGATTCCGGCCCTGTTTCAGCCTTTGCTGGACAACGGGTTTGCTGAGAACAGTTTGCCTCTGTGGTCCATCCCTTTGGTCGTCATTGGCCTGTTTGGCCTGCGGGGCTTGGCCCATTTTGTGGCGCAGTACGCCTTGGCAAGAGTGACCAACGACGGCATGGAAAAACTGCGCAGCGATTTGTTTTCCAAACTGGTGCGGGCAGATTTGTCCTTGTTCAACCGGCAGTCGGCGAGTGCTTTGTCCAACACCGTGGTCTACGAGGTTCAAGTGGGCGCATCGCAACTGGTCTCGGCCTTGATCGGTTTGACCCGCGATGGCTTCACCCTGTTGGCACTGATCGCTTATTTGATGTGGCTGAACTGGCAGCTCACGCTGGTGGTGTTCACGGTGGCCCCGGGTCTGAGCTGGATCATGAAAGTGCTGTCTCGGCGTCTTTACAGCCTGACCAAAGAGAGCCAGAAAGCCACGGATGACCTGGCCTATGTGGTGGAAGAAAACGTGCTGGCCCACCGCATGGTGCGGCTGCATGGGGCCCAAGCCCAGCAAATTGGGCGCTTCAATGCGCTGGGTCAACGTCTGCGCCGCTTGGCCCTCAAATCGACGGCGGCGTCGGCCGCCATGACGCCTCTGACCCAAATCATGGCAGCGGTGGCCCTGTCTTTGGTCTTGGTGATCGCCTTGGTCCAAAGCCGCGAAGCCGGATCGGGGGCCACGGTGGGTGGTTTTGTGGCCTTCATCACAGCCATGCTGATGCTGATTGCCCCCATCAAACGCTTGGCCGATGTGGCCAACCCCATCACCCGGGGCCTGGCCGCTCTGGAGCGAGGCCTGGCGCTGATGCACGATGCCCCCGAAGAAAGCCAAGGGCAACACCAGGTGCAACGCGCCAGCGGCGCCTTGGAATGGCAAGACGTGGGTGTGCAATTCAACCCGGACGGTGATCCGGCTTTGGCGCAGATCGATTTGAGTGTGCGGCCCGGCGAGACGGTGGCCCTGGTGGGCACTTCCGGCGCAGGCAAAACCACGCTGATCCAGCTGCTGCCGCGTTTTTTGAATCCGAGCAACGGACAGGTGCTGCTGGACGGCGTGCCGCTGCAGCAGTGGCAACTGGACAGCCTGCGCAAACAATTGGCCATGGTCAGCCAGGACGTGGTCATGCTCAACGACAGCTTGGCCATCAACGTGAGTTTGGGCGACACACCCGACCGCGCCAAGGTGCAGGAATGCCTGCAAGCGGCCAATCTGTGGGCCCATGTTCAAACCTTGCCGCAGGGCATGGACACATTGCTGGGGCACAACGCCAACCAACTCTCAGGGGGACAGCGCCAGCGCTTGGCGATTGCTCGCGCCTTGTACAAGGATGCCCCCATTTTGATTCTGGACGAGGCCACCTCGGCCCTGGACAACGAGTCCGAGCGCTTGGTGCAGGACGCATTGCAAAAACTCATGCAAGGGCGCACCACCTTGATCGTGGCACACCGCCTGTCCACCATCGAACACGCCGACCGGGTGATCGTGATGGAGCGCGGCCGCATTGTGGAAGAAGGCGCCCCCGCTGAATTGCTGGCGCGAGGCGGCGCTTATACGCGTCTGCACCACCGGGGTGAATGGGCCAGCGAGGCGCCTGCCCAGACCTGAGCACCCTCCGCCAAAGCCTCAGAGCAGCACGATGTCGTACTGCTCAGGCCCCATGGAAGCTTCGACCTGCAAAGAGATCGGCTTGGCGATGAAGTCCGACTAGCCCGCCATGTGCTGGCTTTCTTCGTCTAGCAGCAAGTCAATGACCGCCGAGGTGGCCACGATGCGGAACTCGCGCGGGTTGAACTGCCGCGCTTCGCGCAGGATCTCGCGCAGGATGTCATACACCACCGAGCGCGGCGTCTTGACGATGCCCTTGCCCTGACAACTCGGACAAGGCTCACACAGCATGTGGGCCAGCGACTCGCGGGTGCGCTTGCGCGTCATCTCCAGCAAACCGAGCGACGAAAAACCACCCGCCATGGTTTTGACGCGGTCACGAGCAAGTTGTTTGCGGAACTCGGCCAACACAGCGTCCTGGTGCTCAGGGCGCGCCATGTCGATGAAGTCGGCAATGATGATGCCGCCCAGATTGCGCAAGCGCAATTGCCGCGCAATGGCCTGCGCCGCCTCCAGGTTGGTCTTGAAGATCGTGTCCTCAAAGTTTCGCGCACCGACATAACCGCCCGTGTTCACATCCACCGTGGTCAGCGCCTCGGTCTGGTCGATGATCAGGTAACCGCCCGACTTCAACTCAACCCGGCGGCCCAGCGCCTTGGCGATTTCTTCGTCGATGGAATACAGGTCAAAGATGGGCCGCTCCCCCTTGTAATGCTGCAAGCGTTCGGCCGCTTTGGGCATGAACTCCTGGCCAAAAGCCTGCAGCTGGGCAAACTGCTCCTGCGAGTCAATGCGGATGCTTTGGGTGGCCTCGCCCACCAGATCGCGCAAAACCCGCTGCAACAGCGTCAGGTCTTGGTGCAGCAAGGATGCAGGTGGAAGGCGCAGCGAGGCCTCTTTGATGCGGGCCCAGGTCTTGCGCAGGTAGGCGATGTCGTCTTGCAACTCTTCATCGCTGGAGTCTTCGGCATTGGTGCGCAAAATGAAGCCGCCACCGGCCGGGCCCACCAAGGCCTGCAGTCTTTGGCGCAAAGCATCGCGCTGGTCGGCTGGGATTTTTTGGGAGACACCAATGTGGTCGTCTTGCGGCAAAAACACCAGATGACGGCCCGCAATGCTGATTTGTGTGGACAGGCGTGCGCCCTTGGTGCCCATGGGGTCCTTGATGACCTGCACCATGATGGCGCGGCCCTCGAACACCTGCTTCTCGATCGGCACCAGCGGTTGGCCCGTGCGGGCAGCTGCGGCCTCGCCTTCGGCATGCTTTTGCCACACATCGGCCACATGCAAAAAGGCCGCTTTGTCCAGACCGATGTCGATGAAGGCCGATTGCATGCCGGGCAAGACACGGGCCACTTTGCCCAGGTACACATTGCCGACCAGACCCCGCTCAAGCGTGCGCTCGACATGCAACTCCTGCACCGCGCCAAACTCAACCACCGCGACCCGGGTTTCCTGGGGCGACCAATTGACCAAAATATCTTGTTGCATGGGGGGCATCAGATGGGGAAAAGAGAAAACAATTCGAGACAAGACAGGGCAACTTCAGTGCCTTGACTTGGCCAAATGCTCAACAGCGCACGCCCAAGGACCGCAGCAAAGCAGCGGTCTCGAACAGCGGCAAACCCATGATGCCTGAATAACTGCCCCGAATCTGTTCAATATGAGCAGCTGCCCTGCCCTGCACACCATAAGCCCCGGCTTTGCCCATGGGCTCCCCCGTGGCCACATAGGCACGGATTTGCGCGGCGGTCATGGGCGCGACGCGCACCCACGATTGAGACACCGTGGCCACCCGTTGGTGTCCTTTTTGTGCGGCAACGGCGGTCAGTACGCGGTGGGTTTGGCCTGAGAGCCGTTTCAGGATGCGCACGGCATCGGCCTCATCCGCTGGTTTGCCCAAAATATCTCGCCCCAAGCACACTGTGGTGTCAGCGCAGAGCACGGGCGCAACAGGCAGGCCCTGGCGCTTCATGCGCTGCACGGCGGCGTCGAGTTTGAGCCCCGTGACACGCGCCACATATCGCGCAGGCGCTTCCGCGCCGTGCACGTCTTCCAAAGACTCTGCATCTTCATCGGGCCCGGCCAAGAGCAGCTGGTGGGCCACACCGATTTGGTCTAGCAGCTGGCTGCGCCGGGGGCTTTGGGAAGCGAGGTAGATGAAGTCGCTCATTCGCGGTGGTAGGGGTGGTTAGCGTTGATAGACCAGGCGCGGTAGAGCTGCTCGATCAAGAGCACCCGGGCCATGGCGTGGGGCAAGGTCAGGTCAGACAAACGGATGCGCTCGTGCGCGGCTTGACGAAATTCGGGCTCCAAACCGTCGGGGCCGCCAATGACCAAGGCCACATCGTCACCGCCGAGCTGCCAGCTGGTCAGGCGGGTGGCCAAAGCTTGGGTGGTCAAGTTGGTACCGCGTTCGTCGAGCACCACAATGCGGGTGCCACGCGGAATCGCCGCCTCGATGCGCTGGCGCTCTGCGGCGTACAGGTTGGGAAGGGTTTTTGAGCCGCGGGGCTCGGTTTTCACGGCCTTGAGCTCGACCTTGAGCTCAGGCGGAAAACGTTTGGCGTAGTCGTCCCAAGCGGTCTGCGCCCAATCCGGCACGCGCAGGCCGACCGCAACGATCAGCAGCTTCATGCAGGATCAGTCGGCTTTGCGGCGTGTGGCCGCTTGCACGGCCTTGCGCGCTGGGGCCTTTTTGGCAGCCGGCTTGGCAGACGATTTGGCCGCTGCTTTGGCAGCAGGTTTGGCCGTGGGCTTGCCCACTGTCTTCACCGTGGGCTTGCTCGTGGGGCTGCTGGCTTTCGGGGCCGATTTGGCTGCAGACTTAGTGGCCGTTTTGGCTGGTGCCTTGGCGGCTGGTTTGGCCGTTTTGGCTGGAGCCTTCAAAGCGGGTTTAGCCTTGGCGGCAGATGGCGCGGCAGGTTTGGCGGCAGGCTTCTTGGCTGCGGGTGTTTTGGCAGTGGCGGATTTGGCCTGTGCTTTGACAGGGGCCTTTTTCGCCACCGAGTTTTTGATGTGGCCCTTGGTTTCAGCCGTCGCTGCGGGCTTGGGTGCGCCAAACTTCAGACGCACGGGCGTGCCGCCCCAAATCTCTTCGAGGTTGTAATAAGTGCGGATGGTCGGCTGCATGACGTGCACCACGGCCTGGCCGCAGTCGACAATGATCCATTCGCCGTTGTCTTCGCCTTCAATGCGCGGCTTGCCAAAGCCCGCTTGGCGCACTTTGTCACGCACGCTGGCGGCCAAGGCCTTGGTCTGCCGGTTCGAGGTGCCCGAGGCAATGATGACCCGCTCAAACAGCGAGGACAGGTGCTCGGTGTCAAACACCTGGATCTCTTGGGCCTTGACGTCCTCAAGCGCGTCCACAATGGCCCGCTGGAGTTTTTGAATGTCTTTTTTTGCGGCGTTTTCGGTCATCAATGGGGCCTGTAAAGGTGGTGTTCGAGAATATAGCGCTCAACAGCGGGGGATACCAGACCGGTCAGGGCCTGCTGTGTGGACGCCAGCACACGGATGTCCGTGGCACTGTGAGGCATCAGCGGCAT
>JACCEA012094169.1_pt1 | contig 10450 bp, 8 predicted proteins | sample 7449851 | NCBI WGS metagenome assembly JACCEA01 (sample SAMN15323453, study PRJNA562643) | freshwater metagenome | isolation source: river surface water | place: USA:Blue River Watershed | collected 2017-08-18 | reverse complement strand
GTCCTTTCCGACCGGAGGTGGACAGCGATCCCAGTGCCCGACGGGGTGCCGGCGGTGTTGGCGTCGGCGATGGCCCAGGCGATGTTGTTCGCGATGGTGACGCCAGCGAGAGACACCTGGATGACGTAGGGGGATGAGTTGGCCTGGATCTTGGTGATCGAGTGGTCCCAGAACCGGTTGCCTTCGATCCGGCCCTCCGGGTTGACCGCCCACGACGGCCGGGCCGAGTACCCCGACCCGACGTAGAGGCATTGGATCATGGCCCCGAAGTGGGTGGCCCCGAAGTGGAAGTCGTTGTCGGTGACCTTGAACCGCAGGCACCCCGGTTTCAGGTCGAGGGCGTCGGAGGTGAAGTCCGAGCAGTCGTTCCCCCGAACCCAGAAGTCACGGCAGTAGGAGAGCCACCCCGGGTCGGAGCCCTTGCCGTAGTACATCGACTCTCCGAACGCTGTCGCCCCGGCCGCTTTGCCGGTGCCGGCGATCGTGTTCTCCTCGTCGACGAACCACTCGGAGTAGCCCTGGGTGCCGTCAGCTCCGGCCGGTGGGGTGCCACCCGCGCCGGTGATCAACGCCCCCCACCCCTGGGCGATGAGCCCAGAGTGCCCGCAATCCGAGATGGTGTTGTACGCCCGGTAAGCGGGGAACCCGGACGACCCGCCCCAGTTGATGCCCCGGATCCCGAACTGGCCTTCGCGGACGTTGAAACCGACAGCCCACACGTGCGAGCAGTTCAGGAAGTCGAGCACCGGCAGATTCGACGTCTGGTTGTTGTCGTCGATCACGACCCCATCGGCGCAGGTCACAATGATCGGCTTGCCGGCGGTACCGCCAGCGGGCGACGCCGTCAGGTTCGAGCCCGGTATGCCGTACTTGTTGCCCCGCACTGTGAGCGCCCCGCCAGGGTCGAATGAGGCGGTGCAGCGGATCAGGTCACCGGGCAACGCCGCTGCGATCGCTGTGGTCCACGTCGCGGCCGAGGTGACGTTACGGGTTGTGCCCCCGGTCCCGGCCACCCAGTCGTCGAGGATGCCGTCGAGGTCGACCCTCGAGATGTTCGTCGACCCGGTGTAGCCCAGGGCCCGGAGGACGTGCTGGGGTGAGCCGGCTGTGGCGAGCTGCAGGCCCGACCGGAACGCGACCGAATGCTCCTCCGGTGGGTCGACGATGGTCCCCTCGGTCCACGGTGACGCCGGGGTCGTCAACAGGTCGATGTGATGGGTGAACGAGGTGATGGTCTCCTGGGTGCCCTGGGCCAACTGGTCGATCGTCCCGCCCGCCCCGAGGGCCGCAGCGAGATTGTTCGTCACCCGCACCCGGTCACCCAAGCTGGCATCGAAGATCGCCGAGTAGAGCGCCGGGTCGAGCATCGACGAGTGGTGCAGCCCCAACGGCAGGCGCGACACCCGGGGCTCGTTGACGGTGGTGAGCGCCAGGCGGGTGGCGGCCAGGGCCGGCAGCCGGGAATCGAGGGCGTTCACGGAGTACGAGCGGTCATAGCGGCCGGCCCCGACCGGGGGCTCCGAGATCGACAGGGCCGACCCGTCGTCGAGGACGGCCCGGGCGATGTTCCCCGCCCGGTTCTTCACCGTCACATCATTTGCGAAATCCTGGTCATCCCGGTCGAGCTCCGGCGACCCGGCCAGGTTCCCGTCCGCGTAGTCGAGATCGATCAGGAACGGCTGATCGAGCATCGTCACCCGAGTCCGGTAGCCGACAGCGACCGTCTCCCGTGACTCGTGCAGAATCCCCAGGTCGGTGTCAGCGCACTCCTGCAGCAGAGCCATGAGCGTCCCGGCCCGCTGGGGGCCCATGGGTTCGGTGGTGGCGGGGTCGCCCTCGATCCGGAACTTGATGCCCTCCTCGAGGCACAAGCGCTGGATCCTGGTCGCGGCCCGCTCACCGATGTAGGCGTTCAGCTCGGAGGCCAACTGCGCCGACGAAGTGACCTGCGATTGGATGGTGAGATGCCCGAACGCCCACGACCCGACGTTGGCGTCCTTGTTGATCTTGATCCGGTTCACCGGCCCCGCCGACCCGGTCACCGCGCTGGTGTAGACGTTGCCGCCGGTGCCGCCGCCGGGGGTCTCGCCGAGCAGGATGACGTTGACGCTGCCGCCGTTCTGGGCCACGGAGAACGTCATCCGCCACGCCTGCCCGGTGGCGCCGAAGGTGATGTAGCCGCTCGTCCACACCTCGGTGAAGCCCCGGTAGGCGTGAATGTTCAACTGCCCGCCGGCATCGTCGCGGTACTCGATCTCCCACACCATGTCGGTCGTCTCGACCCGCATGAAATGGAACCCGTCACCGGTGAACGTGGACGGGATGTACTGCAGCCACCGGACCTGCCACGCCCCCGACGGTGAGGTGTAGTCGTCGACGTCGACCGTGAGGGATGCCGTGCCCAGCGTCGGCAGGGGCGACGACGCAGCGAATCGGTCCACCGACGCCGTGTCGGGCGCCTCACCCGAGATGACCAGGGCCGCGGAGCCGACCGCGGCGCCGAACTGGGCGATCGGGCCGTCGGCCTCCTCCTCCATCGGCCAGTACTGCACCAGCCCCGTGAGCCCGCCACGTAGAATCGCCCGCCGGATCGCCGACTCCAGCACCCGGTTCCCCTGCCGCAACCGGCGGAACAGGCCAGCCGCCTCGACCGGGGCCCACACGTCGGAGCCGTCAATGTTCCACCGGACCGGCAGGGACGACAGTTCGCCGTGGAACCGCCACAGCATGTTCGTGATCCGGCCCCCGGCGCCGACCGTCCACACCCGGGTGGCCGAGTCGGTGAACCCAGTCGCCCCGGCACTCTGGGCGTCGAAGGCCGGGTTGGCGACGACCGTGCCGCCTATCCCGTTGCGGAGCTGGTAGGCGTAGACCTTGCCCGGTAGTGGGATGTGCGCCACGTCGCCCGGGTTCCCGCCCACACGAAGCGGGGCGTCGTTCGTCTTGATCGACGTGGTCCCGGCGACCACCACCGGGGAGCCAAGCTGGGTCCACGTGCTCCCGATCGTGGTCGACGTATACCAGGTGACGGTGTGCCCGCCCGCCCCGTTGTCCACGTCGACGGTGACCCGCAGGGCCCGATGCTCATGCTGGAAATCGAGGGGGAGGTCAGCGCCAGTACTCTCGGTCGTGCAGAACCGCTGCACCCCCGACGAGTCTCGCCAGATGAAGGTCGACACCACGTTGCCCAACGCGGCGTACAGCTCCCACTCCCACCCATCGACACCCGACGACTTGTGTGCCAATCGGGCCTTGGCCCCGCCCTGGGTGATGTCGACCAGATCCTCTTCGAGCTCGAGCTCGATCCGCATGTCGATGTCGCCGGAGATGTCGAGCACCCCGTCGGTGCCGGGGACCTCGGTGCCCCGGTAGACGAACGTGATCGCCTGCCAGTTCTGGGCGGCCGACAGGGTGAAGGCCCCAGGGTTCTCGGTGGCGGCCGTAGTCGTGCGATGGGCGGAGGCGATGAACAGCTGCGGGGTGGCCCCGGTGTCTGCGATCGACGTGTAGCTGCCGGGGTAGGCAGACACGGCACCAGCGCCCGACCCGTAGATGGCGAACGTGTACCACCGGTGGGCCTCGTTGGTCCCCCCCCAGGGTGTCGTGAGGGATGCGGAGTCGGGGGCCGTGGACGAGGTCGCGGCGCCGTGTGCGGCCACTGACCAGGCAGAGCCGGAGCCGCCCGATCGGGCGCCGCTGGTGCGGATGACCTGGTAGCTCGACTTCGCGTTCTCGGTAGTGGTGAAATCGACGGTCGATCCGGACAGGGCCGTGGCCTGGGCAGTGCTGGTGATCTCGATCTCGTAGAGCAGCCAGGCGTTCCAGGGCGTGTAAAGGTTGCCCGAGTCGACCAGGTTCCACCCGGTGATGTCGGTTGAGTCCGCTGCCAGCGACTGGTGACCGGCGTTTACCAGCATGAGCAGCCGGTTTCCGTTGGCCACCGTGGGGAGCGTGACCGGGTGGGATGTAACGAAGCTGGTCTGCGTGCCCTGGGTGACGGAGACGAACGCGGGGGCAGTGGGCGTGCCGCCCCCTCCACCGCCGGAGATGTCGGGGGTGGACGCCAGATCCTTCGAGGTGCCTCCGATGGGGCGGAGGTGGACCTCGCCCCGCCCGATCCCGATCCGGCACGGGATGTTCCGCCGGTACTGCCCGAAGTACGGCGACGTCGGGTTGTCGGGCGACCAGCGCCCGTCCCGATTGTCGAGCGTGAACCGGGCCCGGGACGGGTCGGTGTTCTTGGCCCAGTTCGACCGGCCGTGAGAGACGCTGATCTTGTCGTCGTGGCGGACTCCGTTGCCGGTGGTGGCGGTGTTCACCCAGGCGCCGTTGAGGAACAGGTCGACCTCGACGTCGAGCGGTGTGAGCGGCCAGGCCATCAGGCTGCGAACACCACTTCGAACCCGCCCCGGTTCGCGACCGCCTTGCGGGTGGCGTCGATCAGGACCTGGCCGTCGATGACGAGCTGCACCCGGACCGGTTGCCCGTCGCCGCCGCTCCCGCCGAAGCCCATATCGCCGGCCCGGTCCAGGGGGACCACGGCCTCGGGCTGGCCGGCCTCGGCCAGCCACGCCAGCGTGGGGCTGGTGACCACACCACCGGCGGCGAGCTTCGGGATCCGGTTGACCGCCAGGTTCCGGGCCGGGCCAGTCGAGATCGTCGACGCGTTCGGCAGGAACGGAATCGAGTTGTACGCCCTGATGAGGCGGTTGATCTGCGACTCGACGGTCGACACCACCGACGACAGCCCAGACGAGATCGGGTTCCACATGGCCCCCCCGATCCCGCGGATGGTGTTGGAGATCCCACGGAACTCCGCCGTCATGCTGTTCCAGGCGTTCGAGGCGATCTGCTTGATCGCATTCCACGCCGCTCCCCAGTCGCCTCGCATGATGGCGGTGGCCAGCTGCATGACCCCGGAGATCACGTTCAGGGCCGAGGTCACCTTCTGCGACACGACGTCCCAGACGGCGGTCACGATGACCCGGAACGACTCGTGCTCCCGCCACAGCTCCTGGATCTTGGAGATGATCCTGGTGATGTTCTCGACCGTTGTGGTCACCGCAGTGATCACCATCATCGCGAACGACATGAAGGCGCCACCGGCCGCAGCGAGGATCGGGCCCAGCTCCTGCCACACGGTCTGCCAATCGATGTCCTCGACGATCTCCCGGCCCTTGGCCGCCAGCTCATCTAAGGCAGGCTTGAGGTCGTTGTTCCAGGCGTCGACCAGTTCCAGCCACGCATCGTGGATGGCGATGGCGACCAGCTCGAGCGGGGTGCCCTCGTCGACCGACATGCCGGTGGTGAGGGCGGTCCAGAACTCGGTGGCCTTGTCCTTGATCGTCGAGAAGGCCGGGCCCAGGTTGTCGCGCAGGGTGCCGACCAGCGACTCGATCCCGGGGATCACGGTGCCCCCGACGAACTCGGTCAGCTCCATCAGCGCGGTCCGCTTGAACGACTCGATCTTCGACGATGCGTTGTCATAGGCGGAGCCCAGCTCGTCGGTCGAGCCGGCCACCTCACCCATGCCAGCGGCGGCCGTGTCGAGGTCGAGGTTCATCAGGGCCAGCTGGAGATCCTCGGACTTGGTGCCGAACAGGGCGACGGCGGCAGCGTCCCGTTGCGCCGGGTCCTCCAGGTTCTGCAGTCCCTCGATGACCTGCCCCAGGGCTTCCTTGGCCGCCGGGCCACCTTCGGCGAACTTCTTGGTCATCTCCTCGGCGTTGAGGCTGATCAGCTTGAACCCATCGGCACTGGTCTGCGACCCGTCTTTGCCCCGGATCGCCATTTCCTTCAGGGCATCAGCGACGGTATCGGCGTCCCTGGCGCCGGCCTGAAGTCCCTGGGACATCAGTCCAGTGGCGGTAGTGGCGTCGATCCCCAGCGAGGCGAATTGAACCGAGTACTCCTGGAAGGTCTCCAGGAGGTCACCCGACTTGTCGACGCCCTGCTGGATGCCGCGGGTCAGGACGTCGAAGGCCTCTTCGCTGGAGTCGGCGATGCCGGACTTGATCATGGACCGGACGGCCTGGGTCGTCATGTCCATGTCCTGCTCCATCACGTCGGAGAACGTGAGCAGCTTGGTGGTTACCCGCTCGATGTCGGCGTCGGCGGCATCCTCTGGGATCAGGCCGTTCTGCCAGACCTTGCGAAGGGCTTCAGCCGTGTCGCCCACGGATTCGCCGAACCCGTCTTTGTAGAGGTTCCCGGCGATTTTGCCCATCTCCTTGCCGAACTCGGCGTTGCCGAGCTGGGCGCCGAGCCGGTCGACGGTGGCCTCGAGGTCCATGGCCGAAGTGAGGCCCTCGACCAGGAGCGCACCGCCAGCGATACCGATGGCAGCTATCCCGGCGGTGATCTTCCCGCCGAGCCCATCGAGGAACGAATCGCCGCCGTCGTTGCCGGCGTCTTCGAACGAATCCCCGATCTTGTCGTTGGCGTCGGCGACGTCGGAGGCGGCCTTGTCGGCGGCCCGTGCAAGGCCGACGTCCTTGCCGTCCCAGGTGACGGTGAGCTTCCGTTCACCCGCCACGAGACCACCTCTCCACGGCCCGGTCCATCACGTCATCCCACATCTGCACGATCCGGCCGGAGTTGGCCCGGATGGTCGGCCAGAAGAAGTAGCCGTCCTTACCCCGATGCGGCCGGAACTGCTGGGTCGTCTTCCGGGCCCGGCCGCCGAACTCGGTGCCCAACGCCATGTTCCCGGCCCGGTTCCGCTTCCCGCCGCCGCCAAGCGACACGCTGTTCTTCTGCGCCTTGATCGTGTCGGCAGCCTTGTTCTCGGCCGCAGTCGACGCCGCAGACCGGGTCTCGGATGCGATCATCTGGGCGATGGCCCGCACCTGCTCGTCGGCCTCGTCACGCACGTCCTTCGGGAGCCGCTTGAACGCCGCGATCGTCTCCCCCAGGCCCTCGATGTAGAGGCCCGACTTGAGGCCACCCGTGGACCTAGCCATGGCCCATCACCTGCTGGCGGCGGGGCCCGGCAGCGGCCTGTTCCCGAATCTCCAACTCGAACGTCACGATCGTTTCCTCGTCTAGGTCGAGCCCCCAATCAGCCGGCCCCGTCCTCGTCGCAATGGCTAGCTGGACGAGTCGTCTTCCGACGGAACCGGGTCGGTAGGGGACGCTTCGCCATCGGCCGAGATGTCGACGGACTCGACCACGTCGCAGAACTCATCGAAGGTGAGCGGTGTCATCCCCTTGCGGTTCAGCGGCGACCAGCCGAGGAACAGGGCGTGCTCCATCAGCTCGTTCCCGCTGACCGACTCGATCCGCACACCGAAGTGCCGCTCGAAGCGGACCACGTCGCCAGGCATGATCCGCACCCCAGCGAAGACCGTGCCGTCCTCCAGCGTGACCGTGGCCTTCTTCTTGATCACGCCACAGCCCTCGTAACCGCCCCCGTGATCGGCCACGTGACGTCCTGGGTGGCCAGGTCCCCGACCTTGCCCGAGATCGGGGAGAACGTGAGCGGCACCACGTTGAACTGGTACTCCGGGTTCGATGCCGACGTGGCGGCGGTGGTGGCCTTCACCGCGAAGGCGATCGCGGTGCCGGCCGAGAACCATCCCCACAGGCGGTCGTCGACGGTGGCGGTGGCGAAGTCGTCGTTGAACGACACCTTCACCTCACCCTTCTTCAGGCCGGCGATGAAGGTCTCCCAGCCGCTGGTGCCGAAGTTGGTGGTGGTCAGCTGGGCGGCCTCGACGTCGAACCCGATGGCGGTGGTGAACGCCGACATGTCGACGGCTGCGATCGTCAGCCTCGGGTTGATCAGAGCAAGTACGGCCATCAGGTCTCCTTATGTGGTGCCGACTGCGACAGCGAAGCGGGCGGTGGGGGTGGTGCCGGTCAGGGTCCAGGTGACCCGGTAGCGGTCATCGGGGGTGATCGGGCCGGCAACCGTGGTCAGCCGGGCCGTGGGGGCCGACACCGGGCCGAGCGTGGCCACCGTGGTCGGGGTCGTGAACCCCGCGTTGTCGTCCCGCTGCACGGTCAGGGTGAGCGCCGGTGTGGTGCCCGACACGGTGAGCACATGGATGGCGACCAGCAGGCTGCGGCCGGTGGCCACCGTCCCCTGGATCGACGTCGAGCCCGTGCCGCCCGTGGTGCGGAGCGCGGTGGCAGGGTGGATTAGCTGGCCCCTGGCCGAAGGGCCGTCGCCCCACATCGACGAGGCGTAGGGGGCGACGTCGCCGACCTTGCCGAACAGGCTGATACTGCCCCGCCTGGTCGGAATGATGTACGCGACCGACAGGTCAGCGCCTGTGGGTGAGATCGTGACGGGGAGCTGGGTCCCGCCGAGCTCGGACCACAGCTGAGCGTCAGGCCCCAGGGCCCCCGTCTCAGTCGGTGCAGCGTCGAACAGTCCCGACGTCTCGATCTCGGCCTTCTTCAGGCCCTGGATCGACTCCTCCCACCCACCGGAGGTGAACACGGTGGTGTCGAGCTTGGCCGAGTCCAGGTCGAACTTCACCATGTTGCCCCGGGCGCCGATGCGGAGCGGGCCGGCGAGGATCTCGGCGTCGAGCAGGGCGAGAGCGGCCATCAGCCGTAGACCTCCACAGTCCAGCGGTACGCGGGCAGGGAACCGGTGTCGGACTCCTGCCACCGGTCGGGTTCGGCATCGGGAACGACGAGCGCGGCGCAGGCCCCGCCGAGAGTCTGATCAGCCTGGAGAATCTCGACCACGGACCGAGGCCCAGTCCCAGAGATCCACTCGTCGGCCGCGTCCACGGCCGCCTGGTCGTGAACGCCGGGGAGGATCCCGTATACCGGCATCCGCATCGAGTCGATCCCCTGACGGGCCACCAGCACCCCGGTGCGGGCGTTGAACGAGGCGTTGTAGGAGACGGCCGGCATTCCGATCAACAGGCACGGCGGCGTCACCTGATCGGGGGCGGTGGCCACCTGCACATCAGCCCCCAGCACCTCGTCGAGCGCGCTGGCCATAGCGGCCCGCACCTGGCCGACCTTGAGCGCCATCAGCCGACCACCTTGCGGGCCAGGGGCTTCACGAGGGCCAGGACGTCAGGGTCCTGGCGGAGGAGGCGGGCGGCGCCGAAGTCGCCGGTGAGCACACCGTTCGGGGTGTCGGGCCGCTTGAACAGCCGGATGGCCAGAATCATGCACGCCGTGTGGACCTCGGGCGGGATCGCCGCCACACCCCACGTGCCGGTGACCCGGACGAACGACAGCCACTCGCCCCCATCGATCCGGCCAAGGGACCGGATCGGGGGGCGGGCGTTGGCGGCATACGCGGTCGCGGCCACCGTCGTCCAGGTGGTCTGGTCGTTGGACTCCTCGACCAGGGTGACCGCCTGGGCGTCGTCGAGGAAGACCCGGGTCCCCCACGAGCGGAACACCCGCTCCACCCCAGCGGCCGAGGCCACGAACGACCGCCGGGTGATGTGGTCGATCTGACGGGACGCGGCTTCGATCGCCCGCTCGATGCGGGCGTCGTCAGCGGTGGTCGTCAGCCGAAGCTCGGCCTTGACCTCCGGCAGCGTCGCATACCCGTCCGTGACCGCCACGAGCTACTTGCCGGCCTCGGCGGCGTACTCGGCGGCGATCGCCTTCTCCACCTTCGCCAGCCCGGCGTCGGCGGCCTTCTTGGCGTCGGCGTCGTCGCCGGCCTGGGCCACGGCACGGAGCCAGCCGTCCCGCTCCTCGAGCAGGGTCTGCCGGCGGGATGCGTCGGGATCGGCGTTCGGATCGATGTGGGCCATGGGGGTCCTTTCGTTGAGGGCGAGATCGGAGAGCGCTCCCCGGAGCTGGGCCTGCAGCTCAGCCACCGCAGCCGCCAGGGAGCGCTCTCGCGACATCTGACCTAGAAGGTCGGGGGCACCAGGCCGGCGCCGCTGATCAGCGCCGTGCCGGTCGGGTAGCGGGCCGCCGAGAAGGCGTGGTTGCCGTACAGGGCCAACTGGACCGATGCGGGCCCGGCGGGCTGCTCGAAGGTGAACTGCTGAATGGCGTTCTCCCACAGCAGCCAGTCGTTGCGGTGCCCGACGATGATCTCGTCCTGGTTGGTGCCGGCACCCTGGTTGGTCCGGATGCTCGGATCAGTGACGACATCGACACCCTGGATCGAACCGACTGTTCGCTGCGTGGCCGCCGCCTCGCCCTGGCCGAGGATGTTCATGCCGCCGGCCTCGACGGTCACGAGTGGCCGGCCGGAGGAGTCCACGGCGATCGTCAGGGCTCCCCAGCGGCGGGGATGCATGATGATCACATCGGGTGGTACGAAGCGCTGGGTGTTGACGCTCTGGATGGCGTTGGCGATCGCGTTGAGCGTGGCGATCCCGGTGGCCGTGGTCTGGGCGATGGCGATGATGCCGGCCGTGATCACGATGCCGGTCGAGTTGCCGGCGGCACCAGGGCCGGACAGCACCTGCTGGTTGAGGTAGCGGGCCGCGTCGGCGGCCAGGTCGGCGAAGGC
>JACCEA011052465.1_pt1 | contig 10450 bp, 10 predicted proteins | sample 7449851 | NCBI WGS metagenome assembly JACCEA01 (sample SAMN15323453, study PRJNA562643) | freshwater metagenome | isolation source: river surface water | place: USA:Blue River Watershed | collected 2017-08-18 | reverse complement strand
TTGTCAAAGATAATTTTGAGAAAATGCCTGATAATTTATCAGATATTGAAAAAGCCAATTGGTTGCAGTTAAAATATTCTATTAAAATGGATATTGCAGTAGAAGAAATCAATAATATTCCTTTATTAACTAAAATAGACGAATGGTGGGGTACACCTTACTGTTTAGGAGGAAGTTCAAAAGGGTGTATTGATTGTTCTTATTTTACATTAGATGTAATGAAATCCACATATAATATCAATTTAAAACGTACTGCTGCAGAACAATACGAACAAAGCGAGAAAATTGATTGGGCAGATTTGAAGGAAGGAGATTTAATTTTCTTTAAGACAGAAGGCAGAAAGAATATTACCCATGTGGGTATTTATTTAACCAATAATAAATTTGCCCATGCTTCAACAAGCCAAGGGGTAACTATTAGTGATTTAACAGAATCTTATTGGCAAAAAAGATTGTATAGCTTAGGAAGAGTTGCTGCAACTCCTACGCAATAAATTATTCTACTACCGTTTTTACATAATATAATTGCTCAATAGCTTTCGCGAAATGATTGATGTCAAATGTAGATTGTTGAATCAGTCTTTTCTTGGGTTGAAAATCTAAAGGCATTAGACTCTCCATTTTTTCTTGATAATTAATATGGACAGGCAGATTAAATCCTTTGATACAGTTTTTCCATTCATACGAAAGAATTTTTTCTTTTGTATCATATTGTAAAACCAATTGTGGAATTTGAGTAGTTCTTAAATATTGATCAAATACTTTACTAAAGTTAATACCTGATTGTTGAGAGATGTAATTTTCTATTTGTTCTGTTGTAACAGTTTGGTGATAGAAGGTTTTATTTAAACCAATCATGATATTTCTAAAAACAACATCATCATTGATTGCTTTTCTGATAGTATGTAACATCACTGCTCCTTTTGCATACATATCTCCACTACCTTCTCTATTTATTCCATAAGGGCCAATAATCGGCTCGTCATTTTGAATTCTTAATCTTAATCCATAGGTATATTCATCTGCAGCTTTTTTCCCAAAATGATATTCAGTGTATAAAGATTCTAAATAACTTGTAAAACCTTCATGCACCCACATATCTGCAATATCTTTTGTAGTGATATTATTGGCAAACCATTCATGTCCACTTTCATGAATAATGATATAATCCCATTTTAATCCCCAACCAGATTTGGATAAATCAGTTCCTAAATAACCATTTTTAAATTTGTTCCCATATGCAACTGCAGACTGATGTTCCATTCCTAAATGTGGGCTCTGTACTAATTTAAATCCATCTTCATAAAAAGGATAGGGGCCCATCCAATATTCAAAAGCCTCTAGCATTTTAGGGACTTCTTTGAACTGAGCTACTGCTTTTGCAGAATCCTCTCTTAATACATAATAGGATAGGTCTAAATTTCCTTTTAATCCTTTATAGGTTTCTTTCCAATTTACATAGTCACCAATGTAGGGAATGATATTGTAATTATTAATGGGATTTCTTACCACCCATCTTGACCAATTGTTTTGTTCTGTTCTTCCAGGACGACCATTACCAATTCCTTTTAAATTATTGGGTGTATATATATTTAATGCAGCACCAAAGTCTGGTTCATCTGATTGATGGTCTTTACAAGGATACCAAACAGAAGCTCCTAAACCCTGACAGGCAACAGATACCCATGGGTTGCCATTACTATCTTTTCTCCAAATCCATCCTCCATCCCAAGGTGGACGAATTGCTTCTCTTGGTTTACCATGATAAAATATCCAAAGTGAAAAATCAGTTTGAATGGGTATATTTTTTTGATGTTGAACCAATGCAATATTACCTTCTCTTTGAAAAGATACTTTTTCCCACTGGTTTTTTGTCCAAATTAAAACGCTATCGATGATCAAAGGTTGTTGTAAGTCTACTTGTATATTTTGAGATGTTTTTACAGCTTTTGCTTTCCAAACAACGGATCCTTCTATGGTTTTGTTATCTATGTTAGGGATTACTGAAATGTCATAGCTCTGAATATCAAACCAATCCCTGTTTTTATTTAAACTACCTCTTAAAGAATCCGATTCTTTAAATAACATTTGTGCATTTGTATTCACTGAAACCAGCGTGATACAAATCATTGGCAGTAAGCTTTTATAAAACATCCTAGTCATTTTTCAATTTATCTTTAAATACTTTTTCGAATTTTTCCAATTTAGGACCAATTACATATCTGCAGTATCCTTGGTTGGTATTATTGTTGTAATAGTTTTGATGATAGTTTTCAGCTGCATAAAACTTAGTAAAAGCTGTTACTTCTGTAATGATTGGTTTATTCCATGCACCACTAGCGTCTAAATCTTTGATATATTTTTCGGCTAATTGCTTTTGATGCTCATTATGGTAAAATACAGCAGATCTATATTGGGGGCCAATATCATTTCCTTGTTGATTAGGTGTGGTTGGGTCATGTGTTTTCCAAAAAACTGCTAATATATCATCCAAACTAATTTTAGTAGTGTCAAAAACAATTTGACAAACTTCTGCATGTCCGGTGTTCTTATCGCAAACCTGCTCGTAAGTTGGGTTTTCAATATGCCCACCACTATATCCACTGGTTACGGATACTACACCTTCTAACCTTTGATAAATAGCTTCTGTGCACCAAAAACATCCAGATCCTAAGGTGATTGTCTCTGTATTTTTCATATTGATTACTTGTTTTTTTGGGTTTTTAGGCTTTTGAGCGCATGCCATTAGAAAGGTAAAGCTCATAAAGATGAATAAACTGGTTCTTAATTTTTTCATATCATAAATTTAGACATTATTTAAACAAGTTGGAATAGATAAAAGTTCAAAGGCTGTTAATGTTTATTTAAGTAAATTTGCTGCCTATTCTATATTAATGCAGTTATATCCAGAAAATGCACTTCAACAACTAGAATTTGATAAAATCATCTCTATTTTATCCAACTCTTGTCAAAGTCCCATTGGTAAAGAAATGGTAGACGAAATGCGTATACATACTCATCCTAAGTATATTCAAACAGCATTAAGTCAAACCCAAGAATACAAATTCATTAAATCTGCCAATCAGTATTTCCCTTCGGACTTTGTGGTGGACATAAGGAAGGATTTAAAACTATTAGGTATACCTGGTGCACAATTAACCGGTGAACAATGGTTAATGGTGAGAAAATTAGCAGATCATATTCAACAAGTGTTCAGGTGGTTTGATGCAGAAAGAAAAGATGCTTTTGCTAATTTATATTTAATACTTGACGGCACTTATTATGAAAAACAAATTATCGATTCAATTGATGCCATTATAGATGAGAGAGGAAATGTTAAAGACAATGCATCAGAAGATTTAGCAAAAATTAGAACGCAGTTGTTCAAAACAAGACAAACCTTAAGAAGGGTCTTTGAAAAAGTAGTTGCCAAATTAGCAAAGTCTGGATACACCGCAGATATTGATGAGAGTTTTAGCAATGGCAGAAGAGTGGTCGCTGTATTCTCTGAATATAAAAGACAAGTAAAGGGATTTTTTCATGGAGAAAGTGATAGTAGAAAAACAGCTTTTATTGAACCAGAAGAAACCATTGAATTAAACAATGAAATTTATTCCTTAGAACAAGATGAGGCCAGAGAGGTGCAAAGAATTCTTAGAGTACTTACTGCAACATTAGCACCTTATTCAAGCTTATTGTTAAACTATGCGCAAATTGTGGGTCAATTTGATTTTATCAGAGCAAAGGCATTATTAGCTATTGATATGAATGGTAATTTGCCTCAATTGCAAAATAAAGCGAGTGCTCGTTTGATCAATGCTTATCATCCATTATTGTTTTTATATAATAAAGTATCTGGGAAAAAAACCATCCCAGTAAATATAGAATTAGACGATGATGCAAGAATTCTAATTATAAGTGGCCCCAATGCTGGAGGTAAGACTGTTTCTATGAAAACCCTAGGTTTGAATCAGGTAATGATGCAATCTGGGTTATTGGTTCCCATGAGTGAGTTGTCTGAAATGGGTATTTACAAACAACTATTTATTCAATTAGGAGATACACAAAATTTAGCTTTTGAATTAAGTACCTATTCAAGTCACTTGATGCACATGAAGCATTTTATTGAAAATGCCAATGGAAAAACTTTGTTTTTTATTGATGAATTGGGCTCAGGTTCTGATCCTCATTTGGGTGGGGCTTTTGCTGAAGTGATTTTGGAAGAGCTATCACATAGACATGCTCAGGGTATTGTGACTACACATTATTTGAACTTAAAAGTAATGGCCAATCACAATAAGGGTATTGTGAATGGAGCGATGCAATTTGATGAAGTAAAGTTGGAACCATTGTATCAATTGGTTATTGGCAAGCCCGGTAGTTCCTACACATTTGCCATTGCGGAAAGAATTGGATTGCCCAAACATTTAATTAATAGGGCTCGTAAAATGGTGGATACGCATCATTTTGAATTAGATAAATTATTAAATCGAACCGAGCAAGATTTACAATTGGTTCAAAAAGAAAGAAAGGAATTGTTGAAGAAGATTAAGGAAAACGACCAACTTCAACAAGAGTTGAATAAAGTATTAGATAAAGAAAAGCATTTACAACAGGTTCAAATTCTCAGAGAGCAAAATAAAGTTGCCGAAGATAAGTTTGCTTACAATAAAGATATGGAGCGTAAGTTGAAGCAAATTGCCTTGGATTGGAAAAAGTCGGAGAAGAAAGAAGAGGCGATGAAAAACTTATTCAATTTATTGTTTAAAAAGAACGATGCTATTGTGATTAATAAATTGGCTAAAAAAGTAGATAAAAATTTTAAGGAAATTAAAGCGCCCATTGTTGTTGGTTCAACAGTAAAACTAAAGAAGAATTATCAAGTTGGCGAAGTGATGGAATTAAAAGGCAAAAGAGCAGTTGTGAAAGTGGGACAGATACCTATGAGTATTGAAATAGAAGATTTGATTGTGGTGGAGAAATTACCTGAAGAAGAAAATACCAAAAAAAGAAAGTCATGATAGTAGATGATTTAGCCTTATCGAGCAAGTATGCTTCTTTGCATCCAAGATTCAAAGCTGCATTTGATTTTTTAACAACGCAATCATTGGAAAATCTTTCCTTAGGTAAACATACAATTGATGGAGATAATATTTTTGCTATTGTGGTAAATGAGGAAGCTGTTCCAATGTTGGAATCTACCTCACAATTTGAATGTCATAACCAATATATCGATATTCAATATGTTTTTGGAGGTGTTGAAACCATTGGATATAAACATAGAGCAACCTGTGTAGAACCTAGAGGAGAATACAATGCAGAAAAGGATGTATTGTTTTTTGAAGATGCTCCTGATTTCTTTTTCAAACTATATCCTGGTCAATTTGGCATCTATTTCCCAGATGATGTTCATGCACCGATGATTGGTGAGGGAAAAATTAGAAAAGTGGTTATAAAAGTACTTTTTCAATAGTTTGGCACTATATTTGATGTTACAACATTAATTAAATTCTATTTTATGTCAGTTAAGCAAGTAGAAATGGTTTTAGCTCCAAGAGAGCCCCATTATGTAGGTGATGGATTTAGAGTTCATAATTATATCCCAAGTGGATATGGATTGACTATGCAAAGAATGGATCCCTTCATTATGTTGGATTATGCATCTAAGTTTCATTTTCCGCCAAGTCCCTATAAACCAAAAGGGGTGGGTGTGCATCCGCACAGAGGATTTGAAACAGTAACCATTGCCTATAAAGGAAGTGTTGCCCATCATGATAGTGGCGGAGGTGGTGGTGTGATTGAAGAAGGGGATGTTCAATGGATGACTGCTGCAAGTGGAGTTTTACATAAAGAATATCATTCAGAAAGTTTTAGTCAAACTGGAGGTGATTTTCAAATGGTACAATTGTGGGTGAATTTACCTGCAAAGCATAAAATGAATAATCCTTCCTATCAGGCAATTCAAAATAATTTAATGCCAAAAATACAAGTAGAGGGTGGATTGATTGAAGTGATTGCTGGTGAGTTCAATGGTCATAAAGGTGCAGCTTCAACTTTTTCACCAGTACATTTAATGAATGCAAAGTTAAATAAGGGTGGTAAAGCATCTTTAAGTTTTCCTGCACATTATAATACAGCTTTAATTGTGATTGAAGGAGAAGTGAAAGTGAATGGAACAGAAGAAGTTCCTTTGGATCATTTTGTTTTGATGGCAAATGATGGAGAAGATTTTTCAATTACTGCTTCTGTTGATAGCGTTGTATTAATATTATCTGGAGAACCTTTGAAAGAACCTATTGCAGCACATGGCCCATTTGTAATGAATACAAGAGAAGAAATTATGCAAGCTTTCCAAGATTATGAATTAGGGAAGTTTGGTGTGTTGGAGGATTAGATTATCTTGATGAAGATTTATTGATTAACCCTTTAATGGATAAATCTTCATCTATTAATGGCCAATGAATTCCATAGTTTGCTGGTGAAATCTCAAATTGATTTCTTTCTTCTTTGGTTGCGTTAAGTAACTTTAAAGAGATATCTTTTAAATTAAATGAATAGTCAATTTCATTTACAGTAATCAATAATTTTTCTTCTGAAAAAGTTACTGACTGGATGGTATTTGATTGTGCTAGGTTCATTTCTTTTCAAAATGTTTAGACCATTCTTCAACAATTAAATCAAAGTGTTGATAGATGATCTTTTTGATTTCTCTTTTAGTTGCTGGTGTAAAATTATAAGAAAAAGCTTCTTTAATTTCTATTTCTTCCATAATCAACCAAAATTTAGCTTGGATTTCTCCTTTTTGTACATGAACATGGATGGGTTCATTGTATTCATTTGAATAAAAGAATAGTCTCCAACCATATATAAAAAGTATTGTAGGCATTTTATTTTAAACCTACTATATCTTCAAATTCAGTTTATTTCGGTTAATACTTTAGAAATGAGTCTAAGTGGATGGCTGTCGCTTCGCTCCAGCATCCGGAGTGGGGGGCTCAACAAGCATTCAAAAACCCTGGCTTCGCCAGTAGTTTTTTTATTTTCTTCCCCTCACTCAAGCTAGCTTGGTTCGGGTAGAAAACAAAAAAACCACGATAAATCGTGGTTTTTGAATGCTTGTTGGCGGAGAGAGAGGGATTCGAACCCCCGGACCTGTTACAGTCAACAGTTTTCAAGACTGCCGCATTCGACCGCTCTGCCATCTCTCCGCGGCAAATGTAGGGCAGGAAACCCAATTATGCAAAAAATAATGCCTTTTTATTACATGAACGACTGATGCTAATTAGTTGAGTACCATGTATCTTTACAAAAATTGACTGAGTGAAAGAATTAGCGGCATTAAACCCATTTTTTTGGAAATATAGATTCCGTTTTTTTGCTGGAATATTCTTGGTAATTGCTACCAACTATTTAGCGGTTTTAGCACCTCAGATTACAGGTTATGTGGTTGGGCTGGTTCAAGAGAAACTTCCAGGTGGTAAACCAACGACTCCCATTCAACCCGATTTGATCATTAGTGGAATAATGGGTTTAAGTGATTATTTCAAATTTAGCTTTGGTTGGTTGATTACTTTTTGCAGTGTTACCATTTTAATCTTAGCAATCATTAGAGGAGTGTTTATGTTCTTTATGCGTCAAACCATTATTGTAATGAGTAGACATATTGAATATGATCAAAAAAACCAGGTGTATGAACATTATCAAAAATTAGATACTGAATTTTACAAAACACATAGTACGGGAGATTTAATGAGTAGAATAACGGAGGATGTAAGTAGGGTAAGAATGTATACTGGCCCTTCCTTGATGTATTTAATCAATTTAGTATCTCTCATTGGATTTTGTTTATACAATATGTTTACTAAAGATGTAAGATTAAGTTTGTATGTACTAGCGCCATTGCCCATCTTGGCAGTCACTATTTATATTGTGAATAGTATTATCAATAAAAAAAGTGAAGAAATACAAGGGGAACTATCTGATTTAACCACCAATGCGCAAGAATCTTATTCTGGGATTAGAGTTATTAAATCTTTTGTACAAGAAAAAGCGATGTTAGGTTTCTTTAAAACCAATAGTGAGTTGTACAGGAAAAATGCCACTAGTTTAGCGATGGTGGAAGCTTTTTATACACCTACTATGTCTTTAATGATAGGTATTAGTACTTTACTTACAATTTATCTAGGAGGGTTACAAGCCATTGAAGATCCTAGTAAAGTTGGAACGGTGATTGAGTTTGTGATATATATCAATATGTTAACTTTCCCAGTAAGTGCCATAGGTTGGACAGCTAGTATGATTCAAAGAGCTGCTGCATCTCAAAAAAGATTGAATGAATTTTTATCTATACAACCCATTATTACACAGAATAAACAAAGCCTTTTACAACCAACCAATGGCGATATTCAATTTAAGGATGTTTGTTTTACTTACCCTCATTCAGGTGTTAATGCAATAAGTGATTTTAATTTACATATTCCTGCAGGAACTAAATTGCTAGTGCTTGGTAAAACGGGTTCTGGAAAATCTACTATTGCACAGTTATTAACAAGGATGTATCAGGTCGATAAAGGTCAAATTACTATTGATGGTAATTTGATTAATGAAATGAATATACAATCATTGAGAACTGCTATTGGGTATGTTCAACAAGATGTATTTTTATTTAGTGATAGTATTGAAAATAATATTCATTTTGGATTACAAGACATATTACAAGAAACAGATCTGATTGATGCAGCCCATACGGCACATGTGAAACACGAAATTGAAAATCTTCCTCAGGCTTTCAAAACTTTAGTAGGAGAAAGGGGAACTACTTTAAGTGGAGGTCAAAAACAAAGAGTAGCTATTGCAAGAGCATTAATAAAGAGACCCTCTATTTTTATTTTTGATGATTGTTTAAGTGCTGTTGATGCCCAAACAGAACAAACAATTTTACAGAACTTTAAAAATTATATCGAGCATAAAACCACTATCATGATTACCCATAGAATTTTCTTTGGTTTTAATTTTGATTTGATCATTTATTTAGAGGATGGTAAAATTGCAGAAATGGGTACACACGAACTATTGTTAGCAAAAAATGGATTGTACGCTGAATTATACCATAGTCAACAATCCCAAGCCTCCAACTAGTAGGTTTTTCCCCACCTTATTCATATTTAGGTTATTTTTTTTAGTTTTTCGTAATATTTTAATATTTTAGACATCTAAAGTAAAAATTAAAATTAGAGAGACTGTGAATTACGACAACAACGAGAAAAAGCAAGAGAGTGTATATAGTACTCGTATTCGTGCTGGAAAAAGAAGAACTTATTTCTTTGATGTAAGAGCCACACGTGCCAATGATTATTTTTTAACGATTACAGAAAGTAGAAAGCGTTTTGATGATAATGGTTATGATCGTCATAAGGTTTTCTTATATAAAGAAGATTTCAATAAATTCTTGAAGGCTTTAACTGAAGCTTTAGATTTTGTAAAGACTGATTTAATGCCAGATTTTGATTTCGATGCATTTAATCACGAAGATGAGAACGCGACAGCGTTCGATGGAAACGCGACAGCGTTCGATGGAAAAGAGACAGCGTTCGATAAGGCAATTTCGGTAGCTGCTCCTCAACAAGTTGCTACACCTCATGTTGAAGAAGTTCCAGATATCGATCCTGAAACAATTACCGAGAAAAAACCTTTAGAAGCTAGAGATACTCCTGCAAGTGCTGGAGATAACTTGAGTGGGGAAGAAGTAGATAAGTGGTAGTCTAATTAGAAGAATTAGTTTCTACAAATTTTTAACCATCCAAATATCACAACCACAATGGCCACTGTTGCCTAAAGGTTGATGTATTCTTTTGAATCCAACATTTTCATAAATAGTCACTGCTTTGGAAAGCTCAGGCATAGACTCTAGATACACTTGTGTGTAGCCGTTTTCTTTTGCCCATTGCATGGCAGTATTTAATAATTGTTTTCCAAGACCTGTACCTCTTGCGTCTTTATGTAAATATAATTTTACCAATTCACAGGTTCCATTTGGTAAATTTTCTGTTGGAAAGATTCCAGCACCACCTACCACGTTATTATCAATTGTTGCGATATAATAATAAGAGCCAGGTGTGTTATTAAATAACTCAAATAAAGCATCTGTGGTTGGATCAAAATAAACTGTTCCAGGTTTATTCGCACCAAACTCTTCGAGTGCACCACGAATTACTTTAGCAATATCTATATTGTCTTTTTGTTCAATGGGTCTTATTTGGATAGTTGGGTACATTTATTTCCAAGCTTTATATTGGTTAATTAAACCGTTGGTTGAACTATCATGGCCTTTCACAATATCATTATTTCCTAATTCAGGTAAAATCTTATTGGCTAATTGTTTACCCAATTCAACTCCCCATTGGTCATAACTAAAAATATTCCAAATAACGCCTTGAGTGAAAATTTTATG
>JACCEA010632798.1_pt1 | contig 10452 bp, 12 predicted proteins | sample 7449851 | NCBI WGS metagenome assembly JACCEA01 (sample SAMN15323453, study PRJNA562643) | freshwater metagenome | isolation source: river surface water | place: USA:Blue River Watershed | collected 2017-08-18 | reverse complement strand
ATTTTTTTAAGGAAAATCAAATGTCTTTTGTATTCCCAACCAATGCATCACAAGTGCAAGCTTTCGCTGGCGCGCTGTATGGCGTGCAAGTGGGCACCACCACCATGGCTCAAGTCAATGCTGACATCGCTGCCAACGGCGGTCTCGCTTCTACATTGAACAGCTACTACTCTGCCACCTTCGGCGGCGTGGCCACATCCACTGTTGCAGCCACTGTTGCCGCAAACCTGGGTTTGACTGGCGATGCTCTGACATCCGGCGCTGCTTATGTGGAAGCACAACTCAACGCTGCTGCTGCTGGCGCACGCGGCGCTGTGATCTCCAGCATCGTGAACCTGTTCGGCACTCTGAGCGCTGACGCCACCTTCGGCGCTGCTGCCACTGCTTGGAACGCCAAGGTCGCTACTGCTGCTGCCTACACTGGCGCAGCCAACGTGGCTGTGGGTACTGTGGTTGCTCAAAACTTTGTACTCACTACAGGTGTGGATTCCATCACCGGCACTTCTGGCAATGACACAATCATTGGTGATAACAACACGACTGCAGCTGCAGATCAAATTAATGGTGGCGGAGGTGTCGATACTTTGAAGCTGTATGGCACAGCTACTCTGCCCACTCTGTCTGGCATAGAAAACCTTTATATCAATGGCGAAGGCACAGTTAACGCTGCAACATCAGGCGTTACAAGCGTTGAAATTGACAACTTCACTGTCAGCGACACAGTCACTTTAGCTGCTGGTCAAGCCTTGACTGTCAATCGTGCAACTGGTGCGGCTGCCGATTTGGCAATCTCGACTGCTGCAACAGTGACAAGCCATGACATTACAGTTATCGCATCTGGTGATGCTACGAACGCAGTTGACTTCCAAATTGCCGGCACGGGCGTCACCAACCTGAACCTGACTGCTAGCGGCTCTACCAAGAGCTACGTGGATATCGACTTCACTGGTACCGTTGCGAAAACAGTGGCAATCAATGCATCCAGCGATCTGGTGATTGAGAACATCGAGGTTGCTACCACGATTGATGCGTCTGCCTCGACGGGTAAGGTTGAGCTGACAACTGCCGTAAACAAGATGGCAGTCACAGGTGGTTCTGGTGCTGACAAGATCACACTGAGCCATGCTGATACTGTAGCGCTTGAGGGTTCAGTCAATGCTGGTGCAGGTGATGATAGCGTTGTGATTTCTTCTTTGAACGAAGCTGCCGACTTGGTCGACGATAAAGTCACATTGAACGGTGGTGAGGGTACAGACAACATCACTATGGTGTCTGATCTTGCAATCGCCTTGGGCGGTCTGACTGCTGCTGCTTACGCCAAGAAAGGTATTTCTGGGTTCGAGAAAATCACAATTTCCGACGTAACAGCTGACGCCGATGCAATCAACTTTGTCCGTTTGGGTATTTCGTCGATTGATTTCGCTGCTAAGTTAGTTGACTCCAACACTTTTACAGTGCTCGACAACACTACCCTCGAGCTGTCTGCCGCTGCCGATGCAGTAGCTGACACAGCTACGATCACGGTGAGCGGAGCTGCCGATGCTGGTCGTAATAACGACACATACACATTGGTGTTGAACGGTGGTCACGCTGCCGCTGATACAAACACTGACTATGGTGCTCAGTCGATTGCTAATGTTGAGAATATCAACATTGTTTCGAAAAACTCCACAACAGGTGTCACCTTCACAACTGCTGACAACGAGATTGATCTCGTCATCGCTAATGCGAAAAAAGTTACCGTGACTGGTGATTTTGCTTTGGATATCGACGGTGATGCATTCGACGGTGTTATTGAAACCTTCGACGCTTCTGCTCTCACTGGTACTCTGGCTGTAAGCTTTGCAGGCGGTGCTGGTGTTACGGCAACAGGCTCTGCAACAAAAGCCAATACTATTGTTGGTTCTTCAAATGCAGACTTGATTACTGGCGGTGCTGGTGGCGACACAATAACTGGCGGCAACGGTAAAGACGTTATCAATCTTGGGGCAGCAGGTAAAGTCGACACGATTAACCTCAATGAAGTTACTGCTAACGCAAATGCAGATACGATTTCAGGTTTCGACGCAACTGGAACCAACAAAGACGTGATCCAAATCGGTGCGGATGAAACAGCTGCTGGTACAGCCCACACAGCCGCCGCCGCAGAACATGTAATTGGTGCTGTTGCAGCTACTCACACTGCTAATGATGTGGACATTGTTGAATTCGCTTTTGAATCTGCTGTTGATCTTTCCACGGCAACTGACGGTGCCCAACTCTTGAAGGGTATTTCCAATAGCGCTAATGCTGCGACATTTAACGTTGATGCTGATGACGATGCTCTGTATGTAATTGCCTACAGCGGTGGTAATGCATATTTGTACTATGCAAGTGAATCCAACGATGCTGGTGTTGCTCTGGCTGCAGCGGACATTGCTTTGGTTGGAATCGTCAAGGGTGTCGCAGTTGGTTCGCTCTCTGCTGCCAACTTCGATCTTGTCGCTTAATTCACCCACCCAAAGGAGACAAGCCCCTTCCGTAAGGTAAGGGCTTAAGTTGATACCTTGCAACCCCGCCCCTCACAAGGGGGCGGGGTTTTTATATGTCGCGAAGACTCCTGTTGTTGATCCTGCTGATTGGTGCGGAAGTGGCGTTGCTGGTGGTACTGGTGCGCTTTTATCTCAGCATCTTCACCCCCGCAGCATGAGCCTTCACCAAACCCTGACCCGTGCGCGTGCCTGTGTGCAGCGCGGCCAAGTGGATGCGGCCATCAAGCTGTACCGTGGGCTGTTGGTCAGCATGGCGAACCACCCGCAGATCAACACCGAGCTGGGCGTGTTGCTGTTGCAACATCGCAGACCACAAGATGCTGTTCCTTTTCTGAACAAGGCCGTGGCAGCAGCGCCTGCTGCCTTTGAGCCATGGGTGTTTTTGGTCATCGCCCATCAGCGTTGTGGTGACTTGGTTCGTGCCCGGCAGGTGTTGGCGCAAATGCAAGCGCAAGGTTTTGATGCCTCACGCTTGGCGGTGTATGAACAAGAACTCAACGAACCCACGCCAGAGGCGGTGCGGGCACTGGCGCAACTGATTGACTCTGGCAACCGCGTCAGCGCCGAGATAGCGGCCCGAATGATGGTGTCAGACTATCCCAGCAGCGCCAGGGCGCGGGACTGTTTGAACAAGGTCATGGAGATGGAGACTGTGAATGCCAAATGACATCGAAGCCGACTTCCAGCGCGAACTCGCCGAGATTGAGGCCGAAAGCCTTGGCTGGATGCCCTTGGAGCCGGGGGTGTACCTGCACGTGAGCGATACCAACGTGACCGAGGTCTTGGTGGTGGGTGTGCCGCAGGTGGGGGAGGCAGTGTTGCTGGTGGGGTGCAGTTAGTCGGACCAACGATAGGTCAGCGCCCATTTGGAGCTAACCGACACAAGTACCTTTTGATCAACCTGAGCCGACCTGTATTCAAGGTGATTGGGAGAAGGAAATACCTTGTAATCATCCGTAAACTTTATGCCAGCAGCTGAAAGACCACCTTCGACATCATCATGGTCCAGCAGCTTTTCAATTTGGCCCGTGAGTTGATCGCAAATGTTCAAAGCCAATTTGGGCAATAGATCAGGGTCTGACGTTGCAACAACCTTGCCATTTGGCGATATGTAGAAGTTGCCATAGTCAAAGGCACCACCGCCACAGTATCCGTAATAAGCACCATAAGTTCTTTGGTCAATTTTGACGTAGGCCAAATTCACCACACAACGCTCATCGGAATCGATAACTAACACTCTCTTGATTCTTTGCATTTGATGCTGATGTAACAGTTGATGTGTTGATGGTAAGCGTACGTAAGATGGCTTGCAACAGCTCTATAAATTCAACAACCGAAATAGAAAAAACTAATCTTGTTCCGATCGGAACAAAAAAAGCCCGCACTATGGCGGGCTTGAAGGAGTGGGCATGTTCAGACGGCGACGACCTCTGACTCGTCACGAGGCAGCACTGCGTTGGCTTCCTCGCCCATGTCCCAAGTGTCGGGACGATAGGTATCACCCGTAAAGCTCTTTTTGTTTTGCTCGTAGCGGCGCAGGCGTGCCTCGGTGATTAGATCTTTGAGTGCTGCGGACACAATGAATCGCACAGGCAGGCGTGCCTGCATCTCGTTCATGGCCTTCTCAATAGCGCGCCAATCTTTGTCATCCAGCTTCTTAGAGGACACTACCTTGGCAAACACATGACCGCCAGCCTTGTCGTCATAGGGCAAAGGCTTGGTGATGTCCGCAGTTTCCATGGTTTTTCGTGTCAGCTCCGCCAGTCGCTTGCCCTTGAGCTGGTCCAGTCGCTTGCCGTGCTTGATGTAGGCATCAAAGTCATCGGCAGGGATCTGCGTGATTTGATAGATCGCAGTCCATGCACTGGGCAACTGGTCTGCATACTGGATGAAGCGTGGGTACACCTTGCCAATCGCAATGAATTTACGGATGGAGGAGCTGCCATCACGGTAGCCCACCTCGGTACAGAAATTCTGGAACTGGTAGTTGTCCAGTACTCGGCTGGCTTCATACACAACGCGGCAGGTCTCCAGCGTAGCGCGGGCGGTTTTTTCAACCCCACGCTTGAACTCGGCCACATAGTGCGAGCGCTCGTGTTTGACAAGATTCTCGTCGTCCTCAATGGCTCGCTCCACACTGAGCTTGGGGTTCGTGTTGATCACAGCAATTGCAGGCTCAGCCTTCTTGCCAGATTTGGTGCCCGTGGTCACTGAGACCTTGGCCTTGACTGAATCCACCTTGATGCTGGGCATCGCAGTGGCGAATTCAGCAGCTGTGTTGGTGGTCTGGGTAGCGATCGTGGTGTTTTGCATTTTGAGTCCTTTGTAAGTAAATGCAGTTGAGTCAGAAGGCAAGGCACACAAGCGTGCTCTACCTTGATTTGTCTAAATCACAGCTCAATCAATCAATACCGCATATGCGGAAATTAGAGACATTCAAGTAACTAAAGAGGCTTGGAAGTCGCTGTGATGTCGACAGGTGTTACTGTATTAGAGTTGCATTTTCTGGTAAGCTATTTGAAATTTCTTTGATTTAACGTGATAACAGTTTAGCTATATGGAATTGGAAATAGATGATTTGGATGATCAGCATCGCCCCAACAAGCTGATTCCTCGCAGCTTTCGCCAACGATTGCCTGTGGAGCAGGAGATCGCGGATGCCAAAAAGTCTTTGGCGTTCTGGTGGTACCGCTGCCTGCAGCTCAGTGACCCCTACCAGCAGTGCTGTGAGGCTCAAGGTCATGGAGCATGTGCAGACCTGTACAAGGACTTGGGGGATGTGCGCCTGCCATTTGCTCGCTGGTGGGTCAAGCACGGGCGCAAGGCGTTTGCTGAACAAAAGCCCATGAAAGAGGTGCTGCGAATTGAGAGCTACAAACAAGCCGATGATCAAGTGGAGAAGGCAGACAGGCTGGTGCTGAGCATTCCCTTGACCATGCGCAAGACCACGGCCGTGCGTCAAGTCAGCAAGCTGCTGGCACAAGTGCATGCGCAGCGTGATCCAGTGGACATTTGGCGAGCCAGCACTGCCAAACGTATGATCATCCGCAATAAGCTGCGTCAAAGAACTATTGAGCAACTGCTGCGTCTGTGGCAGCTGCGCCAGCAAGACCACGACATGAGCCTGTATGAGCTGGGCAAACAGGCTGGAATTGAACTGGACTTGCTGGCAAGGGACACGCAAGGGGAGGAAATCACCGAAGCCATGGAACGGCGACGCATGACCATCGCTGTCAGCAGGCAGTTGCTGCTGGCAAGGTATCTGATTGCAAACGCAGCTCAGGGCGTTTTCCCCAGCCTAAAACCACCTGCTGAAATAGCATTAGAAAAGCAACAATAAAAAGTTGTTCCGATCGGAACAAACTTCAAATCATTTCTACTGCGTTGCGTTTCATGTCATCGTTGACGTCGATGTATTTCTGCGTGACCGCGATGGATCTGTGCCCTGCCAGTTCAGCCAACACACGCACGCCAATGCCACGAGCAGCCAAGTTAGTGATAAATGATCTCCTCATGGAATGTGAGCTGGCACCAGCAATGCCCGCACGCTTGAACAGGTAGTGGAAGTGCTGTGCCATGACATTGGCGCTGAAGCGTTTGAGACCTGCCGTGATGAACAAGGGGTAGTGTGGCTTGGCGCTGGGGCGCAGACTCATGTAGTCAGCCAGTTCCTGTTGCAGCTTATGGGGGAGAAACACGGTGCGTGGTTGGCGTCCTTTGGTCTGTTCAGCAGTGAGTCGTACCTCTGCCTTGATGCTGCCATCTGTGTTGACCACATCGCCCACTCGCAGGCTGGCTATTTCCCCAACCCTCATGCCAGACCAAAGCCCTGTCAAAAACATCACGCGATTGCGTAGTGCATAGCTGCGCTGGGCGATGTGGGCGAGCACATGCTCGATTTCTGCTGGGGTCAGTGTCTTTGCTTGGCTCATGATTTGTGTGGGTTGCATCTAATGTTTTCGCTCCTGTAAGTGTGTGAGATTTGATGTTTTTGGACGACCAATGCCCCGTTGTAATCACGGGACAAAAATCTTCAATGAAATCAACGTGGTTAATAAAAACGCAGTTTGATTTGGTGCAGATATTTATCCTTGCAGCCCATGCAGATGTGGGATCAAGACGACGAAATAGGCTGCGGCGCACAAAACAGCGCACAAGCGTTTTCGCCCAAGCCCAGCTACCCACGTCGCTGGTGAGATGTGATCGTTGCTTGTAGGGCTGATTTGAGGGGTGAAAGCTGCAGCTGACAGCAGCGCCAGCAAAACAGCGCTGCTGGCGCTATTGTCATTTGAGCGTGGTCAATTGGGTCGTGACATGCCATTTGTAATGTGGTTTGCACCCACATGCCAGTGTCAATGTGTAAGCGAGCGCTGCTCGCTTGTGATGTCGTAGATCTCATTCGCTGTCGCTCATGATCTGCTCATCACTTGTTTTAAGAAATCCAAACTGCGAACTATTCAAAGAGTTCAACATGTAGCTCAAGAGGGATATTCGATAGATTCAACCCACACTGAGCCTTACACACAGGCTCAGTCATGGGCTACGGACTTTCGATGAGTTCGTGACCACAGCACTTGTGCACAACCCAACGGGTAAGGGCGGTTTCGCGGTCTCCTTTTATGTGCAGCTTCAAATGAAACGCAACTGCTGCGACAGCTCAAGTGCCAACTGTCTGCAGGATTTGCAAGTTGCTGTGTAAGCAGAGCTTGCTCGTGATGCACAGGTCAGCCCTGCCATCTTTGTGCCGTCATTTGTGCTTTGTCTGTAATAGGTGGCAAACCATAACGTCACTGTTGGACAGTGATTTCGACAAATCTTTGCTACCGCTCAAATCTTCCATCCCTGTGACACCGCTGTCCAGTTTTTGGGCGTCATGGCAACTGAGTGACGCGGCTCTTGTTTCGGTAGTGGTGGGTACTGCAGCAGTTTTCCTCTTCTGCTGCATGCCATGTATTTATGGCGGGCAAATAAGACCGTGTTTTTTACATGGAGTTATTTGGCATAAATACCCATATGCAAATACATGAAGTGGTGACCACGCCAAAAACACCTGAGCAGCAGCGCATTGCCAGCTTGCAAGCCAACAAGGACAAGGCGGCAGATGCATTGGCAGCAGAGCGCCAACGACAGAAACTCAGCAAGGCACAACGATCGCTTGCGCAGGCGCGGCAAACTATCAAAGCAGTGTCCTGAAAAGCGACACCACATATGCAAGCTGAAAAAGACCCGTGGAAATGAACGGACTCTGGTCGCGCACTTGAACACATGATCACAAAATTGCCTGTGCTTTATCAACATCTGAAAGGAAAAGCATATGGCTACCACTACTGCACTGTCACAACTCAAGCTCACCGCAGCTGCCAAGCCCAAAAGCACATCACCTGCAGCGGCCCGCAGGCACAAGCTGAGCAAACGCATCTGGGAGCAAATGGAGTTGGCCAAAAGCCAAGTATCTGGCGTGGCGTTCGTATGCAAAAAGTTCCGCACCATCACGGACACAGATGGCAACCGTCGCAGCGTCGAGCTGCCCAAGCGTGTGCGCCCTTGGTGGTTTACAGCTGAGCAAGGTCAACTGGTGCTGCAAATCCACTACGGCAGTCAAGTGCTGGAGTTGGCACGTGGCAAGACTGCGGTGGAGGTAACAGACACAAAAGCACTGATAACCACACTGCAAGTGGTGCACACGGCGGTCATGGCTGGAGAGCTGGACACGCAGATTGAATCAGCTGCCAACACCCTGAAATCACGCTTTTGATCCAGCGCTTGCGGGTGACACCACGTTACCCGCATGGCTTGCTATTGGTTCGCGTGAAATTATCCTGGCTCAAGTGCCAGTAACTAAACTCGAATCTCTGGATGCTTAAAGAAATGGTCAATGAGCGACCATCTGAATGATCAGCTTCATCCCGCAAGCATCAGCGTACCTGCGTAAGGTGTTGAGCGAAGGTGAATGATCTTTTTTGCCCAAGCTGGACTCGATACGTGCCACAACTGGCTGCGACACCCCCATGCGTGAGGCTACTTCTGCCTGTGTCAGTCCTGCTGCTGCACGAGCTTTGAGCAATGCCGCCAATGCTGCAAACTCATCTTCCAAAGCATCATAAGCAACTGCAAATTTTTTATCTGTTTTGCGGCGCTTGGCTGCATAGCCCTTGGGATCGAAGGCCACGGGGCTGAACTTGTTTGCGTCAGTCATGCTTGATCTCCTTTAAACGTTTACGAGCAATCTCCAGCTCCTTTGCGGGCGTGCTTTGTGTCTTCTTGATGAATCCATGAAGGATCACGATCCGCCGCCCCACGATGCAGCAAAAGAACGCACGACCAATTCCCTCAGCACCCTTGGCACGTATCTCAAACAGGCCATCGCCAAAGGGGCGTGTGTAGGGCATGCCAAGATTAGGACCCGAAATCAACATCTGTTCGGCAATGCGCACAAAGCTGGCATTGACCCCTGTGGGCCACGCCTCAATCGCTGCCTGCACTTTTGGGCTAAAGAATTGGAGCTGATAACTCATGAATTAAATATAACACAAGGGCTATATTCCAGTCAAATCAATCAAAGCATTTAGACCCCAGAAAAGTCACGATACTTAGCAAACCATAACGTCACTGGTGGAGAGTGATTTCGACAAATCTTTGCTACCGCTCAAATCTTCCATCCCTGCGACACCGTTGTTGGCATTCCCCCGATTCAGTAGACAAATAATGATGTCAAAACTGAAGAGGAGCCATGCAAATGGAACGAACCAAATATGCCGCCGAGTTCCAGTCCGAGGCAGTCAAGCAAGTTATCGATAAAGGGCACCCAGTAGTCGATGTGGCCAAGCGGCTTGGAATTCCCGAAGGCGTTCTTTACGGCTGGGTCAATAAGTTCAAAAAGTCAGAACAACCTCAGTCAAGTGACCTTAAGACGCTGCAAGCCGAAATGGTCAAGCTCAAGGCGGAACTCAGGCGGACCACAGAGGAGCGCGATATCCTAAAAAAGGCCGCAGCGTACTTTGCCAAGCAGTCCGGGTGAAGTACGCGTTCATGCAGGCGCACCAAATTGAGTTTCGCTTGACCAGCATGTGCCGTGTTCTCAAGGTACACCGCAGTGGCTATTACGCTTGGCTGCGTGAGCCGCTCTCCCCAAGGGCCAAGGCCAACGAAACGTTGACCTCGCAGATTCGTGAGTTCTACGACCAAAGCATGGGGATCTACGGCAGCCCCCGTATCTTCTTTGACCTCAAGGAAGCGGGTGTGGCGTGTAGCGAGAACCGTGTTGCCAGGTTGATGCGTTCAGCAAAGATCAAATCGGTGCGGGGGTACAAGAGACCCAGGTACAAGGTGGGAAAGCCTGCGCAAGTAGCCCCCAATCAACTGGAGCGTCAATTCCAGCATGATGAGCCAGACCAAGCCTGGGTCACGGATATCACCTATATCCGCACACATGAGGGTTGGTTGTATTTGGCTGCGGTGCTGGACTTGCACTCGCGTGCGGTTGTTGGTTGGAGCATGGGGTCACACATGCGCACGAGCTTGGTGCTGGACGCATTGACGATGGCGGTTTGGCGAAGAAAGCCTAAGGACTCGGTGATCATCCATTCGGACCAAGGCAGCCAATTTGGGAGTGACGAATTCAATCGCTGGTGCAAAGACAACCGTTTGAGCCCCAGCATGAGTCGTCGGGGCAACTGCTGGGATAACGCGGTGGCTGAATCGTTCTTCAGTAGCTTGAAGAGCGAGCGGGTCAAAAAGCGGATTTACCAAACCAGGGCTGAGGCCAAGTCAGAAATCTTCGATTACATCGAGGTTTTCTACAATCGAGTCAGGCGCCACAAGCATCTCGATCAACTCAGCCCCCATGAGTTCGAGCGCCAACGTCAAACTGCGCTATGAAAAGTGTCTAGGGATTTGGGGGAATGCCAAACAAGATGTCAAT
>JACCEA010272343.1_pt1 | contig 10452 bp, 9 predicted proteins | sample 7449851 | NCBI WGS metagenome assembly JACCEA01 (sample SAMN15323453, study PRJNA562643) | freshwater metagenome | isolation source: river surface water | place: USA:Blue River Watershed | collected 2017-08-18 | reverse complement strand
CGCTGCCGGCAACCAGCCGGCCCGACTGCGACGCGGACTCGAGCGCGCGCAGGCTGGTGGTGCCGACGGCGACCACCTGCCGGCCTGCGCGCTGCGCGGCCTCGATCGCATCCACCGTCTGCTGCGATATGCTGTACCACTCGCTGTGCATCTTGTGCTCGGCAAGGCTTTCCGTACGCACCGGCTGGAAGGTACCGGCGCCGACATGCAGCGTCAGCCACGCGAGCTGCACGCCCTTGTCCGTCAGCTTCTGCAGCAGCGCGTCATCGAAATGCAGTCCCGCCGTCGGCGCGGCCACCGCGCCCGGATGCTTCGCATAGACCGTCTGGTAACGCTGCGCATCGACGGCATCGGCCGCATGCTCGATATAGGGCGGCAGCGGCAGGCGGCCGTACTGGTCGATCAGGGGAATCGCGTCGGACGGGAAATGCAGCGTGAAAAACTCGCCCACACGCTCGCCGACGGTCACGTCGAACGCATCGGCCAGCCGCAGCTTCATCCCGGCGGCAGGCGACTTCGACGCGCGCACCTGTGCCAGCACCGTCGTCGCATCGGACACGCGCTCGACCAGCACCTCGACCTTGCCGCCGGTCTCCTTCACGCCATAAAAACGCGCGTTCAGCACGCGGGTGTCGTTGAACACCAGCACGTCGCCGGCCTGCAGCAGGTCGACGATGTCGGCGAAGGTGCGGTCGACCAGCCCGTCCTCCTGCACCTGCAGCAGGCGCGATGCGCTGCGCTCGGGCAGCGGCGCCTGCGCGATCAGTTCGGGCGGAAGGTCAAAGTCGAAGTCGGACAGCGAGTACATGGGAAGACGGCGAAAGGCACGGGAAAAAGAATAGGGGATACCGGCACGAGCGGGATGACGCCCGCACAGGCACAGGCCGGGATCCGGCGACAGGGAACCGCCCGATGCGCAGCGCGAAAAAGCCGGTATTCTACGCTGCCCGAGCCACCCCCGTTCGCCATGCCCGCCCCGCGCAAGAAAACCAGCCCGACGAAAAGCCTGCGCACCGCCGACCGCCTCGCGCGGCTCGGACTCTCGTCCGACGCGGCGCTGGTGCTGCACCTGCCGATGCGCTACGAGGACGAGACCCGGCTGCTGTCGATCGCCGAAGGCAGCCTGCGGCACGGACAGGCAGTGCAGGTCGAGGGCGTGGTCACCGATTGCGACGTGCAGTACCGCCCGCGCCGGCAGCTGGTGGTGACGCTGGCCGACGACAGCGGCCGGCTGACGCTGCGTTTCCTGAATTTCTACGGCAGCCAGGCCACGCAAATGGCCGTGGGCCGTCGGCTGCGCGTGCGCGGCGACATGCGGCACGGCTTTTTCGGTGACGAAATGGTGCATCCGGCCGTGAAGCCCGTGGAAGAAGATACACCGCTGCCGGATGCGCTGACGCCGGTCTATCCTGCCGGCGAAGGGCTGTCGCAGGCGCTGCTGCGCAAGGCGATCGCCAACGCGATGACCCGCATCGACTGGTCCGACACGCTGCCGTCCGGGCTGCGCGAGCGCCTGAAGCTGATGCCGTTCGAACCGGCGGTTCGGCTGCTGCACAACCCGCCGCCGGATGTCGACGAAAATGCGCTGGTCGAGCGTTCGCATCCCGCATGGATACGGATGAAGTTCGACGAGCTGCTGGCCCAGCAGCTGTCAATGAAGCGCGCGCAGGCCGCGCGGCGCCAGCAGGGTGCGCCGGTGCTGGAACACGCCGGCACGCTGACGACCGCTTTCCTCGCAGCGCTGCCGTTCGCGCTGACCGGCGCGCAGCAGCGCGTGCTGGAGGAAATCCGCGCCGACCTGAAGGCCCCCTACCCGATGCAGCGGCTGCTGCAAGGCGATGTCGGCAGCGGCAAGACCGTGGTCGCCGCGCTGGCCGCCGCGCAGGCAATCGACAGCGGCTATCAGGCTGCGCTGATGGCGCCGACCGAGATCCTGGCCGAGCAGCACTTCCGCAAGATCGCCAGCTGGATGGCGCCGCTCGGCGTGAACGTCGCATGGCTGACCGGCAGCCTGAAAAAGAAGGACAAGGATGAAGCGCGCACGCGCATCGCGGCGGGCGCGGCACAGCTGGTGGTCGGCACACATGCGCTGATCCAGCACGACGTCGAATTCGCGCGACTGGGACTGGTCATCGTCGACGAACAGCACCGCTTCGGCGTCGCGCAGCGGCTGACCTTGCGCAACAAGGGTGTCGCCGGCGTACCGCACCAGCTGATGATGTCGGCCACGCCGATACCGCGCACCCTCGCAATGACTTATTACGCCGACCTCGAGGTCTCGGTGATCGACGAACTGCCGCCGGGCCGCACGCCGATCGTCACCCGCCTGATTGCGCAGGAGCGGCGCGACGAGGTCGTCGAACGCGTGCACGCGGCCGCGCTCGAAGGCCGGCAGGTGTACTGGGTCTGCCCGCTGATCGAGGAATCCGAGGCGCTGCAGTTGCAGACGGCGACGGAAACGCATGCGTTGCTGACGGCGGCGCTGCCGGACTTGCGGGTCGGACTGGTGCACGGCCGGCTGAAGCCGGCCGACAAACAGGCGGTGATGGACGCCTTTGCGCGCGGCGAGATCCACCTGCTGGTCGCGACCACCGTGATCGAGGTCGGCGTCGATGTGCCGAACGCATCGCTGATGGTGATCGAGCATGCGGAACGCTTCGGCCTGTCGCAGCTGCACCAGCTGCGCGGACGGGTCGGGCGCGGCGCGGCCGCCAGTGCCTGCCTGCTGATGTACCAGGGCCCGCTCGGCCCGGTCGCGAAGGAACGGCTGGCGATCATGCGCGAGACCGCCGACGGCTTCGAGATCGCGCGGCGCGACCTTGAAATCCGCGGCCCCGGCGAATTCCTCGGCGCGCGCCAGTCCGGACAGGCGATGCTGCGCTTTGCCGACCTCGAGACCGACCAGTGGCTGGTCGACCATGCGCGGCAGGCCGCGCAAGACTTGCTGGCGCACCGCCCCGAGGTGGCCGACGCCCATCTGGCGCGCTGGCTCGGCGCGCGCGAGGACTTCCTGCGCGCCTGAGCCGGCCTGAATTCAACACCGGCACCGCAACTATGCGACACTTACCGCCATGACATTGACAGAACTGAAATACATCGTCGCCGTTGCACGCGAGAAGCATTTCGGTCGTGCGGCCGAAGCCTGTTTCGTCGCGCAGCCCACGCTGTCAGTGGCGATCAAGAAGCTCGAGGACGAGCTGGGCGTCTCGATCTTCGAGCGCGGCGGCTCAGAGATATCGGTCACGCCGATCGGGGCGCAGATCGTCGCGCAGGCCGAGCATGTGCTCGAGCAGACCGCGTACATCAAGAACATCGCCAAGCAGAACAAGGACCCGCTGGTCGGGCCGCTGCGCGTCGGCGTGATCTACACGATCGCACCCTACCTGCTGCCGCAGCTGGTGCCGACGCTGATCGAGCGCGTGCCGCAAATGCCGCTGGTGCTGCAGGAAAATTTCACGGTCAAGCTGATCGAGCTGCTGCGCGTCGGCGAGCTCGATGCCGCCATCATGGCGCTGCCCTTCAATGACCAGGGCCTGATGGTGCGGCCGCTGTATGACGAGCCGTTCATGGTCGCGCTGCCGCGCCAGCACCAGTGGTCCGACCGCACGTCGATCAGCAGCGAGGAACTGAAGCAGGAAACCATGCTGCTGCTGGGCGCCGGCCACTGCTTCCGCGACCAGGTGCTGGAAGTCTGCCCGGAGATGTCGCGCTTTTCGACCGGCGGCGGCGGCATTGCGCGCACCTTCGAAGGTTCGTCGCTGGAGACCATCCGTCACATGGTCGCCTCCGGCATCGGCATCACGGTGCTGCCGAAGGCCTCGGTGCCGGAGCCGCTGCCAAAGGACAGCATGTTGCGCTACCTGCCCTTCGAAGCCCCGGCGCCGTCCCGACGCGTGGTGATCGCGTGGCGCAAGAGCTTCACACGGCAGGCCGCGATCGAGGCGCTGCGACAGGCAATCCTGTCGTGCCGGCTGCACGGCGTGCAGATGCTGCCGGACGCCGCCACCGAAGAGAAATAACCGCAACCCGGGCCGCGCCGGCAACGCTGGCGGCGCCGACCCGTACGCACTACACTGCGCGCCATGAATCCCTCTGCTTCCCCGCTGCGGCAACGCCTTGCGCTGTATGCGCGACTGGTCCGGCTCGACAAGCCGATCGGCAGCCTGCTGCTGTTGTGGCCGACCCTGTCGGCGCTGTGGCTGGCGTCGGACGGCCGCCCGGACTGGTCGCTGGTCGCGATCTTCACCGTCGGCACCGTGCTGATGCGTTCGGCCGGCTGCGCGATCAATGACTTTGCCGACCGCGACTTCGACCGGCATGTGAAGCGCACCGCCGAACGGCCGCTGACGTCCGGCCGGATCGCCGCGTGGGAGGCCGTCGCAGTCGCCGCGGTCCTGGCCCTGCTGTCCTTCCTGCTGATCCTGCCGCTGAACGCCTTGACTCTTCAGCTGTCGGTGCTGGCCGTAATCGTCGCCGGCACCTACCCGTACTTCAAGCGCTTCTTCGCGCTGCCGCAGGCCTACCTCGGCATCGCGTTCGGCTTCGGCATACCGATGGCGTATGCAGCGGTGCTGAACAGCGTGCCGGCAGAAGCCTGGGTCCTGCTGCTGGCGAATGTGTTCTGGGCGCTGGCTTATGACACTGAATATGCGATGGTCGATCGCGACGATGACCTGCGCATCGGCATACGCACGTCGGCGATCACCTTTGGCCGCTTTGACGTACTGGCGGTGATGATTTGCTATGCCGTCAACTTGCTGCTGATCGGACTGGTCGGCGCATCGCGCGGCCTCGGGCCGGCCTTCTTCGGCGGCCTGCTCGTTGCCGCCGCCATGGCGGCCTACCATTACACGCTGATCCGCGGGCGCGACCGCCTGCGCTGCTTCGCCGCTTTCCGGCACAACAACTGGCTGGGTGCAGCCGTCTTCGCCGGCATCGTGCTGGGCCAAACCTTGGGCTGACACCGGCCTTTGCGTCGGTTTCGCCGCATCGCTGCAACAGCCACGGTTTTTCCGCGCTGTTCCGCTTGAGGACCGCCGAATACGGGCCAGATAATCGCGCGACAAGGCCACCACGGGCGTGGCCGCTGAACCCAACGCGCGAACCCCCGATGGACATTACCGAACTGCTGGCCTTCGCGGCCAGGAACAACGCGTCCGACCTGCACCTGTCGGCCGGCCTGCCGCCGATGATCCGCGTGCACGGCGACGTACGCCGCATCAACCTGCCGCCGATGTCGCACAAGGAAGTGCATGCGATGATCTACGAAGTGATGAACGACGGCCTGCGCAAGCGCTACGAGGAAAGCCTCGAGGTCGATTTTTCGTTCGAGCTGCCCGGCGTCGCGCGCTTTCGCGTGAATGCGTTCAACCAGGACCGCGGCGCGGCGGCGGTGCTGCGCACCATCCCGTCGAAGATCCTGTCGCTGGAAGAGCTGAACGCGCCGCGCATCTTCGCCGACCTCGCGCTGAAGCCACGCGGGCTGGTGCTGGTGACCGGGCCGACCGGCTCCGGCAAATCCACCACGCTGGCAGCGATGGTCAACCACGTGAATGAAAGCGAATACGCACACATCCTGACGATCGAAGACCCGATCGAATTCGTGCACGAATCGCGCAAGGGCCTGATCAACCAGCGCGAAGTCGGTCCGCACACGCAGTCGTTCTCCGCCGCGCTGCGCTCGGCGCTGCGCGAAGACCCGGACGTGGTGCTGGTCGGCGAACTGCGCGACCTCGAGACGATACGGCTGGCGCTGACCGCGGCCGAGACCGGCCACCTGGTGTTCGGCACGCTGCATACGGTGTCGGCGGCCAAGACCGTCGACCGCATCATCGACGTCTTCCCCGGCGATGAAAAGGAGATGGTGCGCGCGATGCTGTCCGAGTCGCTGCAGGCGGTGATCTCGCAGACGCTGATCAAGACGCGCGACGGCAATGGCCGTGTCGCCGCGCACGAGATCATGCTCGGCACGCCGGCCATACGCAACCTGATCCGCGAGGCGAAGGTCGCGCAAATGTATTCGGCAATCCAGACCGGCAGCAGCGTCGGCATGCAGACGCTGGACGCGAGCCTGATGGAACTGGTGAAACGCAACCGCATCACGCCGGCGGCCGCGCGCGCCGCCGCGAAGATGCCGGAAAATTTCCCGGGATGAGCATGGACACTCCACAGGCATGGACCAACGTGCAACGGCTGCTGGCGCTGATGAAATCGAAAGGCGCGTCAGACCTGTTCGTCACCGCCGGCTTTGCGCCGGCAATCAAGCTCGACGGCCGGATGACCGCGATCGCGCCCGACCCGCTGTCGGCCGAAGACTGCCGCGCGCTGGTGCGCTCGGCGATGAACGAGCGGCAGCGGCAGGAATTCGACGACACCAACGAATGCAACTTCGCCATCGGCATCGACGGCATCGGCCGCTTCCGCGTGTCAGCCTTCGTCCAGCAGGGCAAGGCCGGCATGGTCGCGCGCACGATCACCACCGAGATACCGGAACTCGACACGCTCGGCGTGCCGCCGCAGCTGAAAGACATCGTGATGGGCAAGCGCGGGCTGGTGATCATGGTCGGCGCGACCGGCTCCGGCAAATCGACCACACTGGCCGCGATGATCGGACACCGCAATGCGAACAGCCATGGCCACATCATCACCATCGAGGATCCGGTCGAGTTCGTCCATCCGCACCGCAACTGCATCGTCACCCAGCGCGAGGTCGGCACCGACACCGCCGACTGGCACACCGCGCTGAAGAACACCCTGCGGCAGGCGCCGGACGTGATCCTGATCGGCGAGATCCGCGACCGCGAAACGATGGACCATGCGATCGCCTTTGCCGAGACCGGTCACCTGTGCATGGCGACGCTGCACGCGAACAACAGCAACCAGGCGCTCGATCGCATCATCAACTTCTTCCCCGAAGAACGCCGCCAGCAATTGCTGATGGACCTGTCGCTGAACTTGCGGGCGATGATCTCGCAGCGGCTGATCCCGCTGAAGTCCGGCAGCGGGCGCTGCGCGGCGGTCGAGGTAATGCTGAATTCTCCCCTGGTGTCCGACCTGGTCTTCAAAGGGCAGGTGCACGAGATCCGCGAGGTGATGAAGAAGTCGCGCGAGCTCGGCATGCAGACCTTCGACCAGGCGCTGTTCGACCTCGTCGAGGCTGACCGCATCAGCATCGAGGACGCGCTGCGCAATGCCGATTCGGTGAACGACCTGCGCCTGGCGATCAAGCTGCACGGTCGCGACGCGCAAGGCCGCGACCTCGCGGCGAATACTGCCGGACTCAACATTATCTGATCGCCAAGCTTTACGGCGCACCGCAACGGTGCGCCGCCGCCCGCCGAAGAACTGGCGGGTTTTCCTCCGCTTGTTTCCCTTAATTCTCCGGGAACCTCAGCCGTAAATTGAAGCTGAGGAAAGCGCAATGCCATTACGACGCGCCGACCCGCATTGCGCCATTTCAGGAGAACTCCATGCAAACCCGACTCAAGTTTCATTCCCGCCAACAGGGCTTTACCCTGATCGAACTCGTGATCGTCATCGTCATCATCGGCATTCTTGCTGCGATTGCACTGCCCAAGATGACCGACCTCGCCGGCAATGCCCGCGCAGCGACTGTCAAGGGCGTGACCGGCAGCCTGGCCTCGGCCAACACCGCGATCTATTCGGCGGCGCAGATCAACAACCAGGGCGGCGCAACCGGCACCGTCAACGCGTGCAACACCACCGGCATCTCGACCGTCTACGGCTACGCTGCCGACACCACCGAGCTGCTGAAGTGCGTGACGCTGTCGCCGGCCTCCGACTTCAATACCGCGACCGCGAACGTGATCTCGCACGCAGGCGCAACGACGCCGGCTTCGTGCAACGTCACCTACGTCGCCGGCACCGCCACCGCCGCGCCGCAGTACAACATCACCGTGACAGGCTGCTGATACAGCCGCCGATGGAGCGTCACCGTGGACCTGAAGCCCCGCACAGCGCGTTCCCCTCGGGGGCGGCTTGCGCGCGGCTTCAGCCAGCTTGAAATGGTGATGACGATTGCGCTGGCCGGCATCATGTCGGCCGGTGCCGTGAACAAATGGATGCCGCAGGCAGGCAAGAGCAGCGCAAGTTACCAGGCGCTGCGACTGGCCGATGACCTGCGGCACACGCGCCTGCTGGCGATGGCCTGGGGCAAATCCCTGGTGTTCAGCAGCGCCGGCAGCAGCTGGCGTGTCAGCTGCTCCGACCCCTCGCAGTGCGCCAACGCCACGCCGGCGGCAAGCGCCTGCCCCAATCCCACGTCCGTGGTGGTCGACCCCGGTCACCACGGACCCTTCTGCATCCCGCTTGAAAACGGCGTCACCCTCAGCGGGCCCGCAACCATCGAATTCGACCTGCTCGGACGGCCGCAAAGCGCGGCCGCGATGTCCTTCCAGCTGTCGGCCAACGGCGCAGCGATCGCGACCGTGACCATTGCCGCGGACACCGGCTTCGTGACGACGGCGGTGCTGCAATGAACCGCCGCATGCCAGCCCGCCCGGCGGGATTCACGCTGATCGAGATGCTGCTGCTGATCGTGGTGTTTTCCGGCTCGCTGGTGGCGCTGCTGTCGGTGTCACGCCATGCCGCGCTGCGCGTCGCCGAAGTCGATGCCAGCGCGCGCGCGATGCAGTATGCGCAGGAACGCATCGAGACCGTGCTGGCCGACCGCCGCAACCCCGGTCGCGGCTATGCATACGTGCCGATCCAGTCCTCATCCTGCGCGAGCCTGTCGGCCAGCTGCGCCTATCCGGCGGAAAATCCCGTGACCGGCACTTCGCTGGTGCGCAGCGTGCAAGTCACCGATATTTCGGCCGGCGGCAGCTGCCCGAATCCGGCCAACGGCTGCAAGCAGGTGCTGGTCACCGTCACGCAAGGCGGGCGCAAGCTCGCGTCGCTGGCGGCGCTCCTGGCCAACAACTGACATGGCCGCGCCCGCCCGCTTCCGCGAAGGCGGCTTCAGCCTGCTGGAGCTGGTGATCTCCATGGTGCTCACCGCGCTGCTGGCGGTAATTGCGATGCAGCCGGTGCTGCGTGCGCTGCAGGCGCGCTCGCGCGTGGCCGGCAACCTCGCGGCCATCGATGCGCTGCGCTTCGCGACCGAGCGCATGGTGCGCGAACTGCGGCAAGTGCGCTACGACGCGCAGGGCAGCGGCTTTCAACTCGCCGCGCTGGCCCCGATCGCCGGCACGACCAGCGCCAGCAACGGACTGTGCTTCACCCGCGTCGGCGGCAGCGCCGGCGCGACCTATGCCAGCCTGGCATTGCGGCAAACCGGCACCACGGCCACGCTCGATGCGGTCAGCTGGCCCGGCTGCACGGCGAGCGCCCCGAAAACGCTGGCCGACCGCGTCAGCTCGCTGCGCTTTGATTACTGGAGCCATGGCAGCGGCGCCCCGGTGGCGCTGGCGCTGAATGACGCCGCGTTCGGCACCAGACTCGCCTTCATCGACATCACGCTGTCTGTCACGCCGAACGACGGTCCGGCCGTCAGCTATCGCTCGCGCGTGGTGCTGCGCAACGGCGCATGGGGAGCGGCAAAATGACGCGCCGCCCCTTCCGGTCGCCGGCGCGCCAGCGCGGCGCGTTCGCGATCGTCACGGTGCTGATGTTGCTGATTGTGGTCGCGGCCGCGCTGCGCTTCCTGCTGGCCGTCGCGGAATCGAACAGCAGTGCGACGGTGTCTCACCAGCAAGGCGTGAAAGCGCTGCTGGCCGCCGACAGCGGCATCGAAGCCATGGTCGCCAAGATGCGCAAGGCCGGGCCCATGTCCTGCAATGCCGCCAGCTTCCCCGGCGGCACGCTCGACGGCGCAAGCTATTCCGTCGCGTCGGCCTCGACGGTGACCAATATCGCGGTGGCCGCCAGCTGCAACGGCAAGCTGCTCGCGCGCGGCTGCCGCGGACAGGCGCAGGGCAGCGCAGGCTCCAGCCGCCGCACGGTCAGCGTCGACATCGCGTACTGCTCGCCGACCAGCGCCGGCGTGGCCGGTTTCGGCGGCCACACGACCAACATCGCGCAGACCATCGTCCCCTATCAGGCCAACTCGGTCGTGGTCAGCAACCTTGCGTTTCGCCGCAAGGACGATGCCGGCGGGCCGAACACCTCGGCCACCAGCTGCAACCAGTCCGGCACCTACAGCGGCACCTGCACCGAAGGCTGGAGCATCCAGTCCAGCTCGGGCATCCCGGCCGTTGGCGGTCGGGGCGTGATCGCGACCACGACGACGGTCGGCGACTACACGGTGATCCAGAACCTCGGGCTGGACCGCAACTTCGTCGCCACCGGCGCCATCTTCGAAGGCTCCGGCGTGACCTACCTCGGCGCCTATGCGGACGACAAGAGCGCGCAGAACAAGGGCACGGCGGGCACCTCGAACATTGTCGCCGGCCAGGTGCAAGACGGCCGGACGACCGGCACCAGCGCGACCGG
>JACCEA011994143.1_pt1 | contig 10453 bp, 8 predicted proteins | sample 7449851 | NCBI WGS metagenome assembly JACCEA01 (sample SAMN15323453, study PRJNA562643) | freshwater metagenome | isolation source: river surface water | place: USA:Blue River Watershed | collected 2017-08-18 | reverse complement strand
TACGAACATGGCTCACAGTGAAGTCCTCCTCGTCAAACCCGTCGAAGGTCTCGGCGGCGAAGGCGATCAAGTCAAAGTCCGCGCCGGCTACGCCCGCAATTATCTCCTGCCCCGCAAGATCGCGGTGCCGCTCACCGGAGCCAATCGCAAGCAGGTCGACGCCCTCAAGAAGCGCCGCGCCGAGCGCGAACAGGCCGAACTCAACGGCGCGCAGGATCTCGCCAAGAAGCTCGAGAAGACGAGCTTGGCGTTCGCCGTGAAGACCGGCGAAGGCGGCAAGATGTTCGGCGCGATCACTGCGCAGGATGTCCACGAGAAGCTGGTCGCCTCCGGCCTCACGATCGACAAGAAGAAGATCCACCTCTTCACGCCCGTGAAGACCCTCGGCAAGCACACCGTCAAGGTGAAGCTCCACACCGACGTCTCCGTGGAAGTCGCGTTCGATGTCGTGTCGGAAAACCCGATCGAACCGGTCGCGGTCGAGGCGGCCCCCGCCCCCGATAAAACCGAAAAGCGTTCCGAGCGCCGTCCGCGCAAGGAATAATCGGCAAAAGCAACGTTTCGAGGCCGCGTCTGCTGGTCGGGCGCGGCCTTCGTATTTTTGCGAACAGAATGGCAATAAGCCGACGTTGCGGATCCGTTTCCGCCCGCCTGTAGTCGCGTCCTCCACGCCGTGGCCGACTCGTTCCCCAGATCATCCCGTGCGTCCGACGCCTCCGGCGGCGCGATCGGTCGCTCCATGCCGCACAGCCTCGAGGCGGAGGAGTATCTGCTGTCGTGCTGCTTCCTGGACGGCCCGGACGTGGTCTCCCGCTGCCTCGAAGCCCGGATCCGGCCCGAGTCGTTCTACGACACGAAGCACGCGATCATTTTCGAACGTTTGCTCGATCTCTACAACCGCCAGGCGCCGATCGACATCTCCGTGGTGGCCGAGGAACTCAAGACCACGCGCCAGCTCGACCAAGTCGGCGGGTATGCCTTTCTGAGCCAGATCAGCGGCCGGATCCCGACGACGGCTCAATCGGGGTATTTCATCGAGAAAGTCCGCGAACAGGCGCTGCTCCGCGAAATCATCCGGTCGGCGACCAGTGCGGTCGAGGAGTGCTACAATTTTTCCGGCGGGATCGACGAATTCGTCGATCAGGTCGAGACCAAGATCTTCGGCGTGACGCAGAACCGCGTCAGCGAAAGCGCGAAGCAGATGCGCGAGCCGACGCGCGAGGCCATGAACGTCATCACCAAGATGATGATGAAGAAGGGGGAACTCACGGGAGTCTCGTCCGGCTTCAAGGACCTCGATGCGATGATGTATGGTTTCCAGAAGACGGAAATGATCATCCTCGCGGCCCGTCCTTCGATGGGAAAGACGTCGCTCGCGCTGAACTTTGCCGAGGCGGCCGCTTTGCCGAAAAAAGGTCCGCCGGCCGCAGTGCTGATCTTTTCCCTCGAAATGGGCGCGTCCCAACTCGCCCTGCGCATGTTGTGCGCCCGCGCCCGGGTGAACATGAAGCTGCTCCGCGACGGCCTGCTGTCGAAGAACGGCGAGGAACAGACGCGGCTGTTGCAAGCGGCGGACGATTTTTCGAAAGCCCCCATCTTCATCGACGATTCGAGTTCGATTTCGATCATGCAGCTCCGGGCCAAGGCGCGCCGCATCCACTCGCGCACGCCCTTGGGTTTCATCATGGTGGATTACCTCCAGCTGCTCAGCCCCACCGATCCGAAAGTGCCCCGCGAGCAGCAGGTGGCCGAGGCGTCCCGCGGTTTGAAGGCGATCGCGAAGGAACTCGACGTGCCCGTGCTTGTATTATCCCAGCTCAACCGCTCGTCCGAAAAGGACAACCGCACCCCAAAACTATCCGATTTGCGTGAATCTGGTTCCATCGAACAGGACGCCGACGTGGTCCTCATGCTCGCCCGTCCACGCGACGCGGACGAGAAGTTCCAAGTCGCGGCCGACTCCGCCGAGTTAATCGTTGCCAAGCAACGAAACGGACCGGTAGGAGAACTGAAGCTCACTTTCCTCAGAGACATCACCCGCTTTGAAAACTTTCATCAGTAACCCTGCTCGCGGGGTCACTTCCTTCCTTTTCGCTCTAGCTTGTTGGTCGTCAGCGGGTTTCACTCCGGTTGTCGCCCAGCCGGCCGCCCAGAAATCGGCGGCTCAGGCCCAGGCTCCGGCCTACAAAGTCGGCACCGTCACGATCAAGTTCGTGGGCACCGCCAACGTCAACGAGCAGGTCGTGCGGGCCAACATGCAGATCCGCGAGGGCGGCGAGTTTGACGAGGTCATTTTGGACCGCGACATCCGCTCGCTCTACCGCACCGGACTCTTCGAGTTCATCGAGGTCAAACACGAGCCGGTCGACGCCACCACCTTCAACCTCGTGGTCGAAGTGACGCCGAAATACCGCGTTTTGGCGGTGCGCTTCGAGGGCAACGTGAAGGTGAAATCGAACCGCCTCGAGAAAGAGGTGAAGGTGAAATCGAACCAGGCCCTCGACGAGCGCCAGGCCAAGGAGGACACGGAAAAGCTGCGGGAATTTTACCAGAAGGCCGGCTACAACCAGGTGCAGATCAATTACTCGATCGAGCGCGACCGCGTCGGCGGTTTCGGCACCGTGATTTTCAAGATCCGCGAGGGTGCGAAGGTCAAAATCGCCGACATCCAGTTTGCCGGCAACAAGAGCGTGACGGCCCGCAAGCTGCGCGGCGCGATCGAAACCAAGAAGTGGTGGATGTTCTCCTGGCTGACGGGCTCCGGCCGTTTCAAGGACGACCAGTTTGAGGACGACCTCGACAAGCTGCGCGACTACTACCGCGAGCTGGGCTTCCTCGACGTCGATATCCCGCAGGACAAGGTCCTGTTCAATTATCCGACCCCGGAGAGGCTGGTGCTGGTCATCAACATCGCCGAAGGCCGGCAGTATCGGGTCGGCGAGATCAGTTTCTCCGGCAACAAGCTGTTCAACTCGGCGCTCCTGAAGCGCGTCGTGCGGCAAAAGACCGGTGTGGTCTTCGTGCCGTCGAAGTTGGACAAGGATGTGGAGCGCCTGGACGACTTTTACGGCAAGGACGGCTACCTCGACACCCGGGTGCGGCTCAACCGCAAGCCCAACGTCGCCACCGGTGCGATCGACGTCGAATACGTGATCCAGGAGAGCGAGAAGTTTGCCGTCGAATCCATCGTCATCGAGGGCAACACCAAGACGAAGAGCACGGTCATTTTGCGCGAGCTGGTGCTCGGTCCGGGCGATGTCTTCAGCACCGTGCTGATGAAGATCAGCCAGCTGCGCCTCGAAAACACCCGCTTCTTCGAGAGCGTCAACGTGAGCCACCAGGAGACGAACATCCCCGGTCGCCGCAACATGCGCATCGCGGTGCACGAAGGCCGCACGGGCAATCTCACCTTCGGCGCCGGTTTCAGCTCCCTTGAGCGTGCCACCCTTTTCGCCGAGGTATCGCAGTCGAATTTCGACCTCTTCAACCGCCGCTCGTTCTTCCAGGGCGATGGACAGAAATTCCGCCTGCGCATGCAGCTCGGTTCCCTCTCCAGCGAGGTGGTGCTGTCGTTCGAAGAGCCTTGGCTCTTCCAGAAGCAGCTCGGCCTCGGCTTCAGTGTCTTCCGCACCAGCTCCGAATACAACTCGACCTTCTACAGCCAGATTCAGACGGGCTTCGAAGTCTACCTGCGCAAGCACCTCTGGGAACTCTGGAACGGGCGGCTCTCCTACACCTACGAGATCTTCGACATTCAGGACATCTCGCCCAGTGCGTCCGCCATCATCCAGGCCCTCGCGGGCAGCAATGCCTCGTCCAGTATCGGCCTGCAGCTGGAGCGCGACACGCGCGACAAGATCATCAACACGACGTCCGGCAACCGCGTGGAGGTTAACCTCCGCTTCGCCGGCGGACCGCTCGGCGGCTCGAAGATCAACAACAACTACAGCCTCGAATTCCGCGGTTCGCAGTTCTTCCCGGTCTTCGAGACGCAGACCCAGGTCCTCAGCCTGATCGCCCGCGGCGGCGTGATCCAGGACTTCGGCGATGCCACGGACGTGCCTTACTACAACAAGTGGTATCTCGGCGGCCCGACGACGCTGCGCGGCTTCGAGTTCCGCGAAGTCTCGCCGCGCGACCAGTTCGACGAGCCGATCGGCGGCAAGACCTACGGCTTCTTCAGCGCGGAATACTCGCTGGATATCGTGAGCCCGATCCGTTTCGCGATCTTCTACGATGCCGGCTTCGTCAACAAGGGGGCCTACGACTTCAATCCGGCCTCCTACCACGACAACTTCGGCTTCGGCCTGCGCCTGTTCGTGGCGGGCGCGCCGCTGAGCCTCGACTTCGGTATTCCGATTACGGGCGACAAGCTCGCCAAGAAGGGCAACCAGTTCAATTTTTCCTTTGGCACCCGGTTCTGATTCTGTTCCGGTCACCGGCTTCTTTTCCAAAACCACCACTCATGAAGAACTCCCTCAAATCCCTGTTCGCCTTCGCGGCATTCGGCGCGCTGGCGCTCGGTGTCTCCGCCCAGCCGGCGCCCAAGATCATGGTCGTCGACATGGCCAAGCTCTACGACACGCACTACAAGACGCTCGAGCAGAATGCCAAGATCCAGGCGGATGACCAGAAGGCGCAGGAAGAAGTCGAGAAGATGAACAAGGAGGGCAACGCCCTCGTCGAGGAATACAAGACCCTCAACGACCAGAGCCAGAGCGTCGCTCTCTCCGCCGAAGCGAAGTCGAAGGCCCAGGATGCCGCGCAGAAGAAACTCGAGCAGATCCAGGCCAAGCAACGCGAGGTGCAGACCTTCATCCAGAACACCCGCAACTCCCTCGGCCAGCGCCTGAACACCTTCCGCAGCCTGATGCTCGAGGAGATCAGCAAGGTCGCCGCCGACGTGGGCAAGCGCAAGGGCGCCACCCTGATCGTGGACAAAGCCGGCCCGACCGGCATCGGCATCTCGGCGTTCATCTACGTCGACGCCGCCTACGAAATCACCGAAGACGTGCTCAAGGAGATCAACAAGGACCGCCCGGCCGGCTCCACCGCGGCTCCGGCGGCTGCTCCCGCGGCGGGCGGCGCTACGCCCACGCCCGCTTCCGTCACGGTCCCCGGCCTCGCGCCGAAGAAGTAAGCGGCCTTCAGCCCACTCAGTCTTGCCCCGCTCCACCGAGCGGGGCTTTTTGTTGGGCGTGCGACGGGCGCGGTGTCGTCGCCGCGCCACGTCCGTCCGCCGCCGCCAACCCCGAACTTCGACATTGCCCATGAAGGTCACGTTTTCCGCCGATGAACTTGCCGTGCTGACGCAGGCGACCGACCGCCGCGGGGCCACCGCCCAGGTCATCGTCGGTCTCGCCGCGTTGTCCGACGCCGGTCCCGGCGACCTGTCGTTCCTCGGCAATGCCAAATACAAGGCCGAGGTCGCCGCCACGCGCGCCTCGGTGGTGCTGGTCCCGCGGGACTACGTCGGCGAACCGGCGGCGGACCAGCTTTACCTGGTGGTGGCCAATCCCTCGGTTGCCTTGGCGATGGTCTGCGCCCGGATCGAGCAGCAGCTCTGGCCCCGGCCTGTGCCCGGCGTGCATCCCACCGCGATCCTGGGCGAGGGGGTCGTGGTGCCGGCGTCCGCGACGATCGGACCCCTGTGCGTGATCGAGAGCGGCGTGCGGCTGGGCGAGCGCGTGCATTTGCAGGCCCAGGCATTCATCGGGCGCGGGGCCGTGATCGGTGACGATTGCTGGCTGATGCCCCGTGCGACGGTCGCCGCCGAGTGCGTGCTGGGCAATCGGGTGCGCCTGCAAGCGGGCGTCGTCGTGGGCTCGGACGGCTTCGGCTACGAGTTCGTCAAAGGCCGCCACGAAAAGGTGCCGCAGGTGGGCATCGTCCGGGTGGGGGACGATGTCGAGATCGGCGCCAACTCGACGCTCGACCGCGCGCGTTTCAGCCGCACCGAGATCGGGGAGGGCACCAAAATCGACAACCTCGTCCAGATCGCGCACAACGTCCGCATCGGCCGCCATTGCCTGATCTGCGCCCAGGCGGGCATCTCGGGCAGCACGACGTTGGGCGACTACGTGGTGCTCGGGGGCCAGGCCGGACTGGGCGGCCACATCACCCTCGGCAAGGGCGTCAAGGCCGGCGGCCAAGCCGGCATCACGTCCGATGTCGCCGCCGGCGAATTCGTCAACGGCACGCCCGCGATTCCCTACATGCTCGAACGGCGACTCGCGATTTTGCACCAGCGCCTGCCCGATCTCTTCAAGCGCGTCGAGACTTTGGAACGTCAGCTCGCCGCGCCAGAAAAGTCTTCCTCCTAGGCGGTCCCGGCCCAAGATGCCGCCCCCATGAGCGAGTCGCGGCTGAAGATTTTTTCGGGTAACTCAAATCGTCCTCTGGCCGAGGAAATTTGCCGTTCCATCGGCGAGCCGCTGGGAGAGGCCACGGTCACCAGCTTTCCGGACGGCGAGACCTTCGTCAAAATCAACGAGAACATCCGCGGGCACGATGTCTTCATCATCCAGTCCACCTGCCCGCCGACGAACCACCACCTGGTCGAATTGCTGATCATGATCGACGCCGCGCGGCGCGCCTCGGCGCAGCGCATCACGGCGGTGCTGCCGTTCTACGGCTACGCCCGGCAGGATCGCAAAGACCAGCCGCGCGTCCCGATCACGGCCAAGCTCGTGGCCAACCTCCTTGTGGCCGCCGGCGCCAACCGGATTCTCACGATGGATCTGCACAGCCAGCAGATCCAGGGCTTCTTCGACATCCCCGTCGACCACCTCTACGCGTCGCCGGTCTTCTTCGAGCACTTGGCGGCGTCCAAGCCCGAGAAATTCGTCGTCTGCTCGCCCGATGTCGGCGGCATGAAGATGGCCGCGGCCTACGCCGATGTCCTCGGCGCCGGCCTCGCGCTCGTGGCGAAAAAGCGGAAGAGCGCGACCAACGTCGAGGCGATCAACGTCGTCGGCGACGTCGCGGGGTGCGATGTGCTGCTGGTCGACGATATCACCGAGACGGCCGGCACCCTGACGGCGGCGGCGAAGCTCCTGCGCGAGCACGGCGCGCGCAGCGTGAAGGCGGCGGTCAGCCACTGCATCCTCAACGAGGTGGCGATCAGCCGGCTGAAGAGCGGCTACATCGACGAACTGATCACGACCAATTCCACGCCGATCAACACCCACGGCATCCCGGTCACCGTGCTCAGCATCGCGCCGCTGCTCGGCAAGGCGATCCAGCGCATCAACAGCAACGAGAGCGTGACCGGCCTTTTCCGGGTGAAGGGCTTCTGAGGCGGCGCGACGTTGCCGTCGCCGGGTTGCGCCGGCGGGCGACTTTGTCATGATCGCGGTGTGCTCCGAATCATGAAGTCTCCAACTTGGATGTCCGGATTTCTGGCCGGTTTGGCCGTGCTGGTCGCGGCACTCTCCGCCGCGGCGGCGACCCCGAAAGCCTCGCGCACGCCGCCTCCCAAGGCGCCCAAGCCCGCGGTGAAACTGGATCGCTCGGCGGTGACCGAGGGCCCGAAGGGCGGCCCGGTCGTGAGCTACGCCGACATCGTGGAGCCCGCGCAAAAAGCCGTCGTCTCCGTCTACTCCACCAAGATTATCAAGGAGCGTCTGGTGCTGAATCCGCTGTTCCGGCGTTTCTTCGGCAACATCCCCGACCAGGAGCGCGAGAGCCGGCAGGAAGGCATGGGCTCGGGCGTGATTGTCACCGCCGACGGCTACATTCTGACCAACAATCACGTCGTCGAGGGCGCCGACGAAGTGAAGGTCACGCTGGCCGACGACCGGGATTTCGTGGCGAAAGTGATCGGCACCGATCCGAAGACCGATGTCGCCGTGCTCAAGATCGAGGGCGAGCAGCTGCCGTTCGTGACGCTGACGGACAGCGACCGACTCCGCGTGGGCGACATCGTGTTTGCCGTCGGAAATCCCCTCGGGGTCGGCCAGACCGTCACCATGGGCATCGTGTCCGCCAAGGGCCGGAGGAAACTGGGGCTCCTGGAAAACGTGTCGGGCTACGAGGATTTCATCCAGACCGACGCCGCGATCAACATGGGCAACTCCGGCGGCGCGCTGCTCGACGCCCGCGGTCGCCTCGTGGGCATCAACAGCGCGATCATCTCGCCCTCGCGCGGCAACATCGGCATCGGGCTCGCGATCCCGATCAACCTTGCGAGTTTCATCATGAACAGCCTCGTCGAGAACGGCGTGGTGGCGCGCGGTTTCCTCGGCATCTCGAGCGACACGCTCACGGGCGATGTGGCGGAGCAGCTCGGGCTGAAAAAGGAGACGCGCGGCGCGGTGATCACCGACGTCGAGCCCGACGGACCGGCGGATATGGCCGGCCTGAAGGCGACCGATGTGGTGCTGGCGCTCAACAATCACCCGGTGACCACCTCGGAGGAGCTGCGTCTGCTGATTTCCCAGGTGGTGCCCGACACGAAAGCGACCCTGCGCATCGCGCGCGACGGCAAGGAGCGCACGCTCGAGGTCAAAATGGGCCAGGCGGTCGAGAATCCGGACGAGTTTGTCGATGGCGTCACGGTCACGTCGCTTACGCCGGAGCTGAAGCGCCGCTTCCGCATCACCGATCCGCGGATCAACGGCCTGCTGATCACGGAGGTCGCCGAGAATTCACCCTATGCTGACCGCCTCGTCCGCGGCCTGATTCTGATCCAGGTCAACCGGGAGCGGATCACGGACCTGCAGTCGGCGCGCGCGCTGCTGCGGCCGCGCCCGGAACGCAACCTCCTGACCGTCTTCGACGGCCAGGAATTCCGCTACGTGAGCCTCGTCCTGCGCTGAGCCGGGGCGTCAGCTGCCGGGTTTCTGGACCGGAATCTTCTGCAGCCAGTCGGGCACGGCGTCGGCCGGGTAGGTGGGAAAACTGAGTTCGAGCAGCGAGATCGCCGGCACGTCGAAGCGGGCGGTGCCGGCGCTGCGGTCGACCAGCATGCCGATGCCGACGGGCGTGCCGCCGGCCTTGCGCACGATCTCGAGGCACTCCAGGACGCGGCCGCCGCGGGTCACGACATCCTCGACGATCAGGACCGGTTCGCCGGCGCGGAGCGTGAAGCCGCGCCGCAGCACGAGCACGTTGTTCTCCTTTTCCGCGAAAATATAGCGCGCCTTCGCCTGCCGCGCGACCTCCTGGCCGATGACGAGTCCGCCCATGGCCGGGGCCAGGACGGTTTCGAAATTCAGGCCGGCGGCCCGGATGCGCTCCACGAGCAATTCGGCGAGGCGCTCGACGGCGTCCATGCGCTGGCAGACCTGCGCGCACTGGAAGTAGTGGCCGCTGTGCAGGCCGGACCGGAGGACGAAGTGCCCTTCGAGCAGCGCGCGTGTGCGGGTGAAAATATCGAGGATCTCTTTTTGACCGGCGTCCATGGCGACGACGCTGGGTCACGCGGTGCAAAAAACAAAATCAATTTTGCGTCGCATCGCGCCGCGCCTCACGGTGGCGCCGTGCTCGACGCGACCCGACTGCCGCTGGAAGACGAAGTGGGCGACATCCTCGAAAAAGCGATGCGCCGCCTCGGGCTCGGGCCCGAGCAGGTGGCGGCGCGCGCGCGGGTGCCGGCCGAGCGGATCCGCGACGCGATCGACTACCGGGGCGCGTTCTCCTGCGAGGAATTGGTCCGGCTCGCCGCGGTGCTCGAACTCAACGACGTGGGCTTGTGCGCGCTCGCGGCCGGGCGTTACCCGTTGCCCGACCTCGGGCCGCTGCCCTTCTGCATCTGGCCGCTGCGCGCGCCCCACGGGGTCGGCGTCGCCAACGCCTACCTCGTGGCGGAGAGCGGGGCGACGCACGGTCTGTTGTTCGACAGCGGGGCGGATCTGGCGGACCTGGAATCGGCCTGGCCGAAGCGGATCACGCGCGTGGACGCCGTGTTCCTGACCCACCTGGAGCAGGAGCACACCGGAGGCTTGTGCGGGGTGCTCGAGCGGTTCGGCGCGGAGGTCGCCTACGTGCCGACCGGGGTGACGGTGCGGTGCGGCGCCGAGTTGCGGGAGGGCGAGCTGCGGCGCTTCGGCTCACTGGCCGTCACGGCGTATTCGACGCCCGGACACGCGGCGGCGCACAATTGCTACCTCATCGAGGAACGCGGGCGGAAGCTCGGGCCAAGCGTGCTGGTGTCGGGCGACCTCGTGTTCGCCGGTTCCGTCGGCGGGGCCTACTTTTCGGGCGAGCAGCTGCACGCGCAGGTGCGGCGCATGCTGACGACGCTGCCCCGGGCGACCGTGATCGCACCCGGACACGGTCCGATGACGACGGCGGACAACGAGCTGCGCTACAATCCGTTCGTGCGCTGACTAGGCGGGCAAGCTGGCGGAGGTGGGGTGGATGCGGGTCGGCCGGGGCGGGCGCGGGGCCGTGGGCTTCGGCGCGGCGCGAAACGGCGCGGGAGCGGGCGGGGCCGCCGCGGGCGCCGGGG
>JACCEA011330560.1_pt1 | contig 10453 bp, 13 predicted proteins | sample 7449851 | NCBI WGS metagenome assembly JACCEA01 (sample SAMN15323453, study PRJNA562643) | freshwater metagenome | isolation source: river surface water | place: USA:Blue River Watershed | collected 2017-08-18 | reverse complement strand
TTACATGAACATCGTACACAGGTCCAGGAGACGTTGCTGTATTCAAAACTTTTGGCTTGGGCTTTCCAGCAATAGTAATTGCTGGTCCATAATCAGGTTTTGGGATGAACATATCCGCATTAGCACCAGCAGAATCATTGAATAGTGCGTTTCTACTGGAATTGGGGAAACTAATGCCCATCGACTTTTCCGGGCCACGATAATATTTCTTCTCAATGTTGTACACTGCGCCTGGAGAAGGCGTTTTGACCGCCATTGATTGCCGCGGAGCACACGGGAAGCGGTTTGCTTCGCGTTTAGCATACTCACTCAAATGATCATAGCATCCAGCAAATTGATAGCTACCAGGTCCTGTACTCCTTTTTTTGTTGTCTGGATTTTCATCGTCCATACCTTTTCGAAGAGAATATCCGAACTTCACACTCCTCGTCATGGTCATCTCAGGAAGCTTATACGCGACATCATTGGTACTTTTTGAATTTTGCCATCGAAATCTCTCTTCTTCACCAAATTTAATATCAGGATTCTTGATGGCACCATAACGAGTGACATCTTTTTTTGGACTTCTGAATGGGCTGTCTGCACTTTTACTCGGTGAAAGTGTCATAGTGGCTGAACGAAAGGGAATCAGAACTTTGCTACAACATCTACAACGTCCAACTTTTCCACCATTACTTACAATTATGGGCTGGAGCTCAGGTAAATTGGGCGAAACGGCTAAACGGCAAACGGCTGCAATTATGCGAAAGGACGCACACACACATTATTAGTACCATCATCCATCATCTGATCATGTGGTATTTGTTATTTGTTTTAATCAGAATTTTATCACATTATAACCATTACCTTTAAATAAATTTATCAAAGCCTTTCCAAAATCAGGGATATTCAAGTGGTATGTATGTATGTATGGCATATTGTATAAGGCAAACACATACTAACATAACCCCAAACCCTATTGCTTATGTAAAAATTTCCCTCCCAAATTTATCATCATCTCTTTTATTTTCAAGACTTCGATCGTTTCACTTCATGCTCTGGACACTCATTAGGTGCTGAGAAGTGCTTTCGAAAAAGGTGATTTTGACTATGGAGATAGACGAATTTTGGCAGGCACCCTGTATCTGATTTATGCACAATCAAACAAAGCTCTCATATACTCTTCAGTTCTACAATGATAGCTCAATAAAAAAATTTTGGTTGTAAGAACAAACGGCATACAAGTATCAGTCAATTTGATAGGTGAGTGTAACGGTGGAATGCGACAAATTTGACACATTAGATCTTATGTGCAATTCCCAAAAATAATTGCTCTTTTGCCACAAAACAGCAAATACAGTGGAAAATCGAATAAAACGCAAAGGGCAAGGAATAGCTGGCAGTATTCGGGAAGGAGCATCCGCAGAGCAAAAGCTACAACGTTCATATGATGCAATACGTCGGGATGGATGGGAAATTAGACCTTTGCAAAACGTTTTATTTTGAAGTTCAACTATCTGATCCAGTGCACTCCAAAATACAGAATCAGCCTTTATCTCTTCTTCAGTTGTTCCTATCCTTGTTGCCTAGAACTCTCCTACAACATCGAGCAATGGAACGGGCAATTGTTTGAAGAAAAATGTGCGGAAGGCTTTAATAGAAAGTTTCCCAATCACAATATTTGGAAGAAATTCAATACATACTTTCGTTTGAATGCAAATTACTTCGGTTCTACCTCTCAAAACTTTCGTTCATTTGACATCACCCGGTGAGAGTATTGCTGGGGATGAGAAGTTGGCCCACTTTACTGGCGATTCCCCTTTCTTGTGATATATTCCATCAAAGACAGATAGGGTAGGCTTTTGGCATTACGAGTTGGTAGTATTGCTGAGAGACAACGTGCCTTGTCTCATTGATATGCAGATGGATTATGGAAGTTCTAAACTGGGCATCACAAGCCCTGTGACAGACATCATTGAAAGATGGATTCAATGCATCGAAGAATACCCAGAATCTTCTCCAAATAAACAAAGAGTGAACAATTTGCTGAAAGAACGAGAGGTTCCCTTTGTTGCTGCTTCGACAGAAAATAGCTTTAGAGACCTGTGTCATGTACAGTGGACAAAGTGCATACTCGTGGCCAATATGCAATTACTTGGAAAGAAAATACCAACGAGATGTTCTCACATCATTTCTCTGAAGATGAACGTATTAGTAGAGAATTTGTGGCGACGGAACACATTTAAAAAAACGCGAGGTAGACTCCCTGGAGCATGCACACTTCATACTGTACACTAGGTATAGACCTGTTTCGTTATTGTTTCAATTCTTGTGATTTATTCAATCGCCACCTCAATGACTATACGTTTCCACATAAGTTTGGAGCTCACAAAGGGGCTGAAAACAAGTTATCTTTAGCTGTGCTTTTGCAGATATTTTCAGTGCATATGTCGTTATGCACCCACTTTGACCGTCTCCGCAAGCGCTGTGAAAAGCTAGCCAAAGGTTTGTATGAACAATCATTTACTTTGGGAAGTGTAGTTTTTATTTGTATATGAGAGCTTTGTTTGAATGTACTAGTTAGCGCACAATTAATTTTTGAAAAGAATGTGTTGTAATAAAAATGCGTATTCATGTATTCATAAAAATTTTATTGTCGTTTGCAAATAAAATGAGACTCGACCCTTCAAAAACTCAGTTTTTGGGGTAAAATAAACGCTTTTTCTAAGACATAGGAAACCATTAATACAATTTGTTTTTATGTATTAGGGATGTTTATTGGTGTTTTTAAACGCGTTTTTTGACCAAAGTTTTTGAGAAATCGAGTCTCATTTTATTTGCAAACGACAATATGTATGTTGGCATCAGAATTTTATCACACATTAAATATCGTGCGGAAGTAGATATTCCCAATTCGTTTGATCTCACGTATTTAAAGCAATATCTATAATTGCTATCTCTTAAATCATAATTGAGTTTTATGAATTCCTGTTTAGCGGTTTTCTGTTCTATGTGAGCTATTACCAATCAGTCTAATCCAAGGCGAGATTCCGATATGATTGAAAATATAATTCCATACTTTATACAAACATACAAAACAAACTACAAAACTCATATGGTCACTCGCACTATTCCACATAGAAAAGTTCTTTATATTGCCATCGAAACACCAGTTTGTGCATGCACTAGTTGCTTCCTTTTGAATTCAATAACTTTCCTCATTTGCTCCAATTCATAACTTAAATGATTTCTTCTCTCACGGAGCGACAGAGCTCCTTGAATGTCACGGGATCGAACAACTTTATCGATCGGATCAGAGCTCTCTTTTTCCTGTTGCATGATTCTGGTCCTGGCTGCATCAAATTCTCTGAATGACTCTTCTTCCAATTGTTGCTTGATTGTTTTCTTCATAGGGATCAAAAATTCAGCGTCATTCCTAGGGGTTAATTCTCCTGTGCATGGATTGCGAGACTTCTTCAACAAGTGGCAACTATCTTCAAATCTTTCGCGGCATTTTTGTTCCTTTAACTGAGAAATAAATTTTCACTGTGCTGCTGTGATAAAAAATAAACTTCTACACTTTACCGCAACTTCTTGTGCAATGCAGCTTTCTGCAACTCCAGCCATCCCTCGATCTAGATTCTTTTCCTTGTGTTGGGTACGCGGCAGCGTCCGTGCTGGTTTCGAATTTTCTCTTACTTTAGGGGGCATTCTTAAGCCACTTCGTTTGAAAGACGAAAGTGTTGTTCAAATGGTGGTTGTCAATATGCTGGTCACAATATCAAATACCGAATCAACACATCATCAATGTAGATTGATTCAATATTTGCTATGTATGTACTTTCATAAGACTCCTGCTGTGCTTCGTCGGTTGTGGTTGAGGTTATTATTATGAACATGCGTTTCGCTCTACCCATCATCGCCCCAGGGCGACATATACCAGAGATGGAATGATGATATGGGATAATGATAATGTTAATGATTATTAAATAGTAATAATAAATAATAATAAAAGAAAGAAAAAGAACCATATTATTGAAGAACAATAACTCCAGTATTGTAGTACAAGCGCTCGTTCGATGGATTACTTCACGCCTGTTTCCCTAAGTCAGTCTTATCGTCCTGTTCCACTGGAGGAAGAAGTAGATTTGCGTAATGTAAATGAGGTGTCAGTGCATTTTCAAAATGATAAAGTAGTATGTGGTGACATTTTCACCAACGGTACCCTCGTTTTAACCAACTTCCGCATTATCATAATAACCTGTGCAGTCAATAATGCGGATGTAAAAAACGGATGGGCAATCCATCTGGCGGAAGTATCACATTTAGAAGATTGCGGGACATTCTTTAGTAAGTCCAAGCGGTTGAAGATAGTTTTCTCGCACCGGAAGATACCGTTGGATATTGGTTTAAAATTCCATAGTGGCGACAAAGATGATTTTTTAGAAGTATTCAACAAAGTTCATGCAAAACGATCATGGGAAAAAAGGACTCCAAATTTTGTGGTCAATGCTGAGCAATCTTTGTCTGTGACGAATAAAGACGAAACCTTCTCTGTTACAAATGCGGGTATAGGAGGCATTATTCGGAGGCAAGAACGTAATCTTCAATCTGTAGATGCTCTTGCTAAGTTGGCACTCGGTGATTTGGATTTATTGATTGAACAAGCCCGTGATGTTGTCACAGTAGTGCAAAGGTATGCGGCGTATATCCAGGAAAACAGAAAGAAAGATGGAGATGAATCATCGAGTGAAACATCCACTCAACTTGCAGAGGCTTCAGAAATGGAATCAATTATGCAAAGCATTGGCATCGTATCACCAGTTACGAGGTTGTCGGCGGGGCGACTTTATCATGAACAGCTTGGTCGACAAATTGCAGACCTGATGCATCATAACGGTCTCCTTCGGCGACTTGGTGGAATGATCACGCTGACAGATCTATATTGTATTTATAATAAGGCGAGAGGAACTGAACTCGTTTCACCCAATGATTTGTTGGGCGCATGTGAAAAAATGGATAGCCTCAAAGTGGGGATTAAACTTCGGACGTTTTCATCGGGGGTAAAAGTGCTTGAGCTGGATGATTTTGATAACGCAAGCTTCATGGAGAATATGTTGTGTTTCATCAATAGTAATAGGTTTGGAACCACAACTGGTGTAGTTTCCGTTCATTTCGGACTGTCGTTGATTGTTACTCATGAGAAACTTCTTGATGCTGAGAAGGCAGGAGCTATTTGTCGGGATGAAAGTGTGAGAGGATTATTTTTTCATGTTAACAAGTTCAAAGGCGATTTTGATACTAATGTATGAACTGCATTAATGGTTTATTTTTCAATTGGTACCGAGCCGATTTCCTCTTCTTCATATTGAATATTCGAAGGTTGTGAGAAACCACCACCAAGTACAGCACGCTTGAAATCTGGAGTCAGTGCTGGAAAAATCATCCAACCGCCTTAAAAAGTAACGTGGAATTAGTAAAGCACAATGATTGCAGCTTCAGTAGCTTACCCAACAGACCAAGCGGCACTGACCATCCCATCAATTTCGGGACCTGTCCAGATACGTCGCATGCGATGATCTTCACCACATGCAAATCAGGATGTTGGAAAATACTTTTGGGCAACAAAGAAAAAATTCTGCCTATCATTTTCTAAAGAACAGTGAATTGCACAGTACTTAAGTGTTAAGTACTTTCAAATAATGAAGTATTGTATTAGTCTATATGTGGCCGGATGATCTACAATACCGTAGTGCCGCCGCAGCATTATATTTTTATTATAGATACGTGCCTCTCTACAGTGGGCGGAAGTGTTCTTTACGTTCTTTATATTGTCCTCGTATAGTGCAAAGATTATTCGTATCCTGCATCTTATCATGCACTCGCGAAAGACAATAAAACACGCTGAAAGCAATTCATGTACTAAAATACAATACTTTCTACAGGCATTTGTAAGATGAGCTTTTATGAGAATGACAAGTTGGAAACAACAGACATAAATCGTGACGAGTTTCGAATCAAAGAGAAAAGAATAAAAGCTCTACTGAAAATTGTCGAGGAAGAACTAGATCCAAAGCTACGAAAGAAGCGTAGGTGGAATGGAGCCAAATCTGGTGAATTGCAAACAGACGATGATCCACTATGTTGGGATGAAGTCATCGATGTTCGAAAACTAGATGCTGGCAATGGAAGTGATTTTCACTTGAAAGTTCCATCTAGAAGATGTGCCAGTAGTTGTGATCATGATTGCAGTCAATCAAGCGAGATTTATGAATTGTCTTCCATTCCTGGATTTTATTTGATAAAAAATGCCTTGTGCTTATCACAGCAGTTGTATTGGGCAAAAATTGCTCTAGAGGATTATTCACGTGCTGAACATACAAACTTGACTAATCTCGCCAAACAAAAGCTCATTTCTGCTGACTTATCTGCGAGTGAACGACAATCTATTGAATCATCTTTTGAAATAGACATTTGGAGGAATGCTGTCGCAGAAAACAATAACTTTCAAAATTTTAAAAAATTGCGCTGGAGTTGTTTAGGCTATCATTATGGTATTACCCAATTCCCTTGTATTTCTCAATTTTTTATTTTTTATTTATTTTTATATCAAATAGACTGGACGGAACGCAAATATCAAAAGAATTTAAAATCGCTCATTCCGAATAACTTTAGTACACTTTGTTCTTATGTAGCAGAATCAGTGGGACTTTCGTTGAAACCTGAAGCGATGATTGTGAATTATTATCCACTATTATCCTCCATGGGGGGGCATTTAGACGATGCAGAACAAAATCTTGAAAAACCTATTGTATCCTTCAGTATCGGTCGATCCGCAATATTCTTAATTGGAGGACTGACAAAATCGATTGAACCGAAAGCAATATTACTATCAAGTGGAGATGCGATTATTATGTCTGGCACCAGTCGTTTGTGCTATCATGGAGTACCATGCATTATACCATCCCATGTTGACCAATTTTTGACATCGAGAAATGACGCGCTGACACAATGTTTGCTGACTGGTGATTTTGATCCAGAATATGAAAATATTTTGAAATATTTGAGTGAAAATAGAATCAACCTTAACGCAAGACAAGTCAAGTTATATGATGATAGGTGGATAGAAAAATCAGGAACGGGTCATGTAAAAATGTAACTGGAATCATTCTACGTAATTACATGGTTATTAGTTGGTTCATCCGCAATTATATCTCCTGTTGTAGATTCGTCGATAAAAGTATCTTGATCAACTTCGTTTTGACATTCTGTGGTTTCTCGTCGTTGGCCTCGCATTTCAACGTCATCATCTTCGCTTTCATCTCCCACGTCGCAGGTTTCAATTATTTGAGATTCCAAGTCAAGCAATGCAGTCAGAAGGGAATCGAACTGAACTTTCCTTGTACTAATTTCGTGATCTATTGATTCTAATCTTTTAAATGTATGTGCCACATTCTCTTCAATTTGGGCGATATTTCTGTTTAGGTATGATCGACTTTTATGCCGATTAACCTTCATTGCTTGTGCTTCACAAACGGTGCGGTGGGATCGTATCATATTCTCTTGTTCCAATCTGACTTTAAGGTGATCAATGTCTCTTACTGCGTCACCGGCTTTCACAGACACACTATTCTGCAACTTTTGATACTCAACAACTTGTAGTTTATAACTATCATATGATCGGCAGGATTTCTCTGTTTCGGTGCGGAACATCGCGATCTCTCTCAGAAAGTTCTCTAAAACAACATTGTTCACAATAGGTGATCGAAAATTTGCTAATCGTTCTGCTGATCTCGAAATAGAAGCCGAACCGCGAACGCTATCTCTGGTGATGAGACGCTGCTCCAAAATCTTTGTGTCAATGGACATTTTAAATGCACAAAATACGGTGGTGGAGATGGGAAAAATCAAAATCTGAACAATACTATTGTCACACTATAGCAATGATTTTGCTGGCGGAATTCGCTCTTTTAGTTCTAGCATTTTTTAAACGCCACACTCGTCGCCTGCTGCTGCGCGCCGCCTGCTGTGCTGCCCTCCTGCTGCTGCTGCTGCGCCTGCTGTGATCGATCTCTGCTGCTCCTGCTGTGGGGGACTCGCGGGAGGAGCTGACAGCACAGCGGCCGCAAGCAACAGCAGAGAGTGGGAGCCAGCAGCAGCAGAGGAGAGCATCACAGCAGCAGCAGAATAATATGTGGCGCTCTCTGCTGCGCTGCTGCTCTGCTGCTGTGCCATGTGTGCTGCTGCTGCTGTTGCGGTGTTGGCGCGCTCTGCTGCTCTGCTGCTCTGTGCTGGTGCTGATTGATGGCTGGCGGGACAGATCAATCAATCCAGTACTTTGGACTGATAATAATAATAATAATAAAAAGAACCTCTGTAGCTTTGCTCAGAGAGCTGTAGATTTTTGTTCGAGCAGTTTCATTTTCGCCGATGTTTCGTACTTTATTATTCAGAACGATTGCAGCCTCTGCTATCTTTCCCGTAATATCTCAACAAGAGAAGTTTTCAAATTTATTGATTCCTGCTTGTTGTGATCAAGGTCTTGGTATTGACAAGAATCAAAATCCTGATATTGTGATAATATCTGGCACAACAAGTGTTCCACTGTCCCAGAAAGTTTGTCGAGAGTTGCAACGACCATTGAGTAATGTTGCAATATCCCAATTTTCAGATGGCGAGACATTTGTCAATATTCAAGAATCAATGAGAGGGAAGGATGTTTTTGTTATCCAAACTTGTGCACCTCCGGTGAATGACAATATTATGGAGTTGTTACTATCAATTGCTGCTGCCAAGAGATCAGGAGCAAGTACTGTCACTGCGGTAATTCCCTATTTTGGATATCGTTTGAATCGACGAGGTCTTCCTTTATCTACCACCCATCATAGCAGATTCCTTTGGAATGCAGCGGGAGATTTAGCAAAAATGCTATTGGTAGTCGGAGCGGATAAAGTGATATCTGTAGACCTTCAAAAACCTGGGCAAGGTCATGAAGCATGTTTCTTTAAAACACAACTGCCAGCCGAAACAATTAGCACTCATGATCTCTTTGTGCAGTATTTCCAGAGTAATCTAGCTGGAGACGTTCCGATTGTGGTAGTTGCACCAAACACTGAATTGGTGAAAAAGGCCAAGAAATTTCAACGAAAGCTAAAATTCTTACGACCTGAATGGATAGTTGATACTGCTGCTTTTTTACGCACGGATGCTGATTCCGCCGCATCAAATTTGCTCGGTGACGTGAAGGGAAAAGATGTTGTATTGATTGAGGACTACATAGGTAAATTGAATTTGATATTGTGTTTCATATTGTAAGGCTTTCACCTCTTAGATTCTGCTCAGCACGTAACACTATTGTGCAACAAGTTGTTGAAGGAAGGTGCGAGACGCGTTTATGTATTTGCTTCCCATGGCTTGTTCAATCGCGAAGCCATCCAGCTAATTGATTTATCTCCTGTGACGCAAGTAATAGTGACGGATTCAATTGCATTGCCCAACCTTTCTGCTTCCAAAAAGATCGTACAGCTTTCTATCGCTTCCTTGTTAGCGAATGTTATAAAATCTGATATATACTACAATGCCAGTACAGAATTTAATCCAGATATTTCAGAAGATCAATTTGTGTTAGAATGATGTGTAGTTTCAGTGAGATCACAGGTTGTGGTTTGGTATTTTGCTAAATAATTCTCTCTGATATCATTTCCGCGTTTGCAAATATGGATTATGTGGCACTGCACTGTTCTTCGACTTAGGAATCGAACCTTTTCCAGAAGTGGATCCACCATACTTTCTAGTAACCAAGTCGCCACCAGGAAGAACGCCCAGGCTATGTTGTCCGACATGTGAATAGTCAAAAGGGGCCTGCGAAAGATTCTATTTAACATAGCTACTTTCAGCATTGAATACAAATTGCGCTTACTGGAAAGGATTTCGAAATAATTTTTCCTGAGGGCTTCCCCATGTCCGCTGAATCTTGACTTACCGCAACTCTTGCATTTCGATTGGTATTACATTGGTTGAATCCAGCCCCCATTCTTGGCTTTAATTCTGCAATTTTGCGATGATCAGAACCGTTCCCAGCCTTTTCCTGTTGCATTCAAAATTAACAAACCGTCAAAATTTACAAATAAGTCATCCACTGCTGTAAATCACCTCATGGGGACACGAAAAATCTTCAACGGACTGTTGATAAGTCAGTATTTTCATGTGTTCATTACGCAGCGATTCCATCTCTCCATCATCTTTTACCCAACCGAGTTTCTTCGCAAACGCAAGCTATAAACATAAGTGCCAACTATTATCAATATTTCAATGAATCATTATTCATCAATTACCGTTCCATCTACACTAATATCAGCATTCAATTCGTGCGGGGCCTCAAGAAAATACTTTTTGTAATCAAAACCGTCCTTCGTAACGAATGTCGTCGCTTGTCGCTGTTCCAAATCAGAAAATGCCAAGTCAGTGGCATGAG
>JACCEA012520982.1_pt1 | contig 10455 bp, 6 predicted proteins | sample 7449851 | NCBI WGS metagenome assembly JACCEA01 (sample SAMN15323453, study PRJNA562643) | freshwater metagenome | isolation source: river surface water | place: USA:Blue River Watershed | collected 2017-08-18 | reverse complement strand
TGAACTGCGAGCAATTTGCCAGCAATATCTGTACAGTTCATTGAGTGGAGAATTTCCACCAGATCCGCGACCGTTTCAAGTCATCTCCACAGAACGTACAATCATCAAAGAAGCTGTGATCTTATGGTTCACTTCTCAACCTACCGCACTATTAAAATATGGTCCAATCTCACATTGGGATACGAGTGATGTGACAAATTTATCGGGAGCGTTTCGACGTTTCCGTAATCAAACTACAACGCTCCCTTGCGTCTTACATTGGGATGTACACAATGTCACTAACATGGCCAATTTATTCAATGGTCAATCATCATTCAACCAACCTATCGGAGATTACTGGGATGTCAGTAATGTGACTGATATGACAGGAATGTTTCATGAATGTACCTCATTCAATCAACCATTGAATAGTTGGAATGTGTCAAAAGTCACATCAATGGAGCGCATGTTTCAAGATTGTTGTTCATTCAACCAGCCATTATCAAATTGGCAGGTAAGAAATGTGGTGAATATGGCATGGATATTTTGTGGTGCAGTTTTATTCAATCAACCATTGAATGATTGGGATGTGTCATCAGTATCCAACATGCAATATATGTTCCGATCTTCAAAAACATTCAATCAACCTTTGCCTGATTGGAATGTACGTCAAGTAAGTCGTGTTAATGGAATGTTTTCAGAGACAGTAGCATTTAATCAACCATTACATACATGGCAATTGACACATCCTAAATTAAATGTTGACGGAATGTTTGAAAATGCCAAGGGTTATACCTATCACTTACCACAATACCCTACAATTCCTAACAATCTGCAACTACCACATTATAACTTTTTGTATTTTGTATATACATGGAAGCATGATCGTAAAACGATCGAATCCTTTTATGGACATATTTCTCGATGGGATGTGAGTAAAGTGACTGATATGAGCAATGCATTCCAGGATGTCCCAGGGTTTAATGAAAATATCAACGATTGGGATGTATCCAATGTCAAAACAATGCAAGGAATATTTCGTGGTTGTGCTAATTTTAATCAACCGTTAGACAAATGGAATGTAAGTAAAGTAGAAAATATGTCGCTGATGTTTGAGGATGCAATAAGTTTCAATCAACCATTGAATTCATGGAATGTATCTGCAGTTACCAATATGGTGGGAATGTTCCAGCGAGCGATGAAGTTCAATCAACCATTGGATGGATGGAATGTACGCAATAATGTACGCAGAATGAGATATATGTTTCGCAAGGCGATTTCATTTCAGCAACCGCTTCATTCTTGGGGTTTGGGTTCATTTGAGTGTGTGCTGGATGATATGTTTGAAGGTGCTGAGTATATGGGGACAGCCGGCAAAGCGCTGGTGTCTGATGCTTTTACAAATGAGTCGATAAGAAAAGCTGTTGATATTTGGTATAACAACCGCTCAACTGGTATTGCATTGTATGGTCACATCTCAGAGTGGGATGTATCTGCAGTTACCGATATGAGGGAACTGTTTGCAGATTGTCAGGGATTTAATGAACCACTGAATAACTGGAATGTATGCAATGTAACTACGATGAGTGAAATGTTTCGCAATGCAATGTCATTTAATCAGCCATTGGACCAATGGAATATTGCTAATGTCACTGAAATGAAAAAGATATTTGATGGCGCTATAGCGATGGATAAGCAAGTTATTGAAAAGTTTGATATGTCGAAACCTTGAAAAGTTTATGGGTTAAAATAGTTTGATTCCCTGTTATGCAGTTTTTAATTAGAAGAGCAGATTTTTCTTATTTTCTTGTCTTCGTTGAAGATTGTGCAAGAGATAGGTTAATTGTCTTTATATTAATTTGTTAGGCAATTTATACAATTTGAGTAGTCGTTTAGTCAGTGTTGAGGTTAATGCTGGATAAACAGAATAAAGACAAATTGCGTCAAAATTTCATAAACGGAGAATAAAATTAAAACATATTGATATCCAATATTATAAACGGAAGAATCTATCCCACAATATCCTACAAACGCATATAATGTACACAGTAGACGACTCAGCTTACTTCTTACTCATTACGGGAAGGTAACCCCTTTCAAAATACGAGTGAATCCCACATTAGGATTCGTATATTGTGTTCTCTTATCTTTCACATACGCCAATGCACTATCGTAGTCAAGTCCCATATGCTTCATCACATAGTATATCGTAAACGATACAGAACGCGATACAGAATTTTGACATACGATTAAAATTCGCTTATTTCGATGACGATCACAAAATTCATTGAAAATATCAAAATATTCATTAATTTTTACTCTTCGATCATCATCTACAGCGATCTGTAACACTGGGATGCCTTTGTCATTCATTTCATCCTTCACTGTCTTTGTGACATTGACTATCACATCGATAGGATAGTTTTCAATATCATCGAGACAATCGATTTCACCAAGGTATAAACGATCGTCTATGATGCAATTGAAGGTTGGATTCTTCTTGCCTATAACTAATGATGTCTCTGTAACTACTACCTCCTCGCTCATTTCTCTTCTTTCTTTTATGGCTTCTCTCTTTTTGATTGGCTTTATTCGATATTTCTTTTGTGACTATTGGTGAATGACGGACAACTCTACAACAAGTTCCAACAAGAGAATGCAAGTTCAATGATCTAGAACATCGATCGTGGCTGGAATCACATTATGAACTTTTTGCACGTTTGACATGAATCGTTGGGAAAGGCGAACTTCGTTGAAGGGATAGGATAAGAACATTAATAATCTTATCGAAGTCTTAACGAATAGTTTGTAATAAAAACAAAAAAAGATTTGTTCCTGTCGTTCTTCTGTTTTTTAATTGAATTAATTTCAAATAAATCTTTTCATGCGAAGAGTTCGATTTCTTTTGAAAGGAACTCTTTGTTTTGATCTCTTGCTTTATAGAATGTCTTCCGATGGTGAATACGAAACAGTGAGCGATGAAGAAGTCGAAATAATTGATGAAAGAGTTTCTCATATCCTTGAAATTGCTGATGCTTGTCGATCAGGAGATATTCCCACACTCGAACGCTTATGGAATGAACATAAAAATGACATTGATTTAGAGTATCCTATGATAGAACATCGTGGATACTTTGCCACTGTGTTGATGATTGCTGCGACAGAGAATCAAGTCGAAGTAATGAGATTCTTAATTGATACTTGTCAAGTTGATACTGAGAGGAAAGAATTGAGATATGGTGACAGTGCATTACATTTTGCTGCATTTTATGGTTCACTCGAAGCATTACAATATCTGTTGAATGATTGCCATTGCAGTCTATTGTCAGTGAATAATTTAGGACTCACTCCGTTGATGTATGCTTGTGAACAAGGACACGAACAAACCGTGCGATATATCCTCTCACATCCACAAGTTAGTGCATCCCTGTCGTCGTATGTGAATATGCGAAATCATCGTGCACATGGAGCATTGACATCGTTAATGTATGCATGCGTAGCGAATCATTTGTCTATTGTACGTGTGTTGTGTACATTACAACATGAAGGTGAAGTATGTTGCGATGTGAATCTATGTAATGCCACTGGTAAGACAGCGATTATGTTTGCTGGAGAATACGAACATATTGAAATAGTGAGATATTTAGTTGAAGAATTGCGTGATAGAGTCAATCTCTATGCAATAACGACCACAGGTGAGGATGTGCTGTCGTATGTGAATCATCATGAATGTCGACGATTGATTGAACAAGCGAGAGCCAGTAATATCCAAACACAAACTGAATACAATAGTTCGCCTGCACAGTGTACTAAGACAACTGGTTCAGTAGTTGGAGGAGAGCTTGTACGTCGTTTACAAGATCGTGTTGCGTTTTTGGAAGCGAGAGAAAAACAATTGGAAACAGAAGTAAACCAATGGAGGACGAGGTATGAAGAGCTTGTGGATCATACCCTTCAAAGTGGATATAACGATTTGAAAGAGGCTCATATAGAAGAGTCGAAAGGTTCTATACCTGTCCCGCCCCATGCACACGCTTTGGAAGTGCTCGGGAGAGAATTAAAAACACTCAAACGCCTTCGTGACGAAGAACAAGAAGCGAAACTATGCAAGATATGCTTTGTATTACCAAAGAATATGGTATGTATACCTTGCGGACATATGGCAATCTGTCGCGATTGTGAAGGTAAAGAACAAGAACATATGTTAGCGAGTGACAAAGTACAACGTACATGTATAGTATGTAGAGCACGTGTGACTTCTATGCGTCAAGTGTATGAAGAATAAATAAGCATATGATCGGAAAGATAAGTAAAGCTGTTCGTAATCTTGTATGTTTGAATGTCTAAAGTAGTGAAAACAAATTATTTTATGTCGTGTGTGTACATTGGTGCAGATCTTCTCCCCGTGTTATATATTATAAAACTGAACATTAAATTATAACTACACTACAATGAATTAATCCAAGATATATTGCTATAAAATAACAATATTTATTATCTTCCGCCATATTTCTTTAATACTTGTATGACATCGATCGCATGAGATTGTCGTGCTATACCCATGGGAGTTTCGCCACCAAATGGTTTTCCTGACAATTTATTTGGATCCGCCCCTGCTTGGAGAAGTGCCTCAGCACCAATAGGAAGATTATTGGAAGCCATACGATGCAGCGGTGTGTATCCATATGCATCCATCGCTTCAATATCTCCACCTGCAGCGATAAGGATAGCTGTGGAATGCTGCCCTGTGCGACTCATGCCACAAGTATGTAGCGGTGTCGCTCCTCCTGTCATAATCTCATTTACCAGAGAAGGATCCTTTATGAGCAGTGCTTGCACAGCATCGAATCCCTGATGAATGGCATTGGCAATATCGGTGTAGCCACCACCTGCATAGACTGGGCCAGGATGAGGATTGTGATTCTTATATTGCTTACCTATGACAACCTTGCCATCCGCATCCCGTACTACCTTACCTGAATAGATGCCTGCACCAACTGTATCTAGAACAGGATCAAATCCATCGGGGTCATTCATTATTGACAACTGTGTTGTGACAACGGATGTGGTTCCAGCAAGTGCTAGATTTCGAACCGTTGATAATCTTGAATGAAGAAGCGTGAGAAAAGAAGCCAACCAAACTCTACAAAGCACCAGTTTATTACCCATGAATGGCGAACAAAATGCTTGCAATTTTCATTAGATATGGACTATACAAATACTATGCTTTTGTGAGCAGGAAAGCAGGTGAAGCAAGCCCAGAAGCAGCACAAGCCAAACAGGGCAGACAGCGCTCCCGGCGGGTGGCCCTGCTGCGCCTGCGCCTGGCTGCTGCGCTGCTGCTGGGCCACCGCGGCCGGCGCCAGGCGCCACGTCACTTTATTATTATTACATAAAACGTATTAAAAAATATTATTACGATATTATTGAGATTCAACTTTACAACTGTTCGATGAAAAGGGAGACCAATCGAATAAACATGGTATTAAAAGTTATCTTCGACTAATAATAGCACAAATAGGATCCTTATTGCTAGGAATGTACTGAAATTGATAAGTAACTTTTCGCAGAGCGTTTCTCTTTTGCTACTTCAAATCACCACAAAATCTTTTCCTGCAAATCACTTTCATATTTTAGAGAATCGAAGTATTCCTTACCTATTGTATCAACACTTCTTCAATTGTTTCCGCTTTATCTATCATGGATGATTATTTGTCTGTTCTTGCCAATACATCTTCTTCCAGACCTTATTTCATTCGTTTCACTCACTCGACCTCGTTGCCGTTGTTCATGGAAATGAAAACAGCAACACAATATGAGGCTGATAATGAGATGGAGGAAATAGAAACGGAGGAGATGGTTCAATTAGAAATGGAGGAGTTTTTTGGAGAAATAGACATTGAGGAACGCGGAGGATTTGGTGCTCATGAAGGAGAGTATCTACAGGTATTCATGTAGGCACCTTCAGCTTCGTTTGAACTAAAACATGTTACTAGGTTCATGCAACCAGAATCGACGATCTTCACCGAGCTATCAAGAAGGATGATATTGATGAAGTCCGCAGGTTTTTACTTTCTTATGATTTTGAGCGAGATCTGTACGATGTGGTAAGTAGTTACTTTGACCTCCGTTATTGTTTGATAATCTCTATCTGATAGGATAACTACACTGCCTTAGAAGTGGCGATTGATCATGCTGCTTCATTACAATTAATAAGAGTGTTGCTGGATCATGGTGCGGGTCTTGATGATGCCATAGGACAATCGTTGCTAACTCTTGCAGTGAGTGCTTACCATGCGAAGACCACTCTCTCCATCATCAAGCTATTGTTAGAGTTTGGATATGATGCCAACAAGAGAGTAAGTATCTCATATCACACATGCGTTCCTTTCTTACTGGCCGTGTGATTAGGAACTCGATGATACAATGGCCGAAGCATTGAACAATCGAAAAGCAAAAGCTGACGACGTGGTGAAATACTTGCTCCAGAACTCTCTGGTTTCCTTGAATACTATGGATATGAATCAAGAACAATTTACTACTATGATTTGCAATGCATTTATGCACTTGAAAGAGAATACTTTACTTGCGTATGTATTGACTGATATTGACACACCAATGTGGAAGAATGCGTTGATGGTAAGTCCATCAGTAATCATTATGTGTGACTCCCATATGATTTGTAATGTTCTATTTAGGCTTGCTTACCCGATTCCAGTAAACGTGGAATACTTAGTTTGACAAAATCTCTAATTGATTTACTCATAGTAGTTTTTGAATTTCCATTAGAGGAATTCCCATTTACAAAGGTGATTATTGATGTATTGTAGTTGGATGTGAAGGTTTACCTTGTTGTGATAGATGCTCCAATATGCTCTAAGATATTGTTCCACCAATGTTGTGTTGTACCTTTGTCAAGACTATCGTTCTTATTTGGATATGACCGCCATGATTGATGAGACTACATTCGTAGAAGATGAAGACATTGCTGATGATGAAAGAATAGAATATTGCCATGTCATGGATGCCGATGAAGTCGAATATCCTTGTGTCTATGGCGACTCCTTACTGATGATTGCCCTGCGTGTATTTCTTTACTCTGACATCAAACGTGAAGAATGGATGGAGGTGATAAAGGAGTTACTTGCTGCGACTCCTGCAGAATATTTGTGGCATGAAAACTTGGTAAGATAAAGTGTTGATGTCGTTGTAGATCTCATTTTCATGTCTCTAGAGCGGAGAGACCATTGATTCAATCTCTGAACAACTCTCAGACTTTGATATTGATACGATGATTGAGAACGAAAGGTTGATGAAAAAATCAATCGCTGAAGTTGCATTAAAGGGTTGCCGTAAGAGATCGCGTGAAGATTTTGAAGTCGATGAATCCGACCGTGAAGAAGATTAGATGATATATGAAAGACAACATTTATTTTTATTACACATTTAAGATTGATTTTAAAGAAAGAAGGTAAAGGCAGAAGAGATTTAGGTTTATTTAGATAGTTTTTTTTAGATATAGGTTCATAGTAGGTTGTAGCAAAAAAATTATACAATTAGTAAGGAATTGGTGAAATTACGATTCTTAAAATAAATTAATACAAAATCATAGTTAGAAGCTACAAACATGTACAATATTTACAAACACAAGAAGACACACAAAGTCAATTTATCGCACACTTTGTGAGACTTTTCTACCGACGTCACTCATACGATCACTCAAACGCTTACTTACCTTAGCAATCTCTTTACTCGCTTGTTCAACCATCACAGAGAGATATTTCTCATATACCCATCGAAATACAGGTGTCATAAACACAACCCCAAAGAAGAAAATCAATAAAAAATACACGAGACCATCACCAGTATTGACTGCGAAGACGATAGTCGATCCTTGGGCAGTGACTGTGGGAAACAGAGAACAAGAAATCAAGGCAATCAACAGCATTATCGTTAGAAACGATGGTGAGCTGTTCGATTTCTTCTTTGTTGGGGGAAAACTGTTTGCTTTGAGATCTTGTCTGTTCAAAACAGTGGTTAGTGAGAAGGTGGATGATGACCTTCTCGACATAATTCCTGGTTAGAAAATGAAGGAAAATGAGTGGCAAAAAATAGAGAGAGGAGTCAAGTCAAGATTCACAACTTGGTGAAAGGAGATGGAAGTCCCTCAAATGAACAGACGACGAAGAATATTTTCTAAAAAGAAGAAACAATATGGAATACTTGATTTGACCGTTTCCCGCAAGGTGCAAGCAGAGCACATAGAACTCTGCATATTTATACCTCCAATAAGAAGAGCACTTCAACCCGTATGTTCGTGTAGTATTATATATAATACTATGCCTAAAACTTGCTTGGTTTTGCTTGAACACCACACACGCACTGTCGCGTTGTGAAAATTTTCTGCGACGATCCATCCATTAATTAACTCCTACATTGCCCCAGATTCATTTTGGTTGATATTTGAACATTTTGTCATCTCCTGCTTATCTGACAGGCACAAAAACTTTGTTTGTGGATCATTCACATAGAGAGAAAAGAGAGAGAGAAAAGAAGAATGGGCGGAAGTGGATTATCAAAACCAGTCACAGCACAACATTTACAACGTGGACAATCCTCTCATGTGAAAGTAGGATTTGCTGAAACACAAGGATGGCGTGAAAGTCATGAAGATTGCCATATCCTTGAACCATGTTGGGGTGAGAATATTGGAGAGAAAGATAAAGGACTCTTTGCGATCTTTGATGGACACGGTGGACGTTCTGCTGCTGACTTTGCTTCCAAACATTTCCCAAGTAAGTTATTAGAAGCAATGAAACCTCTACCCATTCCTTCTTCCTCTTCGTCATCGAATTTATTGAGAGATCGTTTGAATGAGGAAGCACTCATTCAATCTTTCATCAATTGTGACGACGCTTATCGCAATTCACCTGATAGACAAGCTGGTACTACCGCTTGTATGGTATTAACTGAACGTTTACCACAGTCTACCGATACTACTACAGTGTCTCAGACAGAGAAAGCGAAGTATTTCGTTCGTTTTGTCAATCTCGGCGATTCTCGTGCGTTGCTCGTCTCACTCGCTTTCAATAACGGGGACGGGAAAACACGCATCAAACTCGCTACCAAGGATCATAAACCCGATGATCCCGATGAATTCGAACGTATTACTAAAGCGGGATCGTTTGTGATACAAGGGCGTGTTGGCGGAGGACTCAATCTCTCTCGAGTACTCGGCGATTTCCAATACAAAGCAAATCCTACTCTTTCACCCGCTGAACAAGCGTGTAGTTGCATCCCCGATATCTATACTACTGGAGAGGGAGAGGGAGAGAGTGTGGTTGAAGCAGTGGAAGGCGATATCATCGTATTGGGATGCGACGGTATATTCGAAGTTTCAACGGATGAAGAAGTCGTCGCTATGGTACAACAACGCATACTGTACCAGCTATATGAAGACAGCGATGACAGTGACGGAGAGGAAGAGAGAGACGGAGAGAGACACACAGACCATGCCGAGAGAGAGGGAGAGAGAGTAAAGGAAGGTAAGTTACATAAGACATTACTAGACATAGATTATGCACGTGTATGTTCGGAAGTGATTACGATGTGTTTAACCGGTCCACCGAAACTAAAACTAAATTCTACTGCTAAGGGTAAAAAGATAACAATTACGGGTAGTTCTAGTGGTAGTTCTGTAACTAGTAATGCTTCGGGTAGTACGAGTGTTAGTTCGTCCTCTTCTACAGTGTCTTCTGTCTCTCCCCCATCGCTAGAGATACCGTTGAATCTCATCGACGACGACGATGACAGCGATGACGATTATGACAGTAACGGTAAAGGGGGACTGAGTAATGCGTTTGATGACGACGATGCGAACTATTCGCAAGACAATATGTCCCTCGCTATCATACTGTTGCAAGGAGAGACCGAGACTGCTGGTAAGAGAGAGAGAGAAGTAGAGGACGAACTACTAGTCGGCGAATACTTCAACTTTCTCCCTCTCTTACCAGTTCAATTACAAGCACTTTCACTCTCTCATTCCAATTCCTCTTCTACACGCTCGAGTAACACCCCAATGAGTCCAATTGCAACCTCTTCCACACGTGATTTACCTCTTACACCATATCCCGTAGATGATGACGTTATTGACCGAGTTATGACAGAGGATCAGACATCTCTGTATAAAGGTCAGGAACAAGGTCATCGCGCAGAGGATGTGAAGATGCGAGAGTATTACGAGAAGTTCTTTGCAAAGGTTGGATATGAGATGTGCTTTGAGAGTGAGAGTGAGAGTGGAGGGAATAGCAGTGAGGGAGGGAATGGGGGGCGTATGGGGAAGAGGACAGGGAGTGGCAGACAGAAGAATGCTGTGAATGCTACTAGTGAAGGGGGTGATAGTGTTGGGATGGGAATACCTATGAATAAGAGAAGGGATTGTCGCTGTGTGAGGGTGTGGAGAGAGATATCTTGTCC
>JACCEA011842763.1_pt1 | contig 10455 bp, 22 predicted proteins | sample 7449851 | NCBI WGS metagenome assembly JACCEA01 (sample SAMN15323453, study PRJNA562643) | freshwater metagenome | isolation source: river surface water | place: USA:Blue River Watershed | collected 2017-08-18 | reverse complement strand
CCACTACCACACTATCTTTAAAAATACCAATATATTCAACAGGCGTATATTTACCATTGAAAGCTAACTGTTTGTTGAGTTTCTGAATCTTCTCATTACGTCCTTTTAAGATTAGATCTTCATCTAACATACCACGAGCACGTAACATATCAATGATACCTAGTACTTGACCAATCTCTACATCAACAGGATTGTTCTGTAGATAAATAGAGTCAACACCAAAACGAGCGAACTTGTGAAAACAAGTCGACACCTCAAGACATTCTTCACTCAAATTCATGAGCAATACGTGATAAAGATCTTTCATAACAATCTTCCTTACATGGGTGGATGAATAAGCATACATATACGATCTACACTAGATAAATCGTATAAGTCTGATTACATGGGTTAATTGGTTACAACCATTACACCGATAGTGTAAATGTCGATAAGTTTGTTAACAGTACCTTTTTCAATATAAGATTGCATCTGCTCATATGTTGATGGTTCAGGCAAAGGCAAACCTTGTCTGGCAAATTCTTCGAGTACTGTGCGAGAATTGCAAGACAATTCTTCAAGAATATCGTCAATAGTTTCTTGATCATTAATATTATTGATAGTTACACCAATATTATCAAGATCATAGACAAACATCTGATATTCATCAGTAGTTGGATCATGTACCACACAAACAGGGTAACGCCGTGCAAAGATGTTATCTTTCACAGGCTTTGCAAATTGCTCCTCAGCGCCTAACAAGCGATTCTCCCACAGAATGGTATTATCGCCTGTAATGCGTGCAATTGCTTTATACATCAAAGCTTTCAGTTTGTTCATAATCTTACTCCTGTTTCGGTAGGTTAAAGCTTTCGATAAGGTTTACAACAGTAACACCTGTATTTCCAGCTTGTTCTTCATACTCGAGAAAATCCTGAAGCAATTGTTCAGGGTCTTCTTGTGCCAATACTTCACGAGCGTGTTCTAAAGCTTTCTGTAGATGATCATCCATTAGTATTTTAGCTCCATACAAAAACAACACAAGGATGGTCAGACTCACCTGAAGCCCAAACAGGTTCAAGAATATCATCAACACCTGTATCAGGTACTAATGAATTCTTAACAAGTACCCAACGGAAATCAGCAGTAAGACTGTGATCAAACTCTTCATGTGGATAAACACCACCTGATGTCACTACGTATACAGAGCAATCTTCCAAGAACTCAATTAAGAAATCCAAGAGTTCCCAACGATCACGTCCGTATTGTGTATCCCGATTCCATTTATCAAGGTAATGCAGATCTACATAAGCAACATAAGCTCCGTAATCTGGATTATCTGAAGGGACTGGGTATGACGGAGACCCTGAGTACTTAGGCCAATAACAGAACATTTGTTGTAATAAATACTCGGCTTCATCTAAAACATGAATACAAATTCCATCACTTTCATCTGAAGGTCCGTGTTCCTTCAGGTGTTTCAGATCTTTCAACAACTCTTCGTGTAACATGTTAACACTCCTTTCACAGATTAGCCATTGTAACAATAACAATGGTATGACATAGATGTTTACCTTTACAGAAACATCCGAGACGTTTACCTTTGAGTTCCTTAACCTTAGCTAGAAACGCAGGATTCTCCAAAGACTTAATGAAATCAAACCGATGATGAGCAACAGCTTGTTCAACAGTATCAACCTTTAGAGTACCTTTGATATTAGGGAGATGAGAGTAGCGATTGCCCCAAGAGCTTCCATTACCACGTCCACAGTATACATCATAAGGATCTCCATTACCGATGTTAGCCATCAGATGATACCATTGAGCTTGATTGGTATACATCTTCCTCAAAGCATCTTCAACCCAAATACGATAAATAGTGGTATTATATAAGATATTATGCTATAATAATTTTCCATCCAGTACATAAAATAAGGAGTATAAAATGGGTCGAAAATTAACAAGTGCTGAATATCTTGTAAGAGCAAATATTAGACATAATTACAAATATAACTATGATAAGACAGAGTATAAAGGACTTGCTTTTGATATTGTAGTTACTTGTCCAGAACATGGGGATTTTAGTATTAATCCAAAATTTCATATTTATGATAAATTGGGGTGTAAAGCGTGTTTGCCTACAATTAATGAACATAATTTTATTTCACGAGCAACTGCAATACACGAGGATAAATATGTATATCCTAATATATCATTTAGATCTGTCAATGATTATATAGATATTATATGTCCTCATCATGGGCAATTTAAACAAAAAGTTTATTTGCATCTTAATTCTATTGGTTGCCCTTCTTGTGGCAGAAGTTTAGGTAGCGATAAAAGACGTTTTACTACTGAAACTTTCGTAGAAAAAGCTATAGAAATTCATGGAACTAAATATGATTATTCACAAGTTGTTTATTTACAAAGTAAAAAATATATTACAATTATTTGTCCAGAACACGGAGAATTTGAGCAAAAACCTTATAGTCATTTAGAAGGAACAGGTTGTGAAAAATGTTCTCGACAAACTAATGCAATTGGATTTAGCAGAGGAGCTTTTTTAGAACGTTTTAAAGATCAAGAATGTCTTCTATATGTGCTTAAATGCTTTAATAATTTTGAAATTTTTTATAAAATTGGCATTACTGGTGGTTCTATAGCTACTAGATATTCTTCTACTGCAACTATGCCTTATTCTTTTGTTGTTTTAAAAGAAATTAAAGGTTCTCCCGAAGATATATGGAATTTAGAAAAAGAGTTACTTAAAAAACATAAGACTTATCATTATGTGCCTAGTATATATTTTGGTGGTTCTCAGCGAGAGTGTTTTCTAGAGTACCATGAGTAACTTATACTACCAAGGTTCATTAGCGATAGCCAAGAGTACAGTAGTATGGCAAAGGTGTTTACCCTTACAGAAGCATACTAATCTCTTTCCTCTTAACTCTTGAATTATCGTCTCTTTTAACTCAGGATTATTTTTCATATCCTGAATCAATTTGAAACGATAGTGTGCAACTGAAGCTTCTACTGATTCCACAATTGTAGTACCAGTACTGTTAGGAAGACAAGAGAAAGGGTTTCCCCATTTACTTGGTCTTCCACAATATACATCTCCTTCTTTCATATCTGTCTTGAGTACCATCAGGTGTTCATATTTCTCTGCTATGTTGTACAACTTACGAACAGAGTCTTTAATCCAGAGGTTATACACCGTGCTGGCTTGACAGTTAGAACCTGCCTTACCAAATACATCAGAGAATCCATTGTACTGTCGTATTACCTTCAAGAGTTCTGGATTCTCCTGAAAGTACAAATCCCACAGTTGAGAGTAAAGGGCTGAAACTTCTTGCATGTTAACAGCCTTACGTCCCTTAGCAGCTTTAGTACTAAGATTGGTAGAACCATCCTCAAATACTTTAGCTGCTTGATAAATCTCTTCAATAGACTTCCCATTGTACGCGTTAAGACGTGCATAGAAAGCACTGAAGGCTTTATTGCCATCAGGGTTTTTGGAGCTACACTCCAGGATTGGGTTAAACCCGTGCTTGATCATACTTGCTACTCCTTGTGAGCATAAAAACAGAAAACCCCAACATCTATTATGACATTGGGGCCGGAGGTCCAGGTTCTTAGCTACCCAGGAATATCTCTAAGTAGTACACCAAGAGATATTCCTGTCCTTTCGAGTACTTACTTAGTACTCTCCTTCTTATCATCTGATCCGAAGATGAAATTCACACAAGACTCATAGCGAGCTTTCATCCAATTCCACAAGCGAATGCCTTGATCTTTCAAGTACTGCATGATAGAGGAAGCCCACTCCTTAGCCAGATTGTACTTTGAACGGAACCAAGAGATTTCACCAGTTTCTTTGTCTTTGACACCAATGAGATTCTCTTTCTTATCGAAAGTAATCTCACTACCATCAGTCAACTGAGTGGTAACAACATCTTCTTGAGAGTTGAGTATCTGAGCAGCAGCAGAGGAAGACATGAACTCATCAGGATTGTCACCTTGAGAGCCTTTGAGTTTCTCTTGAACACACTCCTTGGCGTACTGATCAACAAGCATGTGAGTCTTCGGGAAACGCTTCTGCATCTTTGGAGAAGTACCCCAAAGTGTCTTACCAACTAGCAAGCCAGTCGGGTCAACAGGGAAACCACCTTTGCCTTCAGTATGTGCGAACAAACACATTTCAATCAACTCGATACCCCAGTTGATGGTTTGTTTCAGTAGAGTATCAGCACGCTCAGCTTGCATTTGAAACCCAGCTTTATCTTTGTTCTTCTCGAGATCAGTGAGAATTTCATTGATCTTGTTATTGAGTTTCTGTACCGCACCTAGAGGATTGGTTTCAATCATCGCTTCCAGATCTTCAACGTGCTTGCTCATTGCTTTTGGATTCACGGGGGTAGTCATATTACAACACTCCAATATATACCATTAAGGGTACGATGTTTACAGGATTATACGGAAAAGGGAGGTAAGGAGTAAGGCCAGAGATAAGCAACAAGTACCCAACATCCCTTAACAGCATAGGATTTACATGAGAGTTTCCTGATCCCCTTCTAAAAGAGAATTCAGTATTAACAATAATCAATACAATACCAATAAGCATAGCTTGTACATAAGCACGTTCACTAAACTCACTAGATACAATATTGAATGGGACAAAGACTAATAGAAGGAATACCCAGAAGATATTCCAACCAAGTATACTAAGGGTTCTCACCTTTCTGAATCTCCTCTTTGATCTTAGCAACAGCATTAGTATCAAACAGAGAATGCACAGGAGCACCAAACACTTCCAACACAGGTACTAGACCTTCTACAGCACAAATCACAAACTGAGAGTGTATTGCAGAGTTATACCCTAGTACACTGTACAGAAGAGATAAGTTAGCTGGAGTGCCATAGAGTTTACGGCGAAGCTTCCAGTTACCTTCTTTTGACAGTAAGATACGCTGTTGTTCTAGAAACTCCAACCCCCACTGTACAACATCAGGAGTAGGGGCAGGAACCACTTCACTGATATCAGAATGACCTGCTTCTTCCAAACTCAACACAAGTTCCTTATCAATCCCCTTCACAACATGTACAGGAGAATAAGAAAGAACACGTTTGTTAGGGAGAAATAAAGAACTGTTGGTTCGTACATACCAACCCTTGGATGTAAGCAGTTCAGCTAAGAACATAGCTTCCATCTCTACCGTACTGTCTTTTAAACGAGACAAGGCGGTACGTGTGATGATTGTTGCAATCTTGGGGCTGCTCATATTTAGCTCCATTAGTGAAAGAAAGGTTGTGAAACTGCCCCGTTAAAAGGGCAGATCATCATCCAGATTTGGATCGTATGCACCTACAGGAGGCACATCACGTTTCGTTGGTACAACAGGTTCGTTATGTTTCGGACGACGAGTTGAACCACCAGTGGCTTTCGGTGCAGACGGAGCAGGAGGTTCCTCTGTTACAGGAATGTTTGCAGGCGGGTTGTATGCTTCAGCCATAGCATGTGCAGAAGCAGCAGCTTTGTTATTGCTGTGACCCATATCATCAACTTTCGGGCGACGCTGCTCCAGAATCTCAATACGTGACACATTCAAACGAGGGCTGTACACACCATTGCCTTGAGCATCTTGATAATAACCCGTATCAAAATGCCCAGTTACTTGCACGAGGTTGCCAACATACAGTTGACGCATACGAGCATGGTATTGTTCTTCGGAGCTCACCCAGCAATTTGCCAGACAAGAGTGAACAGTTTCTTTCCACTCACCAGTAGTATGGTCAATGTGGCGTTCATTCGTGATGATTGTGAAGCTGATTGGGCGGTTTGGAATGTATTTGTTGGTGAATACTTTACCAATACGACCAACACCGTGGGTTACGAGATGCATGATATTACTCCTTGATGGATTCGATAAATGCTAACAGACGATCTGCAGCACCTTGATTGTACAGATTGAAAACAGGAATACCTTCGTGACTAGCTAGTGCAATAGCAGTACGAGTACCCCCAGTGGCTTTGGTTACTTCACTGTGATGCTCAGCACCATCAGGTGTCCAGCACAATACACAATCAACAGGATTCTCAAATTGATACCCTAGGATCTGATATTGATTGCGAGCATGCGCTTTTAAAGCAAACCCTTTAAGATTTTCGCCTAAAGGATGTTGAGCTTTTGCATTTGTTACAGCATCAGCGTAGTTCGGAAGCTTCTCTGCATTCACATACAAAGCACGCAAAGGAGGACACCCTCCTTCATTGAAGTTTGCATAAGGCAACCATACAATGTTGGAAGTTACTTGAATACGCCCTGCGGAATCCTTAATTGCGTAGTGAGCCCCTGATTGACAAGCATAGTCTGCACCACAAGCATTACCACTGTACAACTGAGCATCATGCTGGCTAACCAACATATAAACTAAATCGCACAGTTGTTGTTGAGCTTGTTGGGGTGTTTCTCGTGAGCCAATCCCAGCAATTCGAATAGAGCCTGCCCGAGCATTTGCAATCCCAGGCGTGCCATCTAGAAAAGACATAAGTCATTCTCCATAAGATTGATCAATTTCTGCTTCAGCGTACTCAAGCATCTTAGCATCTTTAGCATTATCCTCTGGGGTATAATGAAGATTCCAGATATCAATGATGTTTGAAGCAACCAAAATAGCTATGAAAAAGATAAACTTTCCCATATTAAAACCTCACTGTAATACAATAAAAAGGTAAGGCAGTCCGAAGACCACCTCACCGTCACTTTATGCAATAGGCTTCCACCATTTTTCAGCCAGCTTCTTGCCTTGTACATCCACAGCATTTGTGTATTTGACTACAGCAATACCAGCCTGAATCAAAGGACTCAAGGTACGCTCAGAAGCTTTGCAGATATCGACAATCAAGTCGTCGTTGACTTTGATAACCAAGTCAGACTTCGGAGTGACATACACAGACACAGCTTTGTTTTCAAACACAGTACGTGGTGTCAGCAACTGAGCCAGAGGTTTGATACGGCCTTCTTCAGTAGGTGAGAAACCCATGAAGCTTTCGTGTTCAGTTTCAATGATCTCTTCAGCACGTACAACAAGTGAGTGAAGAGCGGTGATAACAGCAACAGAGAGAGTCAAACGCATGATAAAGATCCTTACACAGAGAACATAAAATAAGAGAGAGTATACATGACTAGGTATGCAGACGGAATAACATACCAAGCCTTACCCGATTTTACACTAATACAACTTAGTGCAATGCCTACCGCAAAAGCAAAGATTACAGCACCGTAAAGATTACCATTGAATACTTCAAGTAGTAACCAATTTTGGATCATGGCTAAGCACCAGACGATAAGAAGATATCCAATCATTTCTGCTTAGCCTCTACAGCCTTGGTGATTACACCTGCAACAACCATGAGTGCAATCTCTTTGGCAGCACTGACAACTTGCTTCTTGGCATACACCTTGAAGCCATGTTTGTGCCAAATAATAGCCGAATCAATTGAACCAGCAGTGCCTGATACAATTGATGCACTGTAACTGCAATTTGCTAACTGAAGTCCAAGTGCGTAAATGTGCATTGCACGAACGGTTTTGCTTTGAGCTTCAACTACGTGCAACCCAGTACACAGAAGCAGACCAAGACGGCGGGTAGGCACAAGCTTGTTTGCTTGCTTGGTCTGCTCCATGTCAGCAGCGATAGCTTTCTTGATCAGAGTGGTGATGTTTTTCATGGGAGGATTTCCTTACAGGTTTGGTTTGAACGGGGTTTGAATGTCGATACGTTTTGCAGCAGAGATGCGTTGACGCACCCCTACAATGCTCGGATGAAACAAGGCGTTATGCCGAACATCTTTAATCAATGCATTGGAATACAGCAGAGTACAAAGTACACTATCTGCTTTCTCAATACAACGAAGATTGTTACTCTTTTGGCGTAACTTTGGATTCTTCATGTAATCATCAAGACATTTGAATACCAAAGCAAAGTACTGAGTAAACTCAATATACTGCATGGTATTCTTGTTACACTCTACGTACACAGATGCACGATGCAGAAGAACCAGAGAGTTAGCTTCTTCCGCAGGTAGAGAGTAATTGAAGAGTTCAAAGGCTGTTGCCAACCCTTGAGCGTCTTCACCCCAGTTAAAAGGCTTACCAGTACCTTTATTCAGTACATTAGCTTTCATGTTTAAGCTCCTTAAGTGCACTGCCTGCAAGATGTTTAAAACGACGTTTAAGTGTTACCTTCATCTCTCCTTTGTCTTTATCATGGAAAGATGAGTGTAACTCCCAAGGAGTGTTATCGTACCAGACACGCTCTGTAGCACACTTCTGTTTGCTATACACACGAGTTAATGCTTGGTTATCAAACACTTCTACTGGAGGTTCGAAAGGTTCACGAGACAGCTTTGAATACGCTGCAAGCAGATCAAGTTTCCAACTTCCTTCCATTGCAACAGGTTCTTCTGGATACTCAGAGACAGTCTCTTCTAGATCCATTACCAATTGGTCGATAAACTGATACATTGTGCTCATGTTGCACTCCTTCCTTACAGTTTGTTGAGGGCTTTGTAACGGTGTTGCATAAGAAGACGAGAAAAGAATGGATAATCCTTCACCACAGTCTTCAAAGCTTTGATGATAGCATCCTTGCCAACTATTGCCGCTGCATATGCATCAGCTTCCATTTCTTGCTGAAGATACTTTCCTTTGAAACCAAATACATCCCAGATAGTTGGTGTGTTGTTTTTATCACTATGTTTATGTACAACGTGACCCAACTCATGTTCAAATACAGGTGCACGAACATCTTCAGGAAGTTCCATAAATTTATTATTACAGAATATGCAGTAAGTAACCTCACCCTCCCGCTGAGATGGAAAGCGAACGGCGCAAACACCAGCAAAAGGAACAACGTTATTCAGACTCATACTCTGACAAACATCGTCAGAAACATACACAGGAGTACCTTTGTATGTTAATTGAGGACCTTTAGCAGTCGCACGACCCACTGCTAATTGAAACATAATCATTTTGATATCCATGTCATACTCCTATTGAATGACAAGTTGACGGAGGGTTTGTATAATGGCAGTCTTGCTACCATTAATACGAATGTATCCAGTATGATTCTTGTACATATCCTCTACTTCATGACCTACAAAGCCAGTACAGGATATAACAATATCATGAGTTCCTTTAGATTTCTTACAGTAATTTGTATGTTGATCTGTAAGGAACTTCAGGTCTAACTTACCTTTGAATTGCTTGGTGAGTTGATGAGTCAACTTTGCACGTACACCGATAATCAAAACTTTCTTCATTTCACTCACCTTACATATCAGATGTGGAGCAGATACTCAAGGAACTCTTTCATCACCTCTTGTTCCAGTAAGTTCTTACCCCAATTGGTTTTTGTTTCAACCACAGCAAGCAGACGTTTCTGTAAAGGGGCTTCCAAGTCTTCCCAGTAAGGGTTTCCTTTCAGCATATTGCCTGCAGTTGTACGATTCATGGTTGAAGGGGCAGAAGTAAGAATAGCGTCCTTCAACTCAAGATAGAACTCTTTACGAGCAAGAACTACATTTTGCATACCCATAAGGTTTACTCCAAAGAATTACGAGGGTTTCATAGGATAACCCACAACCTATAACAATCAGCCGTTATACTTGCGATACGCAGCCGCAACAGCACGCACAAGCTCTTCCACCTCACCGTCATCCATCTGCTCTTTCTCATGCAAAGCATTAACGAGATGGCTGCGCAGGTTAGCATGACCCATTGTTGCTTGGGTGAAGTCAAAGACCTCTTCTTCGATCTTTGTTACTGGTGCTTCTTGGTTTTTCATGGTATTGCTCCTATTGCATGGTTTTAAAAAAGTCCGGCTCGCACCTTCTGCTCTTTAGCCTTCGAGATACTTCTCAATGGCTTCCAGAGCTACCTTATAACGGTACAGAGCTTCCTCCATACCGTCCCAGTTATCATACGGGTGTACGTAACTGTTGTGTTCAAGATCTAGACGTTTCAGCTTAATAGCATTAACATTGTCTGAATCAAGAATACGTTTCAGATGTTGTTGGCTTGTTTCTCCTTTCACTTTGGTAAGTAAATGAAGAATATCCAACATCTCTTCTGTCATCCAAGGCAATGCCTCAAGATGTACAAAAGTGACTGATGTGTCTTCAACAACATCATGTAACAATGCACAAGCAACACATGCATCACTCATACCATGCGCCATAGCGGAGATAGCTACAGCAACAGGATGAAGAATGTAATCGTGCCACCCACGACGTATTTGCCCTTGATGCGCTTTTGTTGCCAAGTACAAAGCACTTTGCACTAATGAAGAATTCATATTACTTCTCCTTTGGTTGAAAACTTGCTTAATAATACTACCTCAATACGAATATCAAAGTAGTATGATAAGAAAGCTTAAGTTGATTTGACAGCAAGCAATCGACGAGCTACTTGT
>JACCEA011954747.1_pt1 | contig 10456 bp, 8 predicted proteins | sample 7449851 | NCBI WGS metagenome assembly JACCEA01 (sample SAMN15323453, study PRJNA562643) | freshwater metagenome | isolation source: river surface water | place: USA:Blue River Watershed | collected 2017-08-18 | reverse complement strand
TTTTCTTAGGACCTCGAAATTACGTGCATGAGATCAGGAGGAAAAGGGGGCCAAAATGTTAATAAAGTAGAATCTGCAGTTCGTATCCGCCATATTCCAACAAATCTGTCTGTCAGATGCGACAGACAACGCAGCCAAAATATGAATAGGCAGGAAGCTCTGCGAATTTTAAAATCTAAGCTTCTTGCTATAGCCCAAGATCAAGCATTGGATGATTTAAATATGATTCGGGGCAGTCATGTTGAAGCAACCTTCGGAAAGCAGGTACGAAACTATGTTTTTGCGCCGTACAAATTGGTGAAGGATCTACGATGTGATTTTGAAACAAATCAGGTAGTTAATTCTTTACGCACAGACCAGTTAATATTTTACTCTTTGATGAAACAGATTCACAACTTTTTGGATGGTAATTTGGATGAAGTTATCCTCAAATTGCTTCAAGAAAACACGAAAAACATTTAGGTCTTCTTGTGAACAACCCAGCGTTCTTCATTCTTTTAGATTTCCCGTAGTGGGGCAGAAAGGAATGTATCTTTTTTTGAAAAAGATACTGCCAACAATCATGGGTGCTACAACAAACTGTATTGTTATTTGATACTGTTACAAGAGAAAACAATGTCTTCCCCTACAGTTGCTAACATTTCTTCTACCTCTTGTGGTTCTCGATTTCTCAACTTTCCCATTTGAATTTTTTCCCATTCACCAACCAGCGTCATGGTTTTTTGGGATTCGATACTATTGCGGGCTGACAACAACGAATTCACCACGGAATGGGAATAAGTAACAGCCCGAACCGAACGAAGTTGGAGTGTACGCACATCATCTTCAGACTTTTCTACATTGCGACGTAATTTTGTAACTTCATGAAAATTATCATCGATTTTCTTCAATTCTTTTGAAACAAGATCATCAATGATTGAGATATCCTGGACCATCATACACTTGCTCAATTTACGGCTTTGCACTTTGTTATCTTGTCGTGGCTCTGCAACCTGTGACTTGAGACTTTCACTTCCAATGGAAGGTTGCTCTTTCCACTTTTCAAACTCTTTACAATCGATTCCAGTCTCTTTGGGATCATGTTGAGACTTCTTTCTTTTGGTAACAAAAGATTTATTGTATTTCCCATATTTTTCATCCCGCAGTTCTTCTCCACATTCTATTTCAACCACTTCTTCAAAGGATCTCATATACCAAGGTTTGGTTGCAATAGATGCAACATCTCCCACTTTGTTTCCCCAACGAGGTTTAGTTTGGGTTGTAGAAGCATTCCACCTCACCGTAGGTGACGCCTTTTCAATGCTTGTGGGATGGAATTTTTTCTGTTTCCGGCAACCCGATATTGAAGACTGGCAACTCTCCATCTCGTACCATGTGAGTACACCACCATGTAGAAGATGAAAATTATTCCATAAGATGCTCAATAATCCATCAAAAACACATGTTTGCACAGTTACTAATTACTGAAAAGAATTTTAGGTAATTTTAATAATTACAATAGTAGCTATATATGTAAGAGATTCCAGATGTGCGTGAATCCCTTTATTGTATAAATTGTATTAAAGGAATTGTTCAAATTGAGAAAAATAGGTATTTTCTCTGTGAATGTGTGGTGGGGGAAGAAGCCCTTCACAATCAGTCATTTTAGGCCTTACTACTGAATGTTTGTTACCAGAGGAAAATTATATTTAAGATTGACTAGCGCAAGCATTAACATCAAAAACTCCAAATGTCGGACGTCACTGTTATTGATGGTAAGGGCCACCTTTTGGGTCGCTTGGCCTCTATTGTTGCCAAACAGCTTTTGAGTGGCAAGAAGATCGCTGTTGTGCGCTCGGAGCAGATTTTGATCTCTGGCTCATGTCAGTCTTTCCATTATTTGTTTTTCTCCTGTTAACAAACAGTTTTTCTAAAGTGACAAGAAACAAGGTCAAGTATGCCCAATTTATCAGAAAGAGAACAAATACCAACCCAAAAAGAGGCCCTATTCACTTCCGCTCCCCTGCCAGAATTTTTTGGCGCACGGTAAATGGAATTTTGATCTTTTAATACACTCCTGGTAAAACAAATGCTCGAATTTTGATGTATAGTTACGTGGAATGTTGCCTCACAAGACTGTCCGTGGACAACTTGCTCTCGCACGCTTAGCTGTAAGTTTATGTTGTTCTTTTGGTCAATTTGTTGATTGATTTCACCCACCAGGCTTTCGAGGGTATTCCTGAACCTTATGACAAGAAGAAGAGAGTTGTTGTTCCCGCTGCACTTAAGGTGCTTCGCCTCAGAGCTGACCGCAATTATACTGTGCTAGGTGATTTGTCTAAGGAAGTGGGATGGGGATACACTGAACTTGTCTCTAAGCTCGAAGCTCAGCGCAAGATCAGAGAACAGGCTCATTATGCTCAGAAGAAGGCTGCCGCTGCATTGAAGAGTAAGGCTGAGAAAGAGGCTGATTTTTCTGCGGCTCAAGCCGTTCTCACCTCTTCAGGTTATTAATAAGTTGTCGTTCAAAATAGTATACAGGCTGGTTACTGGTGATAAATGCTAAAGTCAACACAATATCTTAATTTATTATACCATTTGATGTTTGTTCAATATTGTTCATGAAATGTAAAGAGATGGAATGAATCAAATGCTTCCAATTCCAAGTTCAGCAGGTTATGGTGTGGTTTGCGGTCGTTTTGCCCTCTTGTCTGAATAGCAACATTTCCATTCACCTGATGCTTACCGTCCCTGTAAGGAATGGTTTGAAATGTGGAATGGGTGCAAAAATGTTGTAAACACGCAGAAACTTTACTGTCCATGTGGACAATTGATTCTTCGCCTAAATTTGGGATAGGAACGTGACAGAGTCTATCGCAAACAGATGGCAGATGCGATCCTAACTTATTTTCAACGACAAAACAAACATTTCCAGATTTATATTCCACATCGAAAATTGCCGTTGAAGTAGCACTCACAGAAGAAGCAATTCCAACTACATCACATCCACGCTCAATTTTAATGTAATGCAACGCCTCCATCCATGTATAAAAGTGTCGAATCGGCAAATGTTTTTGAGCACCATGAGCTCCATAGGTAGAATACACGGACCAGCCAACCACAATGATTTCTTTTGCGCCGAAAGCACAAGCACAGCGAAGGAGAGTTCCTATCGAAGCGTGCTTCTTAGCGACCTCAATAGCCACCATCATGAATCCCATTTTTGTTATTCCAAATCGTGAAAACACAGGCACATTGGAATTAGGACACATTGTGTTCATAAATACAGAAATACAGTGTATTTTGGGAGAACGAAAAGGAGTCTAATAGGGTTGATAAGTTGAAAACTCAAGTTTTTATTGTCTCAAAATTCTACCGTATCGGTACGGACGCACGAGTTTGAGTTTTGAAAATTGACATCATTGTTCATCTTGTATGTAGAATGGAAAATTAATGAAATTGAAGTTGAGGTACCACCATGGATCGTGTCAAAAAAATTCTCAATCTCTCTCAGATTCCTTCGATCGATGTTGAGGACAATGCAGGAATAATTGCAGCAGTCAAAAACGTGAACCCAGAACTTACTGGCAAATCAGATGCAGAGCAAATGTCGATAATTCAATGGTTGGTGTTCAGCGAAAAACCATTGACGAAGGAAGATATCATCAAGTTGGAAGATCTTATCTCCACTAGATCTTACCTCGTCGGTGAACGGCTGAGTATTGCTGATATTGCTGTAGTGGCATGTTTGCCGTTTGATACTTTTGCTATCAGTGATGTGCCAAATATTTTTCGATGGTTTCAACATGTGACTAGTAATTTGCGTCAAGGAATAATTAGTAGTCACAAATTGGTACATCCAATTATTCCTATTCCTTTACCTGTTGATTCGAACGCCGGAGTGCAAATTACCAAGCCCACTAGTATCGAGAGGGAAGATAAGAAAATAGTTGTTGCTGAAAACAACAACGAGCCCGTTGCGACTGTTACTACCAGTTCATCGGAAGAATTGGACCCGTCAAAGCTGGATATTCGTGTTGGGTTGGTAGTAAAATGTTGGAATCACCCTGATTCTGAAAAACTTCTGTGCGAAGAAATTGACTTAGGGGAAGGAAGCAACCGTTTGATTGCTTCAGGTATTAGAGCTCACTATTGTGCAGAAGACGTTCAAGGGAAGAAAGTTTTGGTTCTGTCGAATCTAAAGGAGCGCAGTATTGCTGGATTCAAAAGCCAGGTAAGCCCTATTGCTGCTAGTATTCAATATTGTGGATTTTACCATTTTTGCTCATTCAGGGTATGGTGTTGTGTGCATCAAACCAAGATCACACTATCGTCAGATTGTTGGAACCTCCAGAAAAATCTCAAGTTGGGGACAGAGTTAAATTTGATGGCTTCCATGGTGAACCTGCTACTCCTGCTCAAATTGCGAAAAAGAAGTTATTTGAATCGCTCGCACCTTTTGTAAGGACCCATTGCAAATTTATTTTATGTATGAAGTTGACTGTTGGTTATACATAGCTGAAAACTGATTCAGAGGGTTTGGCACGATGGAAATCGGCAGTTTTACTAGTGGGTAAGAATTTGTGAGTTGTCATCCATCTATTTATGCTGAGTGTGTCTTTTCAATTTTGTTAGGGGGAAATCCATGCAAGTCACCCGTTCCAGATGCAATTGTAGCTTAATATTGAAATTTTTTCTATTCTTTATAATCATCTACTTGCATAATTTGATATTGTTGAACACAATAAAACTTCAATTAATCTTTTTTGAACGTTTTTTCTTGCACTTGGCATTGACAGGACCTTCTTTATTTCTTGTTGGGCTCCTACTGCGAACTGGTGTCGGAATAAAACGGTCCGATTCGGTATAGCGAATTATGAACTGAGGAGATATTCTCTGAGACAATGCAAACTCCACTGGAAGGAGGGGTTGGTGAATGCGATTTCCAATAAGAACCATCTCCAATAAAGACTTTCTAGTACTTTTGCATCTATAGCCGAGAAGACTTTTCTTTACGCACGCTCCCAAGTTTATTAGGTTGTAACTGAAATCAATAATCTCAATATTTGAATTAACATTATGTTTGAGAGCATCGATCACACACAAGAGTCCGTTGTCGGTTATCCAATTAAGAGATAAACCTAGAGATCGAACTGATGTATTCACTGCAATCCCTTGTGATAGAAGAGATATTTGATCATCACGCAATGAGCAACCGTGAAGAGAGAGAAACGATAAACCGGGAATTGTATAATTGAAAAAGTCCATCAATAGGCGATTGGAAAACAAACCCAATTCATCGTAGATTTGGCTGGCTGACCCCAATTTTTCAATTGCGAGATGACGTATTCGTGGATTTCCGATCTGAACAATCTGGAAAATCTTTTGAATAATTGAAGAAGGCCATGCCCCACCAATAATCATCAATGAATGGATGGATTTGCATTGCTGGATGGAGTCACACAATTGATCCATGATTTCATTCAGTCTGCTGTCTTCTGATACATTGCAATTTAAAAAAATTATATTTTGCAGCTTGCACAAATGACTCCGTAATGCCCAACATAAAATTTCTGCGGAAGCCCGATGCTTGCCCTTCCCAATATAAAAGCAAGTTTCCGTTACAACAATCGACTGATGTAGTAGCAATCGCTCAAAGATCAATTGATCATTTAGATCTATTTTGTCATCAAGTACCAACATTTTTGTGGCGAATTGATTTGAACACTCGACACCTACCGCATTTTGTACAAGTACTGATAGTCTATTCGTTCTTCGATGCATCAAGGCTATTCTAGACACTCTCAGCCATACATTTGAAATGTTATTACGATAAAATCGCTGCAATCTAAGCACTGCGTTATTGACTTCTTCTTTTGTAAAGCGTTTGTCCATCCTATAAATTTGAACAGATCGTGAGTAGCAATGCTTTCGATGGTTTGTATCAAACATTACTTAATCGATACTTGTTGAATTCTCTTAGATTTACTTTCAATCTTTGCTTTTTTGCGAAATCTGTAACGTCGAACAAGTGGTAGGAGGCGTTTTCGAAATATGAACATCGCTTTGCCTCTATTCCGAAGTTGCTGACGGAATTGGCGCCGTGCAACATAATCAGGAGACTGCGCGTACGCCAACCACAACCGCTGAATCCTTTTGGCGCAAGCTCGTAAACGAATATTCTGAATCCTTAGATTGTGAACTCTTTTCTTAGCCAAAAGTGATCGAATATACTTCTGCACACGCGTTACATATTGGCTATAAACTAAGAGCTGCCGGGTTCTTCTCTGTTCGATTCTTATCTGTAGTGCGCGGCGTTTTTGATAGGCTTTAATGCATCGTACAATTTTTTCAATGGAGCGATTTTGCAGCACTATATTTCGTAATGCTAAATGAAGGGGATGTTTCCGTGGCATAAATTTGTGATTAACAGCTGCGGCAACTTCATTCCGCAGTTCCTTTCTAAATGGATCCCTCATGAAGCGGTGATGCAACTCTGTTGCTTGTACTCCATACTCTCTGCGTTGCGCTTCTTGCCAAATCCATGTTTTTCTATACTTGCGATAAGCGTTTTGAATTCGCTGAGCACAAACAGATTCAAACAAGAACTTTGGTCGATATCTGCTACGCGCATAATACGAAAGCTGCTTCCTTACTTCACAATCAAAATAATTTTCTTGTAGTCTCAATTCTAACTCCACTATGTGCCGATCTTTCAACTTTTTGATGAATCCCCACGACCAGCATCTACTTTTCCAAGCTTGCAAAATAGTTTGTAGTGCTATAACGTCTTTTTTCAGTTCTTGTGCGTGGCGCGTGCTCCATTTCCCTATCAAGTTCCGTAGCTGCTTATCAAATCGGTCAATTTTTAATCCTATTTCCGCATACTTAATTGCCTCTATGTAATTTTGATAAGATGCAAAATGTACTGCCAATGTAATACACGAGGAAACATCTAAGATTTCGCTCAAGTCTTTCTCAAAAGTGGACCTTTTCTTCGCTTCTTCAACAAATTTATTAAAAGCATCTTTTGCGAGCAATTTTTCCCCGCATTTCTCCAAATACTTACCCAATTCAAACCAGGTAATTGGGTTTTCAATCCAGTTCTTCCCCTCTGTATCTGCAGCAATTAAAAATTCTCTCTTCTTGCAAAGTTCAAAAAAAGCTAAATATGCTCCTTGCGCACGATAGCGAATTTGTAAGTTAGTGGAAACCTCAAAGGTACGAGCGTAAAAGAAAACAATATGGATCTAACCAAAAGATAATTAGATGTAAAATCACAAGGGATCGTGGCTGGACTTACGTCCTGAATATTGGATGGAAGAGCTTCCAACAGAAATTGAAGAATATCTATTGTTTTCTCAAGAGCTTCTTGTTGATAATTGACATCGTTGCTTATAGAACCAAGGTGCCTTCCTACGATTGCCGATCGATACAAAGCATTAAAATAACATCTGCATGTGGGATATTGAGTGAGAATTTTTGAGTAGGTGGTCATGGCCGCTTCAAAGGCGCCATACAGTTCCAGCACTGTCCCAAATTCCACAAGAATAGTGGGAAGTTCAATCATAGCACTTAGATCAACAATAATACATTCCACAGCCAGCTGATAGTGCCTGTACGCCACTTCAAGGAATTCATGAATATTCTCATGCAAAAACTTGTAAGTTGCCGAACGAGCAATGGTTTGATGGATGGTTGAACGAAGTGCAACATCATATTTTGTAACTTTCCGCTTTATTTTGCATCCCGAATAGTCTTCTTGAAAATCAATCATGTGTAGCAGCTTTTCTAAACTCCTTATAGCAGCATCACAATCGCCACTTCGATATTCGTTGATTCCCAACCGCCACAGCAGATGCAAAATGCCAACATCTGCAACTGGAGCTTGATGGAGTTTCTGTTTGATCCTTTCAACTATAACACCATATCCCACACGAAACCATTGCTTTTGCGATTTAGAATATTGTCTGATACTCATGAACAAAAAGATTTCGACGAAGATAATGCAAAATTTTCATTCATGGAAATATATTACAATTGGTGGGCAACCAATACAATACCAAATACCACCAGCAAAAAATATTTTTGTTAAAACATAAAATTAATATAAATCTAATAATAATGCTGCCCGCGCACCACACAGCCGCAGCAGCATCATGGCATGCTGCGGGCCCAGCAGCAGGCGAGCAGGCGCCACAGGGCGCAGCCAGCAGCAAAACATGATTTTCAATGCAACATCAACTTAAATTTTGATTTTCTCAATAAAGAATTAATATGAAGGAAAGAATCCAACTGAAGAAAGGCGACAAATTACCTTGTTTACCAATTGGTATCGCCAAAGCAAAGAGAGACTTCAAGTTTATGTCATTGTGACACAGGAGCTCATGGCGTTGTCTGTTCTGGAGAAGAAACGATCAAACGAAAGTTTCACCACGCAATTTCATCTCCTGACAAAGGTAAACTACTCAAAAAGGATGGTAAGAAGGTGAAGAAAGGTATTCCGTTTCGAAACATCACTGGGCGTCCTCCAAAATTTTCATCGGAATGCTACGAAGACGTCCGTGCTGTAGTGGCAATCCAGCAAGTGAACCAAAGTATCACAGATCATAACACAGCGTTGTTAAAGATTGCCCAAAAGATCAATGGTATTTATTGTATGTAATTTCCGAAATTCTACAATTTAATAAGGCCTTATAGAGGTTAATTAAAACAATATAAATACAATATTTTTGATTTGGTGTTCGAAAGAGTTTTGTCACGATGACGGTGTGATAACTTTTCTCACATAAGTGGATTTTATTGAGCGACGAGCCTGCGTCTCACATCAAATTCCCATCCCAACCAATGCAATCAGTAGAGAATAAGCATCATATCTTATTCTTCCATTCTTGATACCCTCTTGTCATGGCATAATCACTCTCCTCTCATCTTATGGTATATCACTTTCTTCTGCGAATCATTCAACGTTGGTTCAGCCCTTTCATTTTCCCTTACAAATCTCGCATCATGCTACTGTCTCTCCGAGCAAGATCGTTAAAACAGTGATATCCAATGGATATTGTGTGACTCCAACGATTCTTGGAATGTGCTGGAAACTGAGGCGTGGTTTTGGATTTGAAAATTTTCTCCAGAGAAACTAGTCAAAGATTGAAAACCAAGCATGGTTAGAATTTCGATGTGTCCACCTTTTCATCATGGGATCCGAGTCTCATCTTAGGTCGACAAAATGAAGAAAAATAGCAATCTGCCACAAACTCGAAATTACTGCTAAGGCGAAATGTTTGGGGGGTGGGGGAATGAATATTCAGGTTGTCGATTAATCTTGACATGATGGTAATTTAACGAGCTATTTTTTTATGAGAAACTTGGAAGAAGCGACAGTAGTTAGTTAAATTAGGAAAGGATCATATTTTATACCATAAATTTTTGAACAACACTCAATCCATCATTATTGTGTGAACTAATGCATCAAATAAACACCTTAGACTTTTCTCAGCTCTGGTGAGCTCTATCACGAAATTTATGCAGCATTTTATCTATGCCTTCATAAGCAAATTTTAGTTTTAAGTCCCGGAATTCAGATGTTTTTGCGAGGAGCTTCCGCTTTTCCTTTTTCAACCTCATAAACTGCCTGTCTGATTTGTCATCCGATACATCATATATTGACGGACTTTCGAAAGCTCCAAATGATACAACTCGTGGAACGCACGCCAATGGCATTCCTTGCATTCCAGATTTGAAGAAATCAAGCATTGAACAGTCAGAGGGAGAGCATGCCAAACTCTCACCACCGCTATCATTTTCTTCTTCACTGGTGTAACAACTGAATGCTCGGTCACGTGCATTAAATTTTGGCTGCTTATCGAAATTTATCCACTCCGTTGTAGCAACTTCCAGAGTTGAAAACGGTTGCTGTTCGTTAATGTCGCGCTTGGTTGGTTTTGGAACCCCGGATAACGGATAGGTAGGTACGCTTTCAGCTTGATATTGATTGAGAGATAATTGTTCCCGCTTAGAGGGACTATGTGGATCATCCAAATCCTGCATAAAATAGTCCGAAGGGACTGAGGAGTTCGGAGAACCTGATGATTCACTGACCGTGCGAGCGATGAACTTATGGTCATTTGACTGGAACGACGAAAAGAATGTTGTCGTGTTCACTCTCCCCTGAGAATCGCCAGCACCATCGACAAATAATTGCGAGCTGGATTGATTTGGAGAAAACAAACTTGTGTCCTTTCTCGTGTTGGGCATTGTGGTATTACACACAAGAGTCGACTTTCCCATCAGTCTTGGAGAGGACACGTCACTAACAGATACAGATGAACAATAATAGCTATTTCGTAATTCCATGGCGCGATAAGCAATCTCTTCGCTATCGGCCAAGGCTTTTTCTAAAGCTGCAGGAACCCCATATTCCGTTCTAGCAATAATTTTAGCGATTTCGTGAAGTGACAAACCCATTGACACCCCT
>JACCEA010691929.1_pt1 | contig 10456 bp, 6 predicted proteins | sample 7449851 | NCBI WGS metagenome assembly JACCEA01 (sample SAMN15323453, study PRJNA562643) | freshwater metagenome | isolation source: river surface water | place: USA:Blue River Watershed | collected 2017-08-18 | reverse complement strand
GTCATGGTTTAGTGCAATGAATGATGCTACTGTGAAGAGTGAAGAAGTGACAAAAGACTCTTCATTGTCTATCTTAAGTTTCTTTGAGAATACAATGGAGATTGTCGACAGTTTGGACATGAGCTCATCAAGTATGAGTGGAATGTTGACAACGATTGATACGGTAGCAGACATAATTGTTGTTCAAGAAAATGCAAATAGACGACGATTGGTCGCTTCTGTTGCATCCGATGAATCTGATAATACAGGTATTAAAATATTAACGGCTCTCCAAAGCTTTGGTAAAGTAGCCGCTTCCAGTATGATACCCGGCCAGTTCCCGGAATCTCAATCATCTGATTATTTCCATATGAAATATGGTTCATTCGATGTACAGGCAACCACTTCAACCTCATCCTGCGATAGTTCGGTGACAATTGAACTTCCTCAGTCAGCGCGAGAGAAAGCGTTGGGATACACTCCTAATAAGATGATTGTGCCCACATGCAGAGCAGATATGACAAGTACAAATCTGGCAGCGACTTCGATTGCTTCCCAGTTGTATGGAGATGCATTAGCAGAGAGTTTTGATTCGAATCCATTGTCATTGCATTTATCCAGTTTTCCGTGTGATGATCATGATGCACAAGGATGCAAAGTGTTGATTGTGTTGCAAAGAAGCATGACGTCTTCATCGTCGACGTCGTCTGTACAGAGAATGAGAAGGATGCTGCAGAGTCGTACAAGAGAATTAAATTCTGAAGATGACAATGTAGTTTTGACTTGCACAGAAGGGTTTGTTGGTAAAGTTATACATGTATGTTCGAATGGTTTGAATGTGACCGCTACATGTGATGGAAGTGCAACAACTGTTGAAACGAAGTGTCCCGTGCAGAGATTGATGCCAAGTTGCAGTATGTTGCAAGGTACCAATACTGGTGCTGGATGTCACATGGTGAATTACACTGCAACTAATATCACATGCTCGTGTTCGTTGATACCTCCATCTACATCTAGTAACAGTGTGTCTGGGTCAAGAAGACGACAGCTGTTGACATCTGGTGGCAATAGCTCAGTAGTACCACAGGGAGAGTATGCAGTAAGTTATGTGTCGATGTTGGAGACAGTGACCGATACGTTTGAGAAGACAGTTTTGAGTGCAGCGAAGTTGAATGCATCAACAATCAAGAAAGGTTGGCAAGCATTTGTTGTTGTTGGTTCTTTTTCCATTGCTATGTTATTGTGGATAGTAGTTGCACACTACTTAGATCAATATTCCATCAAAGAAATGGAAAATTTGCAAAAGAAAGAAAAGCAACGAAAAGAATTTATGCTTGGAAAGAAAAATGATCAAACGGTCATTGTGGGTGCCCCTAGTAATGATGTTGTATCCCCTTCGCGATGGCAGCAGCTTTCTACAATTTTTACGATTGCGAGAAGCAGTAAGGTGGCTAGACATACTAGTCTTGAACATATTAAACACGCGCATAGCTCTGCTACTAGTCCTCATCATGGCACCACAAACTTTTTGTCATTTGCAGAACAAGCATTGCCACAAGTACTTAGCTCTAGATCATTTACATCTCGTTACAAAGATGAGTTGAAGCGACATCATCGTTGGGGAGCGGTTCTCTTCCATTTCTCAAAGAAATTTCCCCGCGTTCTAAGGGTTGCATCACTTGCGACAAATATTGTTGTAATGCTCTTCATTCAATCCATTACATATGATCTAACGAAGGGTGATGATGGTTCATGTGAATTATTGCACTCAGAAACATCTTGTCTTGAGCCAGAGTCTGCCTTTTCAAGTGGTTCACCAAAGTGTTATTGGGTTACTGATAGTGATAGTAAATATGGTGGTGCATGTCATTTCGTTCAACCTGATAGTGACATGAAAGTTATCGTATTTGTGGCAGTCTTTTCTGCTATTATCAGTACTCCAATCGCATTAGCAGCAGATTGGTTGATCAAGAATATTTTATCTGCTCCAACTATGTCCCCTTCAGCTTTAAAAAGGCAACAAAATAAAGTCTCAACTGTGCCCGTAATTGATCAAGCTATGACAAGTATTGTACCAAGTGATTCTGAAAATCAATCCATTGTCACTCCTCATAGTAATGCCTTAATCACTGCCGCCACGGAAAAGAGTAATCGCAGTTTTGCAGCTTTACAACATGACCTACAGACATACTATTCATCGATTACTGATCATGCAGTTCGTCAAGAATTCGCTTCAGTGTGGGGATTAGATGATCATGGTGAATTTATTCATAAAAATTCACTTGTTGTTCCAGCAGATGGTGAAGTTGAACAAAGAGAAACATTATTGGCTGTATTCAAAGAAATATGGTCGTTATTGCGTTCTCAACTTCAACAATCATCAAAACCTGAAGTAAGTGATTTAGTAAAATCAGAATTATTTTCTGTTGAAAGATCATTTCAAATGGAACAAATACGTTTAATGCATGATTTTTCTGCTGATCGTGATAAAAATAAACGTTTATTATTTTTATTTCAAAAAGATTTATTACCAGGAATTAGTGGACAAATTTTAGAATCAAAAGATGAACGTGAAAATAATTCTGTGAAAGGTGTTTCACGTTCTGCTAAAATGCTTGGATGGATTATGCTTGGTGTTATGAATGCATGTATGTTGTTTTATATTTTCTTATTTGCAGTTTCGCAAGAACCACATCGACAATCTGCATGGGCAAAGTCATTTGCAATGTGGCTAGTTGTAGAGATTATTGTTGTGAGTTCGATTGTAGTGCTTTTGATGCACGTCTTAGTACCAAGTATTGTCATGAGAGATGTTGGTAAGATCAAGAAAAGATTATTATTGAGTTTGCAACAATATCATCAAAAGATGCGCGCGGATGAACTAAAGAAGCAAAATGGCATAGATATTCCTCTCAATGAGAACGAAGAAAGTGAAGATACTGACAGTGATGATGATGAACATGGTCAAAATCGTACAAAACGAATTGAAGATTTTAATGCAGCAAATTATTTATTTGTTTCATTTAAAATGGCAAAACGATTTCCTGATTTAAAAGTTTCAAGAGTTATACGTGAATTCAATACACCATGGCCAAAACAATCATATCAACGATCAACTGATGTATCGAAAGATTATAATGGTAAATTTAAAGTATTGATGAAGTCAGTAACGACAATTGCAATGTTCTTCGTGACCAGTTTATTGACAGTACCGTTTAGTATTCAAGATATGGTTGTACAAATGGCCACTACGGTAGTTACAGGTTACACTGTGCTGATCCATATTGATCTATACAAGATCTATCCTGTACTTGTCGTTGTTCCTACTGTAGTGATTGTTGCAATTGCTCACTTTGTAGTTCGTTCGGGGCAAGTCAATCAGAAATTGGAATTTGCTAGATTGTTTGGATTTAATACAACTATTCAACAGGCTCATCCTGTGGTTGAGAACAAACATGACTCCGCAGATGGCAATGTTGTGAGGGAAAAGCAGCAGGAAGCAAAAGATGATACAAGTGAAAATAGAGGACATATACAGCGTCATCATGATGACAGAGACTCATCTTTGACATTTGCATCGGTTCCAACAACTGCTGGTAAACCACCAATTGGACAAGTCCCGAAGAACTTTGTTACACGCCGTCAATCAGTACAACAAGGTATTGATTTAGCTCGTCGTGCACAAGCTGCTGCTGGCCATGGTATTGGAAATGATTTAGAATCAGCTTTGGTGAGGGAATTTAAAGATCAAGTTCAAGCAGATTCTGATGCAACTTCGTCTGCCAATAAATCGACTGTGGATCGGGCAAGGATAAGTGAAAGTTCCGTTGGTAGTTCTGATGATGCAAGTTTTGAATCATTTAACGATTTAGAAATTTTCAAAGAACTTGATGAAGATTATGATCTATCTGAAGAAGAATGGTCTAATTAATTAAATTGTAAATAAATCGCTCAATACTGATATTATGTGTTTACTATTATTATGGTGTTTATTTCTATGTGTATAAATATCTAGTGTATATATCAATGCATGAATAATTCTTGATTTATTTTGTGTGTCGAAAAATTCAAGAACAAAAAAAGAAAGAATTATAAACAAAGTTACAATAAAGTCGGATTTCTATCACGAATAATGACTAAATTGTTTGAATATCTCTGTGTATGTAGTTTTAGTAGTATTTATGATGGTGAATTTGTCTTGTAGATGAGAATATATCCCTTTCTCGATCTCATTGTGTGATTGTGGATTGGTTAAGACTGTATTTGTAGTTTGAGTGAAATTTGTGTAAATTTGTCCCTTCATAGTTGTAGGTAGGGTAGTTATATACATCATCGTTACGATGTCTGTTGTTTTGCTATTATCATATTGTGGAGTTTCTCCCTCAACTAATACATGCACGATTTACTGTGTCAATACTTTCTTGTTGTGACAACTTTTATAATGCTTGCTTCATCAATGCTAACGTTAATTGGTGTGTTTGAAATTGCTAGCAAGTTATTGTAGGAAAGAGTTGTATGGAATGTCATTCAATGGTCAAAACATGAAGAAAGGGTGAATTGAAGAAATATCGTTACGATTGGATGCATATAGGAAGTAAGGTGAGTGTATCCTCCTTTCTTCAAAATTATAAAGATGTTTTGTTGTCGTGATGAAAAAAGAAGTTGAAAAATTTTCCTGTGAAAATGATATGAAGTGTGCTGTGTTTAACATACGAACGAAAGGTTGTTTGCTTGTCAATGAAACTGCATTGTGTAAATAACTCTGTAGCTTTGAAAAACTTAAGAAGATAGTCAAGGAAGATCTTTGTGTATGTGGTTTGAATGAAAATTGTGTGGGGTTGTTCATTAGTTACTATATTACATTTAGTAAGTATCGTACTGATCGTTCAAGAATAATAAGGGGTTTTCATAATTTAAATAAAATACCCAATTCAGGAAAAAATCGATGATTACGACGATTGGAATCTCGAGAATTGTTTATAATATCTTACATTTTCTCGAGTTTTCATATCTCGTAGTTTGGTATGTATGTCCGTCTGTTCTGAGATGAGCACAATCAATCAGAAAAAAGCAGATGACACAATGACACAAACAAAAACGAAATCTGGAATCAAAATGTCGTCAAAATCAAAGGCCGCATCTAAAGCGGAGAGTAAGACCTCCAAAGTGGAGACTAACGAGATAAAATCCGAGGGTAAGGCCTCCAAAGCGGAGAGCAAGGAGTCAAAAGCAGAGAGTAAGGAATCTGAAGAACCACAAATAAATTGGAAACCTGGCCAAAAATTTCCAACGCCTTCTCCAGGAAATGGCGGTAAGTGATCTTGCCACATCTGCTTTCTCGCTTGTAGAAGTTTAATTTCTTGTTCCTCTCCCACCAGATCGAGTATTCTATGAAACGCTTTATCAGCAAAGACCAGATAGTGAAATGGCGCAGGATTGGGTGTTAGCTTACGGTATTCTCACATCGAAAGAAGCAGAGAAATTAATTCAAAAGATTGCTAACCGTGGAAATGCTCCAAAGGGTCGTGGTGCTGCGAATAAAATGAAGAGTCCAGAAAAGGCAAAACCTGTTGCAACTCAACCACCTGCAAAGAGAGCGAGAGGTGGAAAGGCCACGATACTAGAAGATGCTGATATTGGAGGTGATGATACTGGTGGTGTATGGGAAGGTCGTGGTACTAGTGGCATTTAATTTTTCTGCACCTCGAATCTTCCAAACAAATAGTCCCAAATCTCAAATCAGGGGGCAAGGAAATAAGAACATCTGTCGCTCATTTAACGCGAAATAGGTAGAATTCAACAATCGTTGTGTATATGAGATAGGCTTTCTTACGCCCCAATAGTATTTTATTGTACATAGTTTTAAAACCGGAGAAAAAATGATAACTATATTGATAATAATAAGTCCTCAGAATTTTTAATTCACAAGATTACAAATATTCGCCAAACTTGTTAATGAAAGCGACCTTGGATGGATATCTTTTTTGTAGACCGCAACCATCAAGTATGATGTCATTGGAGTGAGATCGGTGAGGCTTCTTGATGTTTCAAAGTTGGATGGAAACCATCAGTCTGTTGTTGGTACACAACAAAGGGCGATCGGTAAACCATAGGAACAAAACAGTCATGAGTCTCATCCCACGACAAAAGCAGTATGAGCATAGATCATAGGCATTCGATCAAGGCAATTTTCAATTCTTTTTTGGGAATAATTCTTCGCGCCATTGACGTACACGATTCGATTGAATGACAACTAAGTCAATACTACTACCACTACCCAAATCATTCATAATCCCTGCTTTTACGGCTTGTCTGACTACTTTCACAGCTTGATCGACATCCATATTTAATGCACCAGATTCATAAGATTTTTGTCTTTGATAATATTTTTCTAATACTGCTAAGGCATCGGTTGAACCGCTGCCCAATGATCCAAACGATATTCGACTCGGTACTCCATCCATTCCAACCTGATACAACTTTGATCCCCAATCATCAATTCCACCTAAAATGAATACTGCGCCAGGATTTTTATTGTCGGCATTACTTGTAAATGCCGATGTTGCTAGTGATCTGATAACATGGGCAATTTCTAATGTGTGATATGGTGCTGATGAGAGTTCGTTGTCAACATTCTCTAATTGTAAGAGATGTGATGCTTTCCTTGTACGATAATCGGCTTCAGCTGAAACCCCAGCACCACAACAATATATACGTGGTGATATTCGTCGTATTTTATGTTTATTTTTGTCCATGACTATTTGTCCACCTGTTGATCGTGTGTCTGCACCGAGGACTACGCCATTCTTACAACAGATTCCGACGATGGTTGTACCTATACATGGGTCACAACACAGAATCAAGAGGACGATTACAGTGCATATGGTTATAAACGTCGCCATAGTGGATCCCCACGAACAATATTTCACTTAAAATTACTGTCTGTACAGCAACGCGAGAAGATGATCTTTGAGATTGGGTATAATTGTATACTTTGATATTTGCGATGCTTATTATTACATTGTGCTCTGCTGGCGCTCTGCTCTTTGCGGCCTGCTGATCTGTGCGTGCTGTCTGCTGCTGTGCTGCGAGCTCGCTGATGAGCAGATGTGGGTTGGCGCCGCAGCGATCTTCTTGGCCATAAAAATAAGGAACGTATCGAATACCTTACATAATAAAACGAACACAGCAGAAAAATGTCGACACAAGTGGCGGAAAAACAAACCTTTTTCTCGTATGTTAAGGCAAGGGATAATTCCTGTTCTTCTTTGTGATGGCACTAGAAACTTTCTACTCTTACCGCTTACTTTATCATTATCATTTGAATACTTAACTATGTCCTCAACTTCTACGACTATATTCAGCAGTATCGATTATTTCCACACAAGTTATAGCTTCCACCTTTCGCTAGTGAGGCATGATTACAAGTTTAGTGTGGGGCTTGGTCCAAACGTTGCTGCTGCTAATATAGGGCCTACTAATAAATTAGCAAGTCGACCAAATTGCACGACTTGTTATCAGACAGAGCGATATCATCCTTCATGCCCACAGCGATGCTTCATACCTCTCTTAATCAGAAGCAAGATCACGAATTGGTGGACCCGATTATGAGAAACACATAAATAATAATATTCGGATATGAATCCCTTCTAACAGACAAATCATATCATGATAAACTTGCAAGCAATGCATTAAACAACAATACAATGGAAGCTAGAAACATCGACTAAAAGTATCAGTGAGATTATGTGCATGAAAGAAATTGGATAACCACCATGAATAAGCGAATCACATCCAAATCAATCAGACATATGAGATTACGATACACTGTAGAAACAGTTAGTAACATCGCTCAAGCAAAGTAAGGAGATACAGACAATACAAAATTTCGAGAAAAAATAAGTACACTCACAATACACATCAACGGCATCAAAAGAGAAAGAAATGCAGCTAGAAATATGAAAAATAAGGAGACCTGACAGTTAGATCATCCCTCTTAAATGTTCTAAATATCAAAATTCATCGAAAAAGCACAATTTAATTAAAGAGAATTGGAAAGTAAATTACAGCATATTCAAACATATATCATGAAGTTTCTTATTTTCTTACAGAGACAATTACTTACCTGTCATTGCTTTGGCAAATAAGGATAGACCGCATTCATAAAAATTTGTTGAACAAATAATCGAGCACTAATTTTTGTCGATATTGGCTGATTGATATCATTGTCAACACTACTTACTGGAGAGATACAACTTACTTTACTGCTTTTGTTACTGAAATTGAATGGAGATGTGACGGGAAGATCATCACATACAACCATTTCATTGATTATTGATTCGGGAGATACTTTTGTCTTGTTACGTTTATCATTCAAATTTGATGAGGATAGCTGTCCGAACAGTGTGGCAAGTATACCGCCCCCGCTGTTCTCCTGGCTAATATCTTCCTTGTTAACATCAGTAGTACATACTATCGGTGGGATCAACAATTGGTTTGTGGAAGATGTAGGTCGTGTCGATTGTTCACTGTTCATAACACAAGGTAATTTCACACAACAAGAAGATTCAACTTGGTCTGTTATAACTTCAACATCGCCACCAACCCAATGTAACCAGTGTTTTAATGCTGCTTCAAATCCAACATTACGTTTATTACTAGATATCATGGAATTGTTAAACCTTTCAAAAACAAAATATAGCTTCAGATACCCATTATCAGCGGTGCTATCCTGCTTTACAGAAAATGGAACCTTTGAACTCAACTTCTTGGAACCATTGCATCTCCCACTTTCACCACAATCCAAAGCTATTTCCTTCTCATGAATAATAAAAGATAAATCTAATCGTTGCAAAAATGCATGATCTTCTTCGACTTCATACCAACCAGCAAAGAATGTCAGTACAAGAACCAACAAATCACAATGAGTGAACCACACAGCAAGAGGATTCTTCTCAATAAATAAATTTAAAGAATCCTTTACAACTTCACTGGCTCGATACATCTTGTCATGCTGATTTTTACTTTTTGATGAATGATATAACTGTTCAATCCATGAGATGATGCGAAAAGTTCTGGGAATGATATCTTCTCGTAAACAGCATTTCGTCAGTGGTAAGAATCGATGACTACCATCAGATACAATATGACAATCAATCAATTGATAAGCTAAACGCAAATTGATGTCAATAATTTCTTGGGTTACTTCTAGACTAGTTCGGAACTGAATCAAATCAGATTTGCTAACTTCCACAATTCTTTGGTTATTGTACCCACAAGTGCCGGGCCGCTCATTTGATTGGGAACAATTCCTCTGTAGATCCTTCGCTTGCTTTGTAAGAATTTTCAAAGGTTGTTCGATATTATGCAAGACATTGATGGTCATCTTGGCCACTTGAATTTCCACGGCCAATTGATCTCGATGTCTTTCTCGAACCAATGTCGAAATCATGGCTGTCACATCTTTGAGCATTTCCATTTCCTTTGCTCCAAATTCTTGTGGCGTCCTTGGTTTTTGATCAATCACACACAATGTTCCTATCTTTATACCATTGAGAAATAATGGAGAGCCAGCGTAAAAGCGAATAAATGGAAATCCAAGGACAAGAGGATTCTCAGCAAATCTAGGGTCTTGTAAAGCATCATAGACAGTTAAGACATCCGGAGATGATTCCAACAAAACATATGAGCAAAATGCTACATCTCGATGAGTTTCGGGTACATCCAATCCAACACGTGCTTTGAACCATTGGCGATCAATATCCATTAATGAAACCAGTGCTATCGGTGTGTGAAGGATACGTGAGATAAGATTCGTGTATCGAGAGTATTCGTCATTGTCGCTGACTTCTGAATCCAAGAGATGAGTCTCCCTTAATAATGAAATACGCTCACATTCACAGGTTGGGATGGGAACATTCAGCTTTTGAAGGGATGCCAGATCCTTTTGACTGGGTAAAGTGCTTTTTGTGTCATCATTCAACCCAGGAACAGATATTGATGACCGCACAGCACACGTGGCAATCATGATTGTGTTCTTCAATCTCGATCCATCAAAAGCCACTGATTGAGGAATGTAAATTTTAATTATTAGATCAACAAATGTTCAATCCACCAGGGCAAGAATCAATCAATCTTCTACCGCAGTAGAACACTGCAATAAACTTATAGCAGATGATGCCAGATGGTGCTGTCGTCAGCCACGCCACGCACTCTCGCAAATGTCACGGTTAGATTAATCGGATAAAAACTACATTCCCTTCATCATTTCTTTGCTCTGGTCGGCTGCTTTCTGTTCGGTGTGCGTTGCTGTTGTGTTTTGCCTCGGTTTTTACAAAATTAGATTTGAAGCGATCTGTCCAGTGAATTCGCTCTTTACAGTAGCAAGGGAATTATTGTATCCACGTTGTGATTTGGATCTTCAAACAACAAGCCTTTTTTAATTTCTTCCATTCAATCAATTGTTCATTGCGAAGTG
>JACCEA011342589.1_pt1 | contig 10457 bp, 12 predicted proteins | sample 7449851 | NCBI WGS metagenome assembly JACCEA01 (sample SAMN15323453, study PRJNA562643) | freshwater metagenome | isolation source: river surface water | place: USA:Blue River Watershed | collected 2017-08-18 | reverse complement strand
TCGAGTCAACCAGTATGCACAACAAGACGACATTATGCTCATATATATGCAAAAAATACTGACTATTCTGTATGCAATAATTTACATTATTATGGTGTATGTAATGTATGTCAATCCTAATGTAAGTCGGTTATATTTTGGCTTTATGGTTCTCTTGTTTTTCTTGGTGCCATTTGCATTTTGGATAGTTGGCAAATACTTTTCGGACGCATTGTTGAAAACAGTCAAATTGTTTATTAAGGGCAATGCAAACTACTTGTATGTTTAGTGTGCAATTATAAAATTGATTGTAATACACATAATATATTACAATTACATCTAATCCAAATGAAAACATTCAATAGTCGTTACGAATTACAATGTGCAGTAAGTAATTATTTTCGTAACAATAATAATTGTGGCGAAGATATTATTAATTGGAACACAAGTAAAATCACAGACATGTCAAAATTATTTATATATTGTAGAAAAATATCTATTCAACCAATAACTTTAAATTGGGACACCAGTAATGTTACTAATATGTCCAGTATGTTTCGGGACTGTGAGCAAGAATTCATATTGAATTTTAATACAAGCAAAGTTACAAACATGTCTTGTATGTTTCATGGATACAAATATAATCAACCATTTAATTTTGATACAAGTAATGTGATTACTATGTCTCATATGTTTAATGTTGCAATCAATTACAATCAGCCATTGAATTTTGATACAAGCAAAGTTACGGATATGTGTTGTATGTTTAGTTATGCAATTAATTATAACCAGCCAATATATTTCAATACAATCAATGTAACTAATATGTATGGCATGTTTGGTGGAGCTAAAAGTTATTCCCAGCCAACATATCTCATATGTAATTATACACATAACAATAATATATTTTCCAACACGCCGTTACAAAACCAAGAAAATAAATATCTTTTATCAATTACACAATACAATAAATTATTACTATTATACATGCTTAATAATATTAATGAAGAACTACCAATGGTATACTTTATATCCAATACAATGTAATGTATTGAAGTTTATATTTTTAACTTAAATTATAAAAACGCAATAATGTTGGTTTGAAAAAGTCTATGACAAAATACAAAAAAAGTGCAGTTATCAAAAATGATTATAATTGAAACTGCACTTTTTTTCATATTTTTTCACTTTTTGTTTTTGAATATTTTTTACAATATTTTATTTTTGTAAAAAAACATAATTACTGTAAAATATATATACTCACTGCATCATCAGTGCCATCAAAATATTTTATGACGGTAGCTCTAAGTTCGTCTTTGGTTGTGAATGTTCTCATTTTGATTAATTTATGGTTGCATAAAAAATATGATGTTTTATCAATTTTACGCATCAATTAATATAGGCAGTTTATCGTTGATAGCATTCAATGCATAAAATAATAATATTTTATTATAATTAATAGCTAGTTGCTGAACTGTAATGTTGGAAAACATATTTGACATATATATTATTTTACTTAGATTAAAATATATTGGTTGATTAATATTAGATGCTTCATAAAACATATATGACATATCAGTTACTTTACTTGTATCAAAGTGTAATGGTTGATTGAATTCTTTTGCACAGCAAAACATAGCGCTCATATTAGTAACATTGCTTGTATCAAAGTGTAATGGTTGATTGAAATTAGTTGCATTGTTAAACATACAACACATATCAGTAACATTGCTTGTGTTAAAGTTTAATGGTTGATTGAATTTTGTTGCTTCAGCAAACATAGCCTGCATATTAGTAACATTGCTTGTGTTAAAGTTCAATGGTTGATTGAAATTATTTGCATTGCATAACATAGCGCGCATATTAGTAACATTGCTTGTATCAAAGTGTAATGGTTGATTGAAATTAGTTGCATTGTGAAACATACAACACATATTAGTAACATTACTTGTATCAAAATTTAATATGAAATTTTGAGTACAGTAATAAAACATCCATGACATATTAGTAACATTACTTGTATTCCAATTTAATATAATTGGTTTACTTGATATTTGTTGAATATGCTCAAATATGTAAGACATATCTGTTATTTGACTAGTGTCCCAGGTTCCAATATCATCTGCATTATCGATGCCATCAAAGTACATTTTGATGGCATTTTTAAGTTTGGCTTTTGTTGTGAATGTTCTCATTATGATTATTTTATGGTTGCATAAAAATGTAAATTATTATCAATTTTACGTATATATTAATAAAGGCAGTTCATCGTTGATAGCATTCAATACATAATATAACAACAATTTATTATAATTAAATACTTGTTGCTCAACTGTAATATTGTGTAGCATATTTGACGTATTTTTTATTTTACTTGTATTAAAATATAATGGTTGATTAAAATTAGTTGCTCCATAAAACATCGCGTTAATATCAGTAACATTGCTTGTATCAAAGTACAATGGTTGATTAAAAGATGTTGCGCTATCAAACATATATGACATATTAGTTACTTTACTTGTATCAAAGTGTAATGGTTGATTGAATTTTTTTGCATTGTAAAACATCTTACTCATATTAATAACATTACTTGTATTAAAATTGAGTGAATTGTTAAAATTAGTTGCATTTATAAACATATATGACATATCAGTTACTTTACTTGTATCAAAGTGTAATGGCTGATTAAAACTAGTTGCTACATGAAACATAGCGTGCATATTAGTAACATTGCTTGTATCAAAGTGTAATGGTTGATTGAAATTAGTTGCATTGAAAAACATACAACACATATTAGTAACATTACCAGTATCAAAGTTTAATATGAAATTTTGAGTACAGCCATAAAACATCCATGACATATTAGTAACATTACTTGTATTCCAATTCAATGTGATTGGTTCAATAGATATTTGTCGAATATACTCGAATATATAAGACATATCTGTTATTTGACTTGTATCCCAGGTTCCAATGTCGTCTGCATTATCAGTGCCATCAAAATAATATATGATGGCAGCTCTAAGTTCGTCTTTGGTTGTGAATGTTCTCATTTTGATTATTTTATGGTTGTATCAAAAATGTAAAATATTATCAATTTTATAAGTCAATTAATATTGGTAGTTTATTGTTGATAGCATTCAGTGCATAAAATAACAACAATTTATTATAAGTCAATATACATTGGTAGTTCAGCATTTACATTAAATATTTCTTCGCGTTCCAAAACATTACATTAAAAAAGAAAGTCTAAACACTTATTATCAACTATTAGACATATTACAGCAACAAAAATAACAAGGAAACATTACTTGAAACATAGTTATTAAATATATAAATAATAACTGCATTTTGTCTCATTTTTTTCTTTTCGGTCGGTGTAACAAGGAAGGGAGGGGCGGAGAAACTACGTTTCCCCAACAGAGTTCATCAAGTTCAGTTTTTCCATCGATTTGGCAAACTCTCGTTGTTTGTCGTTTAGACCGCTAAACAAATAATCGGTGCCTGGTTTGACCTCGTTTTTCTTGATTTGCTCGTATATGCTATTGATGTTTTGCACCGCCAATTCGACTTTGCGTTTATCGGCCACTAGTTCCACGTCCATACATGCTTGTTCCGTGCATAAAGACACCGCAAAATACAACATGTAACGTCGTTTCTTTGCACACGCGTTCGTATAATGGAGCGAAAACAGCGCCAATAATGCATCCATCGTCTTATTTAAAAACGGATTGTTCAGCGTTTTTATGTAATGAAACAGCGCATCCCACACAATCCACACCAGGTCTCGGGCCAACTTCAGTTCAACAGTTACGAAGGGTCGTCGTTCTACCATACAAACGTCTTTGCGTTTTTTGCACAGTGTTTCGAACTCCAATATCCATTCAATCCAATAACAGGCAAACACAGTGTTCTTGCTTTCCGAAGACAAATGGTATGCAAACTCGTTCATCGGAATAAAAATGGCTCGTGGGTCGTCTTCCAAGAAAAATACGCGCGCATATTGGTCGCCCGGGGCTTTCAGCCGTTCGGTCATTAAAGACATGTCGAACTCTTCGATTTTATTAATCTTGATGATTTCGAAGCTGTGTTTTTTCACCGATAAACAGAGAATACTGACTACCTCTGCAAACAAGTTGCGAATATTATGGTTGTTGCGCAAATCTAGTGGCGACAGATGTTGTCCACTATTCATGATAGATTTGAACAATTCAAAGCGTTTTTCCAGATAAAGCACCAGCTTTGGATTCCCCAGATGTATGTGTTTGCAACAGTAATAGAGAATATTTTCCCAGAGCTCTAAATAATGCCCGGCGCATACCAATTCGGCTGCCCAATAACACGCCGACTCGATTTTGCCATTTAATAAATTGGATACAAACTCGTTTTTCACGTCGGTCTTTTTGTAATTTGAAAAACTAATACCTTTCAAATCGTGAGGTTGTCGTATGTCATTGATGAATGACGAATCCATTATATTGTATTCTATATTATTTCTAATATCTATTATTAGTATAAATGAACACACTAACAATATTTTTAGGCGTATTATTGGTGATTATTATATTTTACTTTACCTTTAATTCGGGTTCACAAGAGCTGTCCAAAAAACTGGACTTGGGTTTGGGTGGACAAACATCTATTGAAGCCAATACATTAGACCAGCCCGGTTCGGCCAAATACTCGTATGAGATGTGGGTCTATGTGTACCAAGCCGAATCGACTGACAAGTACATTATATCTCGCGAATCAGGTGTGACTGGTATAAAAAACATTGGCATTAAAATTGCCGGTAGCCAACCTAAGCTTGAGCTAGAATATACCAGTGATAATGCCAAAAAACTCGTTGCTATAACCGATAACTTGCCCCTTCAAACCTGGGTGCATTTGATAGTGAGTGTGGATGGAAACGGATTTATTGATGCCTATATCAACGGTAAACTAGTTAAATCATTCAAGGATGCTAAAATTGATACCCCTTCGGCAACCGCGGCTATTGATTATGGCACTGCAAAATGTTATTTAGCGAAATTGACTCGCACCACCAAGGCTACTGACCCTCAAACTGCTTGGGACAAATATATGGCCGGTAACGGTGAAAACCCATTTGCCAAGTATTTGTCGAGCTTCGGACTTACCATGACATTGCAAAAGAATAACCAAGATTACAGTAAGGTTACCTTTTTCTAAGGGAACTCGTCGTTCCCTTATAATCCCATACTAAACATGGGTTATACAAGCCGACGAAGTCGGCGCATTCCTAATATTAATGATTTATATTTATATACAATGTCATTAATACAACCGCAAGGACAAACAACCACCAATAACATATTACCTGAGGCAGTGAACACCCAAGCGATTGCAGACAACGTCACCAATGCAGTGCAAAGTGTGAAAGACACGCTCAATCAAGCCACCACTGGTGTTCAGCAATCATTGAACGATTTTTCATCCACCTCTGTTGTGGACGCCAGTCGCGAATATTTGGATTCAAATTCTCTGATTGCCAAGTTTGGGTTCATCATATTGGTGTTGTTTGGGTTTCTCTTTTTATTCAAGCTGGGTATGGTTATTATGTCGGCATTTTTCAGTCCGTCATCGTCGCCGTATTTAGTGAAAGGCATGATTAATGGAACAGAGCCAGTTATTATTAAGCAAGACCCCAAAGCCACTGGAGCGATTGTGAATCTCTCGGAAAACGAGCCAACTGGTATTGAGTTTACATACAGTGTTTGGTTGAACTTCAGTGACACAAACAAGGATACGGCCAACGAATATCACATATTTAACAAGGGCATGGATGCATCATTGAATTCCAGTAATGCTCCTGGTCTCTATGTGAAATCCACTGCTGATGGGACAAACACATTGAAAGTGTACATGGACCGATTCAACACGGGCCCTATTACTAGTTATGATGAACAGCGCGAAACTGTAGAAATTAACAACATCCCTTTTAACAAATGGGTCAATGTGATGATTCGTGTTCAAAACCGATTTTTAGACGTGTATGTGAATGGTGTGTTAACTAAGCACAAAGATTTAATCAACGTACCTAAACAAAACTTTGGCACTGTCTACGTCTGTCAAAACGGCGGATTTAATGGCAAGCTGTCTAATCTCCGTTATTACTCGAGAGCTTTGAACGTGTTTGAAATTAATGGTGTTGTGGCGTGGGGACCTGATTTATCGACCAGCGACTCGTCGTCGGTGGTGAACTCTAAGGATGCCTCTTATTTGTCGTATATGTGGTACAAAAGCGGATAGGTGTTAATGTTAAACCATTATATAATGACCGACGAAGCAACAAAACGTGTATGTGCGGAGGTGACCAATCGACGCAATTCGCTCGTATTTAACATACCACCGCCACGATACACGCCTATTAATCCATATGCATTTGGATATACTCAAGCCCAGCTTGATATGCGACGCAAAGCAGAGGTGCTCCAACACAACAAATCGTCTAATGGCAAAATTACCAACAAAAAGAAATGGGTTAATGTGGTGAATGGTAAAGAACAGCGACGCAATTTTTCGTCTTACGCGTTAAAACAAATAGCCGATGGCACCGGCGAGCCGTGCACCAGTGATTTGTATATTCCAACACTTACCACGGCATCTGGCGTTCCAGGACCTGCAATGTATTTGTATTATGACCCTGCAGTTCCGTTGTACAATTACAATTCCCAGCAAACCGCATATGGTACATTGAATTTCAATAATACAATCAATTGGTTGTTGTCATATGATACTGATATAGCCGGAAACAGCTCTAAACTGACAACGATGAATATTCAAACTGGAATTGACCAATCCAGCTATACATATTCGGTAACAACGTCGGTCGCATTGCAAATAGCAGGTTCCAATACAACACCTTTATCTGGACCGGATATTAGTGGCGAATTTAACATATCTATACCTCTAAACAATATTAGTTTGGAAGTAATGTATGGAGACCAGCCAGTGCTAAATGCAACCAGTATTGTTACATTTGAACCGGGGTTTTTAACAGACGTATCGGGCAAAGTGTTTACAAAGGCTCCGGGGGCATTCAGTGGCTCTATTTATATGGGAAACATCACATTCTCTGGCATATTGTTGAACACTGTTCCAAACTATACTTACGACTTCAATATCAAGTATATTCCCTCATATACAACAACCAACATAGAAAGTTTTGGAATTCAACTGGTGTCGAATGTCAAAAATACGGCTTTACTACAAGAATCGGGCCTGGTCTTCTTGACCCCCGTATCAGCTAGCCCTGTCAAAACATTAATAGTCTCTGGCTTGTAGTTGTTGCAACAATAACTTGTCTTTCATAGTGTCAATATCTATTTTCTCAATATCATACAATAATTCATCTTCACGATTTATCATTGTATAAATAGCCAACTCGCACGTGCTCATAACTTGTTTCAATTCTGTGTCTAACTGATAGTTATAATTCCACGCACTACGTTCATACGGCAACACCCGACTATCAAAATAGACGCGCGGATATGGGAAATAATAACTGTTTTTGACAATACCAAGCTTGTATGCGCGATTACATATCTGCGCCAAATTATTCATTAACTTGTCATACCGATTGTAATTATCTGGCGTGTAAGTGCCGTTGACAATTAAGTCAGACAACCAACTAAGGTCATCTATAATACTGCGATCCAGATGATACTGGTCTTTCAACATCACCAGATTGTTGTACATGTGAATTTGACTTATGAAGTCGGCACTCAAATCTTGGATAAGCAATTTACGGCACTTTTCCTTACGTGCATTCAGTTCTTCGAGTCCATTAACAATAAATTTTATTTTATCACTTGTACTCGATTCAAGATTATACCTTTGGTATGACCCACCAATGACATTATTCATGCCATATTTGTGCATGTATAGGTGCACTAGACCATCGATTTGCCACGATTCAATGTTTGTATGTGTTGTTACAAGCCTTGCAATGGAACTTTGTTCCCTTGCGTACATGAACATACATTCGAGCGCTGTGCAGTCGTCGGTGGACGGACACAGTAAATATTTGCCATTGTGTAGCTCAAATACAAATACAGTGTAAAATAAATTCATTGTATTTATAATTGTATTATATTTATGTTTATTTTAATTTATCTATAATAAAAAGGAAGGGGGTCATAGGGCGTAAGCCCCCGCAGGGGGCGGAGAAACGTAGTTTCCCCTATTTGGCTGCCGGCAACAAACATTGGTCTCTGGAAGCAAACACTTGGCCGGACAAACATTTGTCATATTCAGTCACAGAGATGCATCCGCGTTTGCCTTCATATTCGCCAACTAAACACCAGCCTGTTTTGCCGGAAGTAACTGGTCGCACCACGGGGTTTTCACTTGTAGCGGGACTTGGTGCAGAAGGAGCTGAAGGCGCCACGTTAAGAGCCCGGTCCAAACTGCTAGTAGCAACAGGGTCAACATGAGGACGACTGGCGTCACGCAAAATAGTGCCAACTGATTGAACAGACCCTTCGGCAATATCAACGCCAACCTTGGTCACATCGCCGACTACGTCGGCGGTTTTATTTATAACAGAGCCTGCAGTGTAACCAAAAATGGAGAGAATTTGGGAAACCAAGGGACTTAATACATTAGCGATGGTTTTCAAAAGGTCGCCAAGAATAGTCAAGACATTAATGCCTAAAAGCGATAGTGCAAGCAACACAACAAGCACAATTATAATAGTTCGATTATCTATTCCGGCAGTTTGGTTGGATACGGGAGTATAATTAGGTAATGGATCCATTGTATATTTTATAATACATATATGATTTATTACATATCTATAAAATTGAATTATTTTTAAATATAATATACAGTCAACATACTGAATAATATTATTTACTTCTATAACATTATTAAATGATACACATATTTCGCGCGTTATGCATAAACAATAAATTAGACGAAGCTAAAAGCGCGTGGTCTAATCTAAAATTAAACGAATATGATAAATATACCCATATGTTAACTACATTCATAAAAACGTGTATTGCTGGACACCTAGATGTAGCAAAATGGCTATATTCATTGGATGAAGTAAAAACAGAATTATTCGAGCCAATAGCTAATTCACAATATATGAATATTTACGATGAATATAGATTAAATGATATATTTTCAGATATATGTGAAAATAACCATATTGAACTTGCAAAATGGTATTATTCGGTAATAACTGAAATTACTGGTAATATATTGTACATACAATGTAATATTCTTAATGCGTGTTTGAATAATAAATTAGAATTAGCGGAATGGTTATATTCATTATCTGTATCTGATAGCACACATAATTATTTGTATATTAGTAAAAGGATATATCATAATATATTTATTGACTGTTGTGAAGCTAATAATATTGTATCTGCACAGTGGATATACAATAAATATAATAAATATGATGATGATACATTTAATAATGCATATAATGATGCTTGTAAAAATGGCCACTTAGAAATTGCACAATGGTTGCAAAGTCTTTATCGTAAACAATAATAAACTCGCGTATTAAGCATATACATCTATATTTTTTATGCGCGTTCAAACTGAACCAATTCAATCACTAAGTAATATAAATATGGGAATAATGATAGAATCCATTTGGTTATTTAGTTTAGCCGTTTTAATTATTGCAGTTGGACTTCTTGTATATTACTTTAAAAAACGCATTGCAGAGGTGGAACAAAAAAGCTCAAAAAGTTTAGAAATAGTGCACGACCTATACATGCAACAAATGAAAATGAAAAGCGATTTCAATGCAATTATCAAATCACTGCAAGAAGATGACGAAGAAGAAGCGCCCGATAATAATATTCAGTTTACATTGTTAAATCACGAACTCAAACACACTGGTGGTTTCGAAGAAGCGGAAGAAGTATTTGAACACCAAGTCCAAGAAGAAGTAGAGCCCTTAGATATTAAAACCGTTAATGTTGATATGTCGCTTCCGGACGAAGAATTCATTGAAATTACAAACGATGATGAACCATTAGATGAATCCGACGACGATGATGAACCTGAACAACCAGAGCTTCTTGAAGAAGACCATGTTGTTGTTGAAAAGATTGGCTCTGAACAATCTCAACCTCAATCCGTGTCTAAAGAAGACTTAAAAAAAATGACTCCATCCACACTTAAATCGTTAATCATATCTAAAGGCGTATCGGCTGATGCAGTGCACAAAATGAAAAAGAACGAGCTTATTGATGTACTGCTCAAACTCTAGGGAACCTACGGTTTCCGCCGACCATTGGTCGGCTTACGCCTCAGGCACCCTCCCTTAACAATAAAATATCTTGCATTTGTCTCACCGCATTTTTATAGTAAAGGAAGGGGGTCACAGGGCGTAAGCCCTCCCGAAGGGAGGGGCGGAGAAACGTAAGTTCAAGCACGCAGTGCGGGCCTGCGGTTCCCTCGTAAAATTGAATATAAACACAATCTAT
>JACCEA011722393.1_pt1 | contig 10459 bp, 9 predicted proteins | sample 7449851 | NCBI WGS metagenome assembly JACCEA01 (sample SAMN15323453, study PRJNA562643) | freshwater metagenome | isolation source: river surface water | place: USA:Blue River Watershed | collected 2017-08-18 | reverse complement strand
TGGCGAATTTTCAGGCAAATAGAAACTTTTTAAGGTTAAATTTCCATTATTCGAGAAGATGTCAATATTATAGCCCATGATTTATGGGCTGTTTTTCTTTACGTTTAAATTTCCTGAATTTTCTGCCAAAAAATGTCTGCATTTGGCTAAAATAATCCATGCAGCAGCTTTGCTATTAGCTTTAATAACATTTTTTAGTGGTTTAAAAGATAGGGTTTGGCTATGCGGCTTGCTGCACCATATCCACCATTAAATTAGCTGGCGTCATTCTGTTTATCCGTTTTCTATATCTGCTATTCAAACTGTTCTGGATAAATCTGATTCTGTTTTCGCTGACTAGATTGAAATCGGTCCCTTTAGGTAGGAACCTTCGAATCAAACCATTGGTGTTCTCATTTAGCCCCCGCTCCCAGGAGCAATATGGGTGACAGAAGTACCATTCAATGTTATAAAGATCCTTAATTCTTGTGTGACAGGCGAACTCACCTCCATTGTCTGAAGTGATTGATTTTAATGGAAGCATTGTGGTGTTAAACAGATTGATAAGGGCTTCTTCTACTGTAACTGCAGCTTTGTTGTCTAACTTGATAGGGGTTCCATGCGTAAACCGCAGAAATTTTTGATTTCTCTCTAAGAACATTGTTATCATTGACTCACAGCCAAATTAATACTTCTAACAATCTCATCTAAATTAATGATTGGATTTTCCGCAAACACCAATCTACCCTGAAAATGAATATGCTGCCAAGATATTGGCGAAATCTTTTTAAGTATTTTTAATGCTTTTTGATTATTTTCTGCCTTGTATCTGTCATATAACTTGGATAATATCATTGAATTGTAATGAATTATTACGTTAGCTATTAACCGTCCGCATTGATTGCTAATGTCTATAGCTAAGTCAGTCTTGCCAATTAGGTACTTTTTACCATAAGTTTGAGATATATCTGATCTTAACTGATGATATGATTCCAAGCGATTTTGTGAGCGATGGGTGACGCTTATGATGTTGGGGTCTAATAAATAGCGCAGAATCTGATTGCTGCGTACCAGTTTGTCCATTTCATACAATGCTTCTCGGGTTTTGTGTTCTTGTTTGTAGGTGCAGAGCTTTCTGATTAATGATGCCTGACTAATTTCACCGCTGCCTAAAGTTGCAATTACACGTTCCAGATTTTCTGATTCAGCTTCAATTAATTTGCGTTTTATTTCACAACGTGGCTTAATGTCGTAATTATCATACTTATCAAGCCATTTTTCACAATATAGATACTGTAGCTGATTGTCAATGTTGGTAAATCTTGCGTTCAATTCACCATCAAACCAATACATTATAAGCGAGTTAGCCTTATTTAAAATATGCATATCACCAGTTAAGACTTGCGGATTGATGTCACTGGAATTGTTGTACCAAATATCAAAAGCAAAATAGCTTTCATGGTCATTTGATCCTAGTAAATATGTTTGTAGTGGCACATGATTACATAGCAATGAGTATGCCACTACTCCTTTACCTTTGCCGAAGTATTTCTTACCGTGACGGGCTTTAATAGTTGGAGTTGCCATATTAAATTTCTGTCCATCTACTGCGCCATGCAACATTCCAAACTCAAATGAGTAATATGGAAATATCGACATTTGAGCAATGCTGTTACTGATGACATCATTGGCTGCAATCAGTGTTGGTAGGCGGAGAAATGAAGCATATGTATCTTGCAAAGTGTTATAAGGGATATTCGCAATATTTGCCATTTTTGTATTACCGCTGTTCATTCCTTGAGCTAAAATTGTGGCAATTAAATGATCTAGGTTCACTTCTGATTTTACATAACGTGGCTGAATGTTGGTAAAACCATTAAGAAACCCACATTCTCGGTGTACTGTTTTAATTACATTTACAATATCCTGAAATGGAAAATGCTCATAGAGTGAATGGTCAATGGAATCTTGTTTCGGTAATACTGAACGTTTTAGCTGGAGTTTTTTGGTTTTCTCGTCATAATATAGGTGCTTTAGCTTGCCTTGGCGATAGAGTTTATGGAATTTTTTCCAGAGACGGTTAGATTCGGCAAATAGTTCATCTAATTGCTGAGATATGGGCTTTTTAGCGTTTGTTGCAGTGAGTTTCTGTATGATTGTATCTTTTTTATCTTTTGCTACCAATTCATCACTTAAATTACGGTACAGTAACGAGTCTTTAAAGTAGACATCGCCTGATTTTATCGATTCTGCTATTCTACTGTACAACCAATATTCATAACGGTTTAAGATAAGTACGACTTGGTCGTTATCCTTTTTGGTTAAATACGGCAATAATCGTGGCGGTATACTTGGGAAATTTTTAATATTCTGGTTGGATTTTAGATTTTTCAACCAATTAATGGATTCCAGTATATCGTTTTTTGCACTGGAGAATTCCAAAGTTTGAATGAGGCAACGCAGATTAGATTTTAAATAAACGGCTAATTGGTCTACGCTTTGCCAATGAAGTGTTTCATCAGAACTCTCAGGATTATCGGTAATGTATTTTATAATCGCCTGTTTATCTAGAACGGTAAAGGCTTTTTGCCGGATTTCTCCAAAAAATAGATCATCAGCTAGGTTTTCATCAACATAAAACTTAACCAATTGTTTCATATGATTCATATTGGTATTTTGTTCAATGGCATATGTTGCTACAGCTAGTTTTTTGATTTCACTTACTTTTTCTGCTGCATGACGTTGGTGATAACAAAGAGCTATGACCAAGTTATCAGCTATCAGCTGAAATCGGTGATGGATATAACACAGGATGTACAAATATGATTGTTCAGCCGTAATTCGTTCACGCAAATCATGGGCTGAGTAGAAGTGTATGAGTGCACCATAATTGGCAATATTATTTTTTGAAATAACTAAAGAAGGTAAAATTCTTTGTGCCAGTAAATAAGTCTGCTGCATCACATCTAACTTACGACACTCTTGCAAAAGCATTCGTGGCTTGAAGTCTTTGGCATCTTGCTTTATTGCAGATAATTCGCTGAGAGTACTGTCATTGTTAATCAAGGTAAGAATTAGCTTGCATTCCTCTGAGGAAATTTGCTCATTAAGCAGCTTATTAATCCTGGACTTCTCAGAGTTAATCGTGGTAATCACGATACTTTGCAGCGAGGTATATTGCGGTCGCATAATCTTCTGTTGTTTAAGATAATTTAACAGCTCTAAAGCAATAAACTGTGGATTGATATTCCGTTTTATTAATTCACTAGCTTTTTCAAGTAAGATATCACTGAATGATGATTGCCAACTCTTAAAACCATAAAATTCAGTTATTGCAGTACATTGAGTGTAATGTTCATAGTCGGTGATTTTACCAAGCTTGATGTTTTGATCAAAGAAGTACTGCTCCAAAATAAATGCAATAGTTTTATTGTTTATTTGACCCCAGTTCACCTTAAAAAATAGGTTAACTGATTTGAAATACGCCATTTGTAAACAACAATAAACTCTAGCACTCCATGAGTTTCTGCTCATTACCAAATCCAATTCAATTTGGCTCAATGTCAGAAACTCATAGTGCTGTTCTTCATTGAAATCTGGTACATCATAATACGCAGCTCGTTCAGCTGGAGTTAAAACTTCTAGGTGTTCTTTTTTCATGATATTCAAATGAAATGTGTAGTAAAATAACGTTCATTATTATAGTTAGTATATAACTATGAAATCTATCGAGATATTTATACCACATTGTGACTAAATAAGTACGTATTATACCTTTTATTCAACAGGTCTGTTTTTTATATGAAAACCATTGCATATTTACGAGTTTCGACTACTGGACAAGACCTGAATAGCCAAAGGCTTGCAATTTTAGATTATGCTCAGAAAAATCAGTTGCAGATAGACCAATTTATTCAAGTGCAATCTTCATCACGTAAAAGTATGAAGGAAAGAAGTATTGAACAACTATTTTCAGCTGTACAATATGGAGATTTAGTATTGGTAAGTGAGCTATCTCGGTTAGGTAGAAGCGTTGGACAAATAATACAACTTCTTGATGAATTAATAAAGTTAAAAGTCAGGTTTATTGCAGTTAAGGAAAATATTCAGCTTGACGGAAAACAAGATATTCAAACTAAAATGATGGTTACTATGTTCGGGTTATTTGCAGAAATTGAACGTGATTTAATATCTGAGCGTACTCGAGAAGGTTTGCAGAATGCTCGTGATAAAGGAAAAAGTCTAGGCAGACCCAAAGGTGTTGGTAAATCCAAATTAGATGGCAAAGAGACTGAAATTAAGATTCTTTTAGATAAAAATATTCCGAAAGCATCAATTGCTAAAATTATGGATGTTTCTCGCTCTAATTTACTTCACTTTATTAAAAGTAGATGTTTAAGGATTTAATTAAATGACAAAGCGTAGAATAGGAATAATATTTGGTGGTAGGTCTGCTGAACACGAGGTTTCACTGCAATCTGCCCAAAATATTGTTAATGCAATTGATAAGAGTAAGTTTGAGGTTACTTTATTAGGGATAGATAAAAATGGACATTGGCATATATGTGATGCTTCAAATTATTTACAAAACTCTAAAAATCCAGCACTTATTTCATTGAGCTTAACGAATAAAAGTATTGCTATCATTCCAGGAAAAGAACAACAACAAATAATTGAAGTCAACAATGCCAGTGCATTAGCTCAACTTGATGCAGTTTTCCCAATGATACACGGTACACTTGGTGAAGATGGTTCTTTGCAAGGTTTGCTGCGCATGGCTAATATTCCTTGTGTTGGGTCAGGTGTACTTGGTTCTGCTATATGCATGGATAAGGATGTAAGTAAGCGTTTGTTGCGTGATGCTGGATTTGCTGTTGCTCCATTTATTACTTTAAACCGCTCTAATGTTGAGCAACTAAATTTTCAACTTCTTAAAAATAGCCTAGGTATCCCATTATTTATTAAACCAGCTAATCAAGGATCATCAGTTGGAATTAGCAAAGTACATGATGAGGCTAGTTTTAAACAAGCATTAAAATCTGCATTTAATTTTGATCATAAAGTACTAGTAGAAGCTGCTATTGTAGGGCGTGAAATTGAATGTGCCGTTTTAGGAAATGACAATCCACAAGCCAGTGTTTGTGGAGAGATTGTGCTGACCGATGAATTTTATTCATATGAGACTAAGTATATAAATCCTAAAGGAGCTAAAGTGGTTGTGCCTGCAGAACTTGAACCACAAATAAGTGATCAAATTCGTAAGTTAGCATTAAAGGCATTTTATACACTTGATTGCATTGGTATGGCACGTGTAGATGTGTTTTTGACACCAGATAATAATATCATTATTAATGAAGTTAATACCGTTCCTGGATTTACAAATATTAGCATGTATCCCAAACTGTGGGAATCTAGTGGCGTTAGTTATAGCGAATTGATTACCAAATTAATTGAATTATCATTTGAACGTCATCTACAAAATCAAGAGCTAAAGGATTCTGTATTTTAAATAATTATTAATATCAATTAATTAATCAATAAAATCCTCGGCTCTCGGTTGTACTACCTGATGTAGTATTAGACATCAGTAACCAATGGCGTGGCCGCATATTCATTTTCAGGGTAGATTAGTGTTTGCAGAGAATCCAACCATTAATTTAGATGAGGTTATTAGCAGTATTAATTTAGCTGTAAGTCAATGATAGCAATGCTCTTAGAGAGAAATCAAAAATTTCTGCGGTTTACGCATGGAACCCCTAATACCAGCTATAATTTCACTTGCTATTTTTTCTTGGTTACTTACACTCCACCCAGCGGCAGCCGGACGAGTTTATGCCGCATATGGTGGTGTTTATATTGGAACAGCCATTTTGTGGCTTTGGCTTGTTGAAGGAGTAACTCCAACTGTCTGGGATATTGTTGGTTCAGGGATAACCTTAGTCGGGATAGCAATAATCATGTTTGGTAATAAAACTACTTAGAGTCTAGGGCTAAGTGGTTATTTGCTCTTAGCGTACGATGATTTGCAAATTTTCGTGTGACCCCAACTTCTTTTACCTTTAAAATATCCAATAATTATAAAATTATTTAAATTTAGTTGATACTTAATTTTACTATTTTTTCTTTACAATGTTATAATATCCACTCCAGGAGGATAGGTTATGCAACATGAACATACAAAACATAAAGAAATAACATCAAGGTTAAAACGAGTCAATGGTCATCTACTAAAAGTTATTGCCATGCTTGAAAATGATGAAGAATGCATAGATATTGCCCAGCAATTACATGCTGTGGAGCGTGCTTTAAATGGTGCAAAGAAAGCTCTAATTTACAACCATGTAAATGATTGTCTAGAAGAAAGGGTAGAAGAAAAATCTGCAACAACAAAATTAGTTTTAGAAGAATTTAAACAAATTACTAAATATATGTAATATTTTAGGGGATATAAAATGAAACGATTATTACTTTCTAGTATAGTTCTTATACTTGCAGCATGCTCTTCCAGTAAGGAGCCAGAATATATTAAAGCAAATTCAGAGCCTTTAGTTTATATGTCAACTGCTAAGCCCCCTTTAAATTGTAAACTTTTAGGATATACTTCTGGGCCTTATCATACATACGGAGTTGGTAATAATAGCCAAGGTAGAAACTTGCATCAGTCACATATTAATCAAGCAATCAGGCTAGGTGGTAATTATCTTCAAAAAGATCATCAACGAGATAAAGGATATGTTTATTCTTGCCCAGAAAGTGAAATTTTAAAAATGGAAAAAACTAATAAATAGAAGAGCTTAAGTATAATGGAAGTTAAAGCCTGCTGGTTTAAAAGCGTGAAGAGCCCCACTAAAAGAAATAATTTTATATTATTAAATCTTCTTTTTTGTGCTGTGTTGACATCTTGTGCTATTTACACACCTAAACCTCTTACAGATCTTGAAATAAATAATGCTTTAGCAATACCAAGAGCAGAATCTGTAAATCAGCAATTAAGTAAAAGTAATATAGAACCTATTGATTTTAACAAACCATTGACTGCTCGCCAAGTTGGAGTCCTTTCCGTAATTACAAACCCTGGGTTAAAAGCTCTACGTGCGAAAAATCAAATTGCTGAAGCCCAGGTATTTGATGCCGGTTTGTTACCTGACCCTGTGATTATGCCTGCTTATGAAATACCTACAACAACAGGTAATGGTGTAACCCCTGCATACTCTCTTTGGTTAAATTGGGATATTGGTAGTTTAGCGACAAGGTCTCTTAAGAAATCAGCAGCTAAAGAACAGCAAAAGCAAATAAGTTATGATGTTGCATGGCAAGAATGGCTAATAGCTAATCAAGCGGAATTACTCGCAACCAGACTATATTATTTAGATCAACAGCATAAAGTTATTGAGGATAATCAGGACATTTTAAAAAACTATCTGGACGAAGCTTCCCCATATCTTGCGACTCATAATTTAAGTCCAATTGACTATAATCAGCAGAAAGTAAACTATATTGATATAGTTGACCAGGATAAATCTATAGAAAGATTAATCCAAAAGACAAATTTTGAATTATTAAAAACCGTAGGGCTGCCTCCAGGAGCAAAGATAAGTTTAACCGATGATTATATAGAGCCTTCTTTCCTCTCAAATGAAAGTGAATTATTTAATTACGCTAAAAAAAGTCGATTAGATATTTTAGCCTTAGAAGCTGGCTACAATAATCAGGAGATACAAGTCAGACAAGCAGTATTAGGCCAATACCCTCATTTTACTATGAGCATGTATCCAGGGCAAGATAATACGAGTAATGGGTATTTTGGTTTTAATGTTGCGTTTGATCTTCCTACTTTTAACCGAAACCAAGGTACTATTGCAATAGCATTGGCGACTAGAGAGAACTTGTATTTAGAATATATCTCTCGATTACATAACATCCGTTCCGATATTTCAAGTATTTCAAGTGAAATTACGTGGGCAACTAAACAAAAAACTATCATGAATAGTCAAATGGAAGGGCTCAGAAAAACTGATGTCATGTTAAAGCAAGAGGTTAATAGCCATAATGTAACGCTTCCTTATTATATTAACTTTCATTATGGTTTAGCAAACAAAGAAGTCCGACTGTTATCATTACAACAAGACTTAGCAGAACAATATATTGCAATGCAAATTACTACAGGAAAGTATTTAAATGAGAGTCAAACTAAGAATAAATAAAGTTAGTCTTTGTCTAGCTATAATCGCTCTTGGTTCAATTATAGTTTCATGTATTATCTATTTTAATAAAGTAGAAGATAATGAAAAAGATGTTCAGCCCGTGGCGCAAGTAGAAACGACTCTTATTAAAAAGAAAATGATGGTTAAAAGTATTCCGGTCAATGGAACTATCTCTTTTGCCCCAGGTCAGATACAAGAGATTGCCTTTAACACTGAGGTAGTTATTGATAAAATTTACATTCAAATGGGTCAAACAGTTCGAAAAGGCCAGCCATTATTAAAGCTAAGCCTTAGTCCAAATGAAAAAGTAACTTTATCTAATGCTCAAATGGCGGTTTCCTTTGCTGAAAAAGAATATAAAAGGCAGGATGAATTAAAAAATAAATATCTAGCCTCTAATATAGATGTTCAAAATGCACTACAAGCACTACTGAAAGCAAGATCAGAGCTAAACAATCTAATGATTGTTGTTAATAAAACTAAGGGGCCGGTTCTTGCAGATATTGATGGAGTTGTTGAAAAACTGAATGTCCAGACTGGGCAAATAATACCAGCCGCTACTTCAGTAATTAGCATAGGGAGTGCTTTACAGGCAAATTGCAATATTCCTGCAGAGTTTAAAGATAGAATTAGCATAAATCAACCGGTTCTAATAATCAGTTTAAACAACCAGAACCTGTCTACAATGAGTAAAGTAGGAGAGATATCTGGAAAAATTGACGCCTCTAGTGCTACTACTTATTTTACGTCGCCTATTAAAGAAAATTCAGGATTTGTTTCAGGCGACCCAATTATGGGACAGGTTTATGTAAGCACAGCAGAGGGACAGTTGTATGTACCAAAATCTGCTTTAGTTTATGATGGTAATACACCTTATGTTTTTATTAATAAGAACGGGGTTGCACAGCAAGAATCAGTAACTGTTTTGCTTCAAGAGCAAGAAAACGTATATATTAGTAGCATAGGAGTAAGTTCTGGAGATCAAGTTGTGTATGTCGGTAATTACGAGCTTGAGAATGGGATGAAATTACGAGTGGAGTCAAAAGAATGAAATTCGCAGCCATCTTGGGGCGACATCGTATATCTATATTGTTTTTCTTCTTGGTATTAACAGTTGCAGGACTTTTTATTGTAACCAAATTACCAGTTGCATTATTTCCCAGTATGGAATTTCCGAGGATTATTGTTAATGTAGATACTGGTGATATGCCAGTTGATAAGATGATTATTGAAGTTACTAAACCATTAGAATATGCTTTACGCAAGGTGCCGGGTGTAAATGGAATACGCTCAATAAGTAATAGTGGGACAGCTGAACTGTCAATTAATTTTCCTTGGGGGCATGACATGCCCTTGGCACTACTCCAAGTTCAGTCCGCGATTAGTCAAACGCGGGCACTATTACCTAAAGATGTTTCTACAAATGCTTTAAGAGTAGATATTAGTGGTTATCCTATGTTTGGTATCTCACTAACGTCCAAAACAAAAGATATGGTTGATATCCGCGACTTTGCGAATTATAACTTATTGCCTCTTTTGAACTCTATTGATGGCGTTGCTAGTGTTGAAGTTCTAGGTGGACAAACTGCCGAATTTCAAATTAAATTAAATCCAATTCTAATTAAGCAATATGGTTTGCAGACTAGTGATATTGTTAATGTAATTGCAATGAATAATAGCATTCTTTCTGTGGGAAGAATAGAAGATAGGTATCGCCTTTATTTAGTTATGTCCGGGAATACAAGGAAAAGTCTGGATGATTTAAATCATATAGTCGTTAAGTATAACTCAGGCAAATTATTAATGCTTGGAGATATTGCTGAAATAACTATGGGTACTACCCCTGCTTGGACTCGAGTTACTTCGAATAATACTGATGCAGTATTATTAAATTTAAGGCAGCAAATTGGTGCTAACACAGTTGCAATAGCAGGATTGATCAAAGAAAAGCTTGCAGATTTTGCTAAAAGCTCTATTAAAAGTATTCATATTCAAACATATTATGATCAGTCCAAATTAATTAAAGCCGCAGCTGGGAGTGTAAAAGAAGCTATTCTAATTGGTGCATTTCTGGCTGCGTTAGTAGTTCTATTATTTCTTAGAAATTGGCGACTAACAATAATTGTAGTATTAATCATTCCCTGTGTAATAGCTACCACAGTTCTGATTTTATATGCTTTTAATATGAGTTTCAATATTATGACTTTAGGTGGCATTGCAGCCGCAGTTGGGTTAGTAATAGATGATGCGGTTGTAATGGTTGAACATATTGCAAG
>JACCEA011232817.1_pt1 | contig 10461 bp, 8 predicted proteins | sample 7449851 | NCBI WGS metagenome assembly JACCEA01 (sample SAMN15323453, study PRJNA562643) | freshwater metagenome | isolation source: river surface water | place: USA:Blue River Watershed | collected 2017-08-18 | reverse complement strand
TCGATCGACATCGCGGACGTGGACGTCGGCGAGAACATCGGCGCCACGCTCCAGGAAGCGCAGGCCAACGCGAACAAGAACATGGCGCAGGCCCAGGCCGAGATCCGCCGCGCCGCCGCCGTCGCCCTCGAGCAGGAGATGCGCGCCCGCGTCGAGGAGATGCGCGCGCGCGTCGTCGAAGCCGAGGCCCAGATCCCGCAGGCCCTCGCCGAAGCGCTCCGCTCCGGCCGCATGGGCTACCTTGATTTCCAGCGCCTCGAAAACCTCCGCTCCGACACCGAGATGCGCAAGGGCATCGCCGGCGACGGTCCCGCTCCCGGCGCCAAGGCCTGAGCATGGAACCGGCGCTCATCCTCAAGATCGTCCTGGCCGCCGGCGGTTTCGCCGTGTGGGCCTACGGGCAGTTCAAGGGCAAGGTCGAGCAGCCCGCGCCGACGGCCATGGCCGCCCCGCCGCCCATCCCGCGCCGCGCGCGCAAGCCGCGTTCCGTCGCGCCCAAGCCCGCGCCGAAGGCCGCCGAAGAGCCGGCCGAAGGCGCCGCGCGCCCGACGCCGGCGCCGCATCTCGACAGCAGGGACCTCGTCGTCACCCGTCCGGCCCGCGCGCAGGCGCGCACGCAGTTCCGCGGCGCGGCCGCGCTGCGTCAGGCCATCGTCGCCCGCGAGGTGCTCGGTCCCCCGCTCTGCCTCCGTCCGCCTCGCTTCTGATCACCGACGCGGGGCGAAGAGCCGCGCGAGCAGGTAAGGGAGCGCGCAGCACAGCACGATGCCCGCGCCCGAAGGCACCGCGGGCAGGTAGTAGGAAAGATACAGCCCGACGACGCCGCCCGCGAGCGCGCAGCCGACGCCCCAGGCCATGACCTGCGGGACGGTGCGGCCGAGCAGCACGCCCGTCGCGGCCGGGATCACGAAGAGCGCCGTGGTCAGCAGCGCGCCGACGAGGCGCACGCACGAGACCGCGCCGAGCGCGACGAGCGCGAGCAGCACCATGCGCATGAGCGCGGGCCGCGCGCCGAGCAGGGAGGCGTATTCCTCGTCGAACGAGGCCAGCTCAAGCTCCTTGTGCAGGACGCGCAGGCCGAAGAGCACGCCGGCCGCGGTCGCCGCGATGACCTTCAGGTCGGTTTCGCCCACCGCCACCACGCTGCCGAAGAGCAGGCCCGCGAAGTCGCGCCACGAGTTCGCCTGCTGCATGAGCGCGACGCCCGCGGCGAACATGACCGAGAGCATCACGCCGATGGCGCTGTCCTCGCTCGAACCTTTGCGCGACGCCAGCCAGGCCGCGCCGCCGGCGGTGATCAGCGCGGCCGCGAGCGCGCCGAGGTAGGGCGAGAAGCCGAGCAGCATCGCGCCGACCACGCCGGGCAGGATGGAGTGGGTGAGGGCGGTGCTCACGAACGCCATGCGGCGCAGGACGACGTACGCGCCGAGGCAGGCGCACGTCACGCCGCCGAGGGCGACGGCGAGGAGCGCCCGCACGAAGAAGGGTTCCGACAGCGGCTCGAGCAGGAGGTCAGGCATGGCGGTGGTCATGGCCCGCGCACGCGTGACGGGTGGTCACGGCGCCGCCGCGGATCTCCAGGATGCGGTCGAAGCGGGCGAGGTCGGCCGGATCGTGCGTCGCCATCACGACGGTGAAGGCGTGGCCCTGCTCGAAGAGGAAGCGTTCGATGATCTCGCGGCTCGCGGCGTCGAGCGCGGCGTAAGGTTCGTCGAGCAGCAGGACTTCGGCGCCTTGCACGAACGCGCGGGCGAGGAGCGCGCGTTGCAGCTGGCCGCCGGAGAGCGCGTGGACCGGGCGGTCGGCGAGCTCCGTCAGGCCGAGCTGCGCGAGGGCCCGGTCGACGGCGTCGTCGCCATGACGGCATTCCTCGAACCAGCCGTGGTGCGCGTACGTGCCCATCTGCACGAGCCGGCGGACGAGCAGAGGGAAGCCTTCGGTCAGCTGCGGACGCTGGGCGAGGTAGGCGACGCGGCTGCGGCCGAGGGCCGGGGCGAAGCCGGCCACGAGGATTTCGCCGGATTGCGGCGGGATGAGTCCGGCCAGGACGCGGAGCAGGGTGGACTTGCCGGAGCCGTTAGGTCCGATCAAGGCCGTCCGGCACCCGCACGGGATGGAGAAGTCCGCATCATGGAAGGCCGCGGGCCCGTCGGGCCGGGCGCCTGCCGTCAGCCCTCGTGCGACGACGGCTTCGCCCGCGCAGGTGGATTTCTCCGGGCGGGCATAGGGCAGGGCGGGGAGCAAAGCGAAGACGGCGTCGCCCAGCTGGCGGGTGAACTGGGACCAGAAGCGGCTCATCGGCGGGACAGCGCCTCGTGGAGGCGGCGGCCGTTGTGGAGCATCATCCCGGTCCAGCTGTCGCAGGGGTGGCCGGCGGGCTCCAGGTATTCGAAGGAGAGGGCGAGCGGGGGAGGTAGGCCTGCGTCTTCGGCGAGGCGTTGGGCGAACGCGTCGCTCTGGCCGGCGTCGGTGACGATCACGCGGATGCCTTCGCTGCGGATCAGCGCCAATAGTTCTGAAAAGTGCCTCGCCGAGGGGTCGGCGGATTCGGCGGAACTGCTGGTCAGGATCGTCTTGGCGACCCGTAGCCCATAACTGCCGGCGAAGTGGCCTAGGTTCGCGTGTTGGGTCACCAGATTGCGTCGTTCGACCGGCAGGTTCGTGAAGAGGCGACGCAGCTCTTCGTCAACCCGGTCTATTTCTTTAACATACTGTCCATAAGATGCTTCCAATTTTTCTTTCGGGAGCAATCCTGCGAGTCGATCTGCCAGCAGGCGGGTCATTTTCTTCGCCTCGGCAGGGTCGGTCCAGGCATGGGGGTCGGAGCTGTGTGCGTGGCTCGGGTGGGTCGGCTTGCGATCGTCGAAAAGCCAGAGCAGCCGGTCGGTACGCGCGTTAGCCTTGGCCCAGGCCTCGAGCCAAGGTTCGAGCGCCGGGCTCATGCCGACGATCAAACGGGCGCGGCGTAGGTCGCGGGCGTTCCGTGCATTGAGCTGGTAGCCGTGGGTTTCGCTGTGAGAGGGGACCAGATTGACCAACTCAACCTGTTTTCCAGCAATGACTTGCACCCAGTCCGAGATGATCGTGAAACTCGAAACCACCAAAGGCCTGGCTGGTTCTTCCGCGGCGCGCGACGCGACGGCGAGGCCGAGGAAGCTCAGGATGGAGAGGAAGCGAAGCACGCAACGAACGACAGTTCAGGAAGGGCGTTCAGACGCAAGATATTTGCATTAAACAATTGTTCCAGAGGCGTGTCTTTTTGCATTTGCCACCTGCATTGGCCAAAGACACATTCCCGCTCCCCATGCCCCAAGTACGTGCTGTTTTTGCCAGCTTAATAGCGTTCTTCATGTCCCTTTCCGGCCTCTTTGCCCAGGCGGCAAAGGCCGACGCGACCGCGGGTAAAAGCGCCGTCAACGTGCGTTCCATCCATTTCGACCCGGTCAAGCTGGGCGGTCAGCAGAACCCTTGGATCCGCACGCAGGTCGAACTCCATGCCAATTTCAACCCCGAAGCCAAAGCCACGCCTGACGCCGAGGCCGGAGCCAAGAAGCCGGTCAACAAGTCCTGGGTCGATAAGGTCAAGGTCACTTTGACCCTCATCTTCAAGCCGATCGGCACCAGCACCGCCGCCGAGTTCGCCTACTATCGTTCTTCTGCGACGGTCCTCACCATGGAGGTGAACACCGATCGCTCCGTATTCTTCTATCTCCCCGGAGACATCGTGAAGCGCGACCGCCTCAAGATGCAGCCCGACTACTACTACGTGCAGATCGAGGTCGCCGGCACCGAACAGCCCCTTTTCAACGAGGCCGGCCGACCCACGCCGGACATGGCCAACGCCCTGCATAAGCAGTTCTTGGACAAGAAGATTTTCGACGGCGCCCGCTCCGAGGCCGACCGCGCCGTCAACGCCAACAACGGCATGCTTCGCCCGCACTATCTCGTGCCCGCCGCCTTTTACGACTCCCTTCCGCAAGGTTCGCCCCAGCCGGAGTTCATCCGCGAAGATTCCTCTTCGCGCTAATCCTCCCCATCTCCCCTACGCATGAGCCAGAAGAAGGCCACCATCGTCAATCTTGCCGCGTCCAACGTCTCGGTCTCGCAGTTCTCCGCCGCCTCCGGCGCCCTCGTCCTCGAGCAGTTCTACGTCGAAGAGATCGCCCCCGGCTTGACCGGCGACGAGGAGTGGTTGAACGCCGCGATCGCCGCGCTCGCGAACTTGGTCAACCAGCATGACCTCAAGGGACGCGTCACGGTCATCGCGCCCGCCTTCCTCCTCCTGCAGAAGCCCCTCAAGGTCGCCCAGGTCGAGAAGGCCAAGCAGGCGCAGATCGTCGCCTTCGAGGCTCAGAACGCCATCCCGTATCCGCTGAACGAAGTCATCTGGGACAGCCAGCTGATGGCCTCGGACGGCGTCGAAGCCGAAGTCCTGCTCTTCGCCCTCCGCACCGAGGTCGCCACCCGCATCGCGAACCTTGTGACTTCGACCGGCCTCCGTCCGATGTCCATCCAGGCTGCGCCTTTGCTCGACAGCCAGGCCTTCAGGCTCGGAGGCGGTTCTTCCGCCGAAGAAGTCCTCATCGTCAACGTCGGCGCCCGCTCGACCACCCTCAGTTTCGTCGGACCTAGCGGCGTCAACATCCAGACCGCCACCAACATGGGCGGCAACCTGCTCACCCAGGGCGTCTCGGACAACACCGGCCAGCCTTTCGCCACCTCCGAAGCGATCAAGGTCGGCTACTTCTCCGGCGTGCTCCAGCTCGCCGAGTCCGATCCGCAGGTGGCCGTCCTGCAGGCCAACGCGCAGACTTTCATCCGTCGTCTCGCGCAGGACATCAACCGCCGACTCATCAATGTCCGCCGCGGCGCCAACGGACGCCAGCCCGCCCGCATCCTCATCACCGGCCGTGGCTCCCAGGTGCCCGGCCTCGCCGAGCAGCTCTGCGAGACCCTGCGTCTCCAGGTCGAACCCTTCGATCCCTCCGCCGTGATCACCCCCGGCGAAGGCATCACCGCCGAGCAGCTCCAGCGCGCCAAATATCAGATCACCGAAGTCATCGGCGAAGCCGCCCGTCTCGTCCTGGCCCAGCCCAGCGGCGTGAACCTGATCCCGCGTGACATCGCTTCCCAGCAGGCGTTCGACGCGCGCAAGCCGCGCCTCCTCGCCGCCGCCGCGCTCGCCGCCGCCGCCCCTTTCTGCGTCTGGCTCGCGCTGGCTTCCTCCGAAGGCTGGAACAAGCAGCAGATCGCCGAAGTCGTGAACCGTCAGAACGAACTGACCGCCCGCCGCATCGCCATCGAGGCGTCCCGCAAGCAGGCCGTCGAGCTCGCGGCCAAGTGCAAGGAACTGGAATTCGTCGTCCTCAACCGATCGAACTGGCCCGCCTTCCTGGGCGACCTCCAGGCCCGCGTCGGCACCTGCAAGAACACCTGGATCGAGGAGATGCATGTGAAATACGAGACCGTCCCGCCGGCTCCCGTGCCCGAAGGCCAGACCCCGCCTCCGCCTCAGGTCGTCACCAAGGTCATCCTCTCGGTGCGTTTCCTGTTCTCCGACGTCCCTTACGACGTGAAGCAGTATCGCTCCGCTTCCGAAAAGGCCCACATCAGCCGCCTCCTCGAGGCCGTGCGCAAGTCGCCTTATGTGAGCGCCGTCCCGGAGAACGAGATCAGCGTCACGGAGCAGAACACCATCCGCAATCCGAAGGCCACCATCACCCTCGTCATCCAAAAGGATAAGGCCCTCTAAGCCCATGCACCGTTTCAAGAAAAACCTCGGCTTCAACCTCGGCCTCATCGGCCTCGGAGCGGCTTTCCTGGCCGGCCTGGTCATGGCTTATCTCGCCTACAGCGGCGGCGAAGAAACCTCCCGCGCCCTGCGCGCCACCACGACGACCGAAGTCGGCCTCCTCAAGGGCCACTCCTTCGCTCCGGGCGAAGAACCGGTCTCGCTCAACGAAGACAACGTCAAGGCCGCCCAGGCCGACGTCGCCGACCTCGTCGCCCACCGCGACAAGCTGCGTTCCCTCATCGCCGGCAACCCGGAGATGGCCATCCGGGGCAAGGCCTCCGCAAACTCGGCCGAACTGAGCGCCCTGCTTCGCGAATCGGTCGACGGCTGGCGCAAGCTCGCCACCGACCAAGGCGTCAAGTTCTCGCCCAACGAGCCCACCTCCTTCGGTTTCCATCGGTACATCCACAACCAAGGCACCTCCCCCAAGCGCGACTTCCAGAAGGTCGACCAGCAGCGCCTCATCATCGATTACCTGGTGCGACAGCTCGTCGAGTCGCGCCCCGCGGGTTCGCCTCTGCTGATCGAGTCCGTCGACCGCGAGCCCATCGAGACCTTCGTCCTTATTCCCGAAGGCCGGCCGGGCGCCGGAACCTTCGGACCTGACGCCGAAGCCTCGCGCAACGAGGTCGATGAGTTCGCCCCTGTCCGGGCCCTCTCCCGCCCCGGGCTCGTCGAAGCCTTGTCTTTCCGGGTCCGTTTCGTCGGCTACACCCCGACCCTCCGTACTTTCGTCAATAAGATCCGGAATTCGGGACGGCCTTTCGCGGTGACGACCATCGACGTAGGCACGACGACCAAAGAGACCGAGAAGCTCCTCGCCTCTCCCGCCTCCCTCGTTCCTTCGGCCGGGCCCGCTCCGGCCGTCACCGGCACCCCGACCCTTTCTTTCTTCGATCAGGCTCCCGCCGATTCCGCCGCCCCCGCGGGCAACGCCGCCGTTTCCGCCGAAGAAAAGCGCGTGCAGGTCGTGCAGCGCAAGCTCTCCACCTTCGTGGTCCAAATCGACTACCTCTCGATCCCCGAGGAGAAACCCGCCGCCGGTGCCGAAGGCGAACCCAAGAAATAAAGCATCCCGGAAATGAACTCCCGCAAGGACATCCTTCTCGTCTGCCTCGGCGCGCTCTTCTTCGCCGCCGGACTCGCCGTCTATTTCAACCCGGGATGGATCACCCCGCCCGTGCCTGACGAGGAAGGCAAGGCGGCCATCCTCGCCAAGCTCCGCCAGGCTCCGCCTTCCGGCGCCATCTATCCTTCCATTCCCCGCGCCTCCCTCGACGACAACGTCAAGGATTGGCTCAGCCCCGAGGAGGACGACGAGAACTGGGATTACGACCTCTTCACCACGATCGACGTCGTCTGGGATCCCACGATCAAGGAGTACGTCCCGCGCAGCCGCAAGGCCGACGTCCTGCCGCCTTTCGGCGTGGCCCTCGTCTCCGTCGGTCACCCGACCTACACCTTCATGCTGAGCTCCTCCACCTTGCCTCCGGGCAAGAAGGAAGAAGATCGCCTCTTCTCGCTCAAGAACGTGAAGACCAATCGTTACCTCGACGACTGCAGGCTCAACAAGCCCATCGCCGACGCTCCGTACCTGACCCTCAAGTCCTATCGGGTGGTCAAGGGCAAGGACGCCGACGGCTTCCCGTTCGTGCGTAACATCCTCACCGTCGACGACCGCCAGTTCGGCCAGGTGCTCGAGATCGACGACGAAAAGCCCTTGGAGTTCAAGGGACGCATCGATATCGTCCTCCGCTCCCCGGAAGATCCGGCCTGGAGCCTCACCCTGCATGCGGTTGGGGATAAGTTTGTCCTCAACGGCGGCTCCTTCGTGGTCAAAGGCATTGACTTGCCCAACAAGAGCGTGACTTTTGAGAAGACCATCGCCCTCAACCCCAAGAGGCCGAAGAAGCTTACTTTCGACCAGCAGACCCTCGTCGTTCCGGCACCCCCGCCTCCCGCTCCGAAGAACAAGCCTGCGGCCGCCGCGCCCAAGTCCCCTACTTCCACCACCAAATAATTTTCAAAGCCCCCCACTCATGAAAAAAATCCACCGTTCGCAGCTCGCTTGGGCCGCTTTCGCCCTTGCCCTCGCCGCCGGCACCCTCGTCGCCCAAGATGGCGACGCCGTCGCGCGCAAGCCGCTGCTCCTGGCCGAAGCCTTGAAGGCCCGTGACGAAGGAAATCTCCAGGTCGCCAAGGAGAAGTTCGAGGCGATCCTCGCCATCGACGCCAAGGACTTGGGAGCCAGCGAAGGCCTGACCTCCGTCAAGGCCGCCCTCGCCGAAGCCGCTGCTGCCAAGCAGGCCGCCGACGCGGCCGCCGCGGCCAAGGCCGCCGCTCCGTCCGATGCCTCGGCCGCGCCTGTCGCCGCCGTCACCCCGGCCGCCGCCAGCGCCCTCGACGAAGTCGCGAACGCCCACCAGAACCGCTTCGATGAAGTCTCCCGTGCGATCGAAGCCGCCAGGGCCAAGGCCAAGGCCGGCGACCTGAAGCGTGCCCAGGAGATCCTCGACGGCGCCACCGGCGCCATCGCCGCCATCCCCACCGCCGCCGCCCAGAAGCTGCGCGATGCCATCTCCCTCGCCAAACAGGAAGTCGCCGTCCTCCGCGACGCCGGTGGCGCCGCCGCCGCCCAGGCGGAGGTCAAGCGCCTCGCCAAGGACAACGCCGCCGCCCTTTCCAAGCAGGACGACGCCGTCGACGCCGCCGAAAAGCTGCTCCGCAAGGGCACCGCTGAATCCGTCGACAAGGCCATCTCCGACCTCGACGCGGCCGACCGCGCCCTCGGTTCCGAAAGCCTCACGAACAAGGACCTCAAGGAGCGCATCAAGGCCGCCAAGGGCTCCGCCCTCGCCCGCCGCGCCCTCATCGCCATCGAAGCGCGCGACATGACCCGTGCCAACGCCCTCGTGGCCGACTACGCCAAGCTCAAGGGCGAAGACGACCCCGCCGTGGCCCGCCTCCAGAAGGAGCTCAACGCCAAGCGCAACGATCCGACCTTCCGCAACATCGACGAGCTCTCCCCGGGCGTCCGTAACAAGGACGACAAGGTCAACGAGCTCCTCGTCAAGGGACGCGCCCGTTACCTCTATGGCGATTATCAGGGCGCCCTCGACGCCTACCGCGAAGTCCTCCAGTACCAGCCGAACAACTCCGAGTCCAAGGCCTACCAGATCCGCATCCGCCAGATGCTCTCCGAAAACTCCGGCCAGTGGAACCGCGGCGTGACCAAGGGCAAGCTCCTCGAGCTGCTCGACGAAAGCTGGAAGCTTCCGGAAGTCTTCAACCGCGAGAACGTCAAGTCGGACCTCGGCAACGGCAACGACCCGGTGACCGAGAAGATGAAGACGATCCGCCTCCCCGAAGGTTTCATCGCCCGCGACGAACCCCTGGACCGCGCCCTCACCAAGCTCTCGAGCCTCTCGCAGACCTACGACAAGGATCAGAAGGGCGTGAACATCGTCCCTGTCACCGACGGCGGCGAAAGCCCCACCGTCAACCTGCAGCTCCGCGACGTCACGGTCTTCCAGGCCCTCGACTACCTCTGCAAGCGCGTCGGCTACAGCTTCTCCGTCAGCCCGTCGGGCATCGTCGAAGTCCGTAAGGACGCCGGCGACGGCCTCCTCGACACGCAGTTCTTCGAACTCACCCAGGCCGCCGTCGTCAAGATGACCGGTCAGGGCCTCAACACGACCGCTCCGGGCGGCGCGGCGGCCAACCCGTTCGGCGGCGCCGGCGGCGCGGCCGGCCCTGCCGAAGGCAACCCGCAGGAAAACGCGATCAAGAGCTTCCTCACCCGCTCGGGCGTTCCGTTCGAGCCCCCGGCGACCCTCTCGTTCGACGGCACCCGCCTCATCGTCACGCAGAGCCCGAAGAACCTGGACCGCGTGAAGAACATCATCCGTCGCTACTCGGACATCAAGCAGGTCCACATCGAAGCCAAGTTCATCGAAGTCGAACAGAAGGCCCTCAACGAGCTCGGCGTCAACTGGACCCTCGAGCCGACCGCCGGCGGCAACGGCAACGTCAACGCCGCGAGCAACCTGCGTTCGATCAACCGCGTGTTCGCCCAGAACAACACCGCTCCGAAGAACCTGACCATCAACAGTCAGATCACCACCGGAACCCCGCCCGTCACCACCAACAACACGCAGACCTTCCCGAACCTCGCTCCGAGCTTCCCGGGAGGCATGAACCTCGGTAGCATCGCCAACACCTACTCCGGTACGGTCAGCGTCCTCGGTCAGGAGACCCTCTCGGTCGCCATCCGCGCGATCGAAGAAACCGCCGGCAGCGACCTGATGTCCTCCCCGAGCCTCACCGTCCTCGACGGCAAGACCGCGGTCATCAAGGTGGCCCAGCTCCTCCGCTATCCGCAGGCCTACGGCGACATCCAGTCCAACGTCGGTCAGGGTGGCGGCGGTGGTGCCCTTGGCGCCGCCAACACCTCCGTCGCGATCACGGCCGGTACGCCCCAGGACTTCACCGTCCAGGAAGTCGGCGTGACCCTCGAAGTCACCCCGACCGTCGCGGCCGATGACTCCATCGCCCTCAACCTCAAGCCGAAGGTCACCGAGTTCGAAGGCTTCGTCGAGTACGGCGGCACCTCCGTCGCCTTGACCGGTGGCGTGACCGTCACCGTCCCCTCCGGCTTCTTCCAGCCG
>JACCEA010335795.1_pt1 | contig 10461 bp, 8 predicted proteins | sample 7449851 | NCBI WGS metagenome assembly JACCEA01 (sample SAMN15323453, study PRJNA562643) | freshwater metagenome | isolation source: river surface water | place: USA:Blue River Watershed | collected 2017-08-18 | reverse complement strand
GCGGTGCAAAAGGTGCTGCGGGCGCGGGCGCGGCTGCGGGCCGAGCAGGTGCTGCGCGGGATGCTGCCGACGGAGGCGCGCGGGCGCGCGTGCCATTGTCCACCGGGGCTGGAGCCGCACCTCGTGCACAGCGAAGGACTGCGCGAGGCCTGCGACTTGGTCGTGGATTTCGGCTCGAATGTCGCGCATCCGGCGCGGCCGCAGGTGCCGGTGGCGGCGCTGCGGGAGGCGGCGCGGCGCTTGCCGCCGGGTGCGGTGGTCCACGTGAAGACGGACCTGCTGGCGGAGTTTGCGGCGAAGCTGCTGCCGGTGATCCCGGGGGACATCGTGCTGGTGACGGGGGATTCCGACGCGGCGGCGCCGGGCGCACAGGCGGAACTGCTGGAGCACCCGAAGATCCGGCATTGGTTCGCACAGAACTGCGACCGGGCGGAACCGCACCCGCGGCTGACGCCGATCCCGATCGGCTGCGACAATCCGGTCTACACCAAGGCGGAAAAGCGCCTGGGCTTTGCGCTGACGATGCTGCTGGGGCGGACGGCGTGGGACACGAGCATCTCGCGCAACGACATCGGCGACCAGGCGACGTTGCTGCGGGTGCGGGCGGAGTTGCCGCCGACGGCGGCGCGGCCGCGGCGGGCGCTGTGCACGTTTCACCGGAACGAAAAGTTGATCGCGCCCGACCTGGAGCGTTTCCCGGAGCGGCGCGAGGCGTGGGCGGCGCTGCGGGACAACCCGTGCTGCCACTTCGTGCCGCGCCGGCTGCGGCAGGAGGCGTGCTGGCGGGTGCACGGGGAGTTCGCGTTCGAGGTGTCGCCGCGCGGCAACGGGCCGGACTGTTTCCGCACCTGGGAGGCGCTGGCGCTGGGGACGATCCCGATCGTGCGCACGTCGCCGCTGGACCGGCTGTATCGGGAAAATGGATTTCCGGTGGCGATCGTCGGCGCGTGGAGCGAGATCACACCGGCGGCGCTGGAGCGCTGGCACGCGGAGCTGGCGGGGCGGTTCGATGCCGGGCTGCTCGCCCGGCTGGGCAACGCGCACTGGACGGAGCGGATCAGGAAAGCATCGCGCGCGGCGGGCGCCTGAGGAAACTGCCCGGATGCTCGACGACTATCGGCGCATGCTGGCGGAGGTCCGCCGCACCTACACCGCGGAAAAGCGGGCGGAGGAGCGGCGGTCGGACTTTTTCGCGTATGTGCTGTATCGGCCGGTGTCGTTCTGGGTGACGCCGTTTTTCCTGCGGCTGGGGATTTCGGCCGACGGGGCGACGGGGCTGGGCTTCGGCGTGGCGCTGGCGATGCCGGCGGCGGCGTGGTGGGCGGGGCCGGCGGCCTACGGTTGGGTGGCCGCGCTCGGCGTGGCGATGATGGTGTTGGATTGCGTGGACGGGAATCTGGCGCGGCTGCGCGGCGGGAGTCCGGTGGGCCCGATGCTCGACGGGGCGTGCACGCTGTTTTTCTGGACCGGGTATTTCGCCGCGGTGGGAGCGCTGGCCGAGGGAGCGGACGGGAGCTGGGTGGCGCGGCACGGCCGCGAACTCGGCCTGGTGCTGGCGGTGGCGATGTTTGCGCAGCGGGCGCTGGAGGACGGTTTCGAGGAGGCGGCGGGCGAACGGGTGCGGTGGGAGCCGCCGTTGCCGACGCGGAGCGGCGGATTCACGTTGGCGGAGGTGGGACGACCGCTGGAGCAGGTGGCGGCGTTCGGCGGATTGGCGCTGGCGGGGGCGCTGGACCGGTTGACGTGGTTTGCCGGCGGGCTGGCGGTGTATCAGCTCACGTTGTTGGCGCTCTGGGTGCCGCGGTTTGTGCGGGCGGTGGCGGTGCGCTCGCGGGGCGGGCGGTAGCGGGGGCTGGTCGGAACGGAGCGCGTCAGGGCGCGTCGCGGAAAAGGAACGAGGCGAGTTGGTCGGCGACCGGAGGGGTGGCGGCGAGGGCGCGGCGGGCGGCTTCGGGGTCGAGGGCCAGCAGGCGGAGTTCGGAGTGGGCGCGGGCGGTGCTTCCGGGGGCGGAGATAAACACGGCGCCGGGTCCATGGGAGACCGCGCCGCCGGCGGTCCGCACCTCGGCGGAGCCGGCGACGACGATCCAGCGGGTGCCGGCGGGAAGCTCGGGTGCCGCGACGGCGGCGCCGGCAGGAAAGGTCCGCGGCTGCAGGGCGCTGACGAGGGCGGCGAGCGCAACCGGGCCGATACCGGCGTAGTCGGGCACGCCCAGGAGAGCGCGCGCGGCGGCGAGGGTGTCGCGCACGGAGCGATCGGAGACGAGGCGGCCGTCGCGCAGGTGGACGATGCGGTCCGCGGCGGGAAAAAGTCGGTCGTCGTGCGTTACCATGAGGACGGCGGCGCCGGCTTCGGCGGCCGTGCGGCGGAGCAGCGCGAGCACCTCGGCGCCGGTATCGGCGTCGAGCGCGGCGGTGGGTTCGTCGGCGAGAATGAGGCGCGGGCGGTGGACGAGGGCGCGCGCGATGGCGACGCGTTGGCGCTGGCCGGTGCTGAGGTGGCGGGGGCGTTTGTCGCGGTGGTCGGCGAGGCCGAGCGCGTCGAGCAGCGTGTCGATGCGGGTGTCGGCGTCGGCGGGTGCCGGGTCGGCGGCGAAGGCGAGGCGGACGTTTTGCCGGGCGGTGAGGGCGCCGAAGAGATTGTGGTCCTGGAAAATGAAACCGATGCGGCGCCGCAGCGCGACCTGGACGGACGGGGCGAGGCCGGCGAGTTCGGTTTCCCAGAGTCGGAGGCTGCCGGCCTGCAAGGAGCGCAGCGCGCCGGCGAGCGTGAGGAAGGTGGTCTTGCCGGCGCCGGAGGGCCCGGTGACGAGGACGATCTCGCCGGGGTCGACGCGGAGATCGACGTCGCGGAGCACCGCGCGGCGCAGGGCACCGGTGCCGAAGGCATGTGAAACGCCGCGGGCGACCAGGACGGGTGCGGACGGGGACGGGATCATGGGATCAGAAGAGGTCGGCGGGATCGGCGGCGCGGGTGCGCAGCGCGGCGAGGGCGCCGGCGGCGAGGCACATGCCGACCGAACAGGCGAAGATCAGGCCGAGGCGGCCGGCGTCGAGGGTCATGGGCAGCCCGGTGAGGGCGTGGAGAAGGCGGTGGAGACCGAGGGCGGCGAGCAGGCCGACGCCGAAACCGAGGAGGGAGAGAAGGAGGGCCTGATGGAGCACGAGCGCCACGACCCGGACGGGGGCGTGGCCGAAGGCCTTGAGCATGGCGAGCTGGGGCGTGAGGTCGCCGATTTCGTTGAAGAGAATCTGGTAGCAGACGGCGGTGCCGATGAGGCAGCCGACGACGAGGCCGAGGTTGAAAACCAGGCCGACGGGCGTGCCGTAGGTCATCTGGGCGACCTCGCGTGCGGCGAGTTCGGCGGGGGTGAGCGCGATCAAGTCGGCGCCGGGCAGCGCGAGCACCCGGGCGCGCACGGACTCAAGATCGGCCCCGGGTGCAAGGCGGAGCAGACCGAGGTCGACGTGCTCCGGCGGCTGGCCGGCGAGGCGGAAGAACGTGTCCGCGCCGGCGACGAGGTGGCCGTCGTAGGTGAAGTTGGAACCGAGCGCGGTGGCGCCGACGACGCGGACCGGGGCGCCGGCGAGACGCGAGGCGGTGCCGGGCGCCGGCCGGCCGAGCTGCGGGCGCGCGAGGCGGTCGAAGAGCACGGCGCCTTCGGCGCGCAGGTCGTCGCGGTGGCGATCGAGGCCCTCGAGGCGGAGGAGCGGCGCCCGGAGATCGACGCCGAGGAGCAGCACCTGATTCAGGTATCCGAGCTCCGGATGCGACCAGGGCAGGCCGGCGGTGTAGAGCGGGGAGGCGGCGGCGACGCCGGGGAGGCCGCGGAGACGGTGCAACGCAGCGAGCGGGAACGGGTCGCCGATGCGCAGGTGAACCTTGCGGGCGTGGGAGACCACGAGGTCGCAGTCGAGGGCCCGCGGCAGGAGCGCGGCGCTGTCGGCGATGCCGTTGCGGAACGCGAGCTGGCTGAACATGACCGCGACGGCGAAGGCGAGGCCGAGGACGGAGAGGGCGAGCCGGGCGGGACGGTCGGCGAGCAGACGCCAGGCGAGGAGCGGGGCGTGGAGGGCATTCATCGGCCGAAGAGGGCGGCGGGGTCGGCCCGGCGGATTCGGCCGAGCGCGAAGACGGCGGCACAGGCGACCATGGCGAGCGCGGCGGTGAGCACGAGGAGGGCGCGGCCGGTTTCCATGTGCACGGGGAAGCCGGCGAGGCGGCGCGCGAGCGCGTAGACGCCGAGGGCGAGGAAAAAGGCCGGCACGTAGGCGAGGAGAACGTAGACGAGACCTTGGCCGAGGCCCGCGAGGCAGACGGCGCGGTCGGTCCAGCCGAGGGCTTTCAGCGTGGCGAATTCGCGCACGCGGTTGGCCATCTCGGCGCCCATGATCTGGCAGAGGATCACGGCGCCGGCGAAAAAGGCGACGACCATGCCGGTCTGGAAGAGGATGCCGGCGGGTTTGACGGTGACGTAGAGGTCGCCCTCGTGGCGCATGGCGGCGGCCTTGGTGGTGACGGTGACATCGCGCGGCAAGGCGGCGCGGAGGGCGGCGAACACGGCGGCGGGGTCGGCGCCCGGGGCGAGTTTGATGAGGCCGAGGCGAGCGAGGGCCTGGTGTTCCGCGCCGAAGAGGCGGCCGAAGCCGACTTCGTCGACCACGATGCAGCCGTCGGCGAGGACGCCGGGGCCGAGGGCGAAGGTGCCGGCGATGGCGAAGTCGTGGCGGTCGATCCGGGCAGCGCCGCCGACGCGCCAGGGGCCGAGGCTGGTCCGGCTGAGCCGATCGACGAGCAGGGCGGGCGCGGCGCGCAGCGCGGGGAGCTGGCTTTGGGCCGCGGGATCGAGAAACACCGGGCGGTCGGTGGGGACGCCGAGGACGATGCAGCCCGCGGTGGAGCCGTCGGCGGCGTGGCGCCATTGGGCGTAGCCGAGGGAGAGCGGGGCGACGGAGGCGACGCCGGGGATGGCGGCGGCCTGGGTGAGGCGGAAACGGTCGAAGGCGGCGCTGTCGGCGAGCGTGCGGTAGCTGCGGGCATGGAGCACGAGGTCGCAGTCGAGCGCGGCGTAGACGACGGCGGCGTTGGTGCGTGCGCCGGCGAGAAAGCCGGCCTGCATGAACAGGAGCAGAAGCGCGCAGCCGACGCCCGCCACCGCGGCGGCGGTGCGCACGGGGTGCTCGAGGGAGGTGAGCCAGGCGAGGGGCGGGCGCACGGGACGGGAGTTTGCGAGGGAGCCGGCGGCGGGATCAAGCCGGCGGGCGCTCGAACGGGCTCGGAGTGGGAAACGCGGCGCCGAGGAAGGCGCGCACGGCGTCGAGCGCGGCGGGGGACGGGGCGGGGCCGAGGTCGTCGTTGAGGCAGAAAAACTTCGGGCGGGCGGCGGCGAGGGCGGCGAGCTGGCGGCGGAGGCGGGCCGGGCGGTCGGTGAGTTTCACGAAACGGGCGTGGCGCAGGTAGCGCCAGCAGGGCTCGGCGACACCGGCGCGAGTGGCGAGCAGGTGCCAGCGGTAGAGGCGGTCGGGGCGGAGGTCGTCGGGTTGGCGGAAGCGGTGGCGGCGGAGCGCGGCGACCTCGGCGGGAGCCGTGGCGAGCGCGGCGGCGAAGAGCGCGCGGTCCACCAGCAGCGGGCCGTGCTCGAGCAGGCCGAAGGAGGGGAACTGACGCTCGTAGACGCGGGAGCGGAAATGCTCGCCGGCGAGGGTGCCGAAGACGCGAGGCCGGCCGCCGGGCGCGATGAAATCGGCGGCGGCGACGGGGGCGCCGAGGAAGTAGTCGTCGTTCAGATACAGGAAACGCGGGGCGAGGTCCGGCAGGAGGTGGAGAAAGCTCTCGATGACGTTGCTGTTGAAGGTGGGGAGAGCGGCGGGGTCGTCGAAAAACTCGTCGTGGTGGACGACCCGCAGGCGCGGGTGGGAGCGTTCGAGCCAGGCGGGGACCTGCGGGCGGGCCGTGACGAGGTAAATGCGGCGGTAGTGCGGGAAATGGAGTTCGAGGGAGCGGAGGCTGTGGCGCAGGAAATCGGACGGATCGCGGAAGCGCTCGGGGTTGAGATCCGCGGGCGTGCGGGCGTGGGCGGCGAGTTGCGCCCGGTAAGCGGGCGGCGCGGCGTCGACCCACGTGTAGACCACGTCGAGCGCCCCGGACGGGGGCGCGGCGGGAGCGGCGGGAAGGTCGGGCATGCGCGGGGGCGAACCGTCGGGAGGCGCGGGCCGGGTGTCGAGTCCGCGGTGGGAGCGGCGGAGGGCGGCGCGGCGGATTTTCGGTTGCGGCGCGCGGCGGGGCGGGCTGCGGTGGGCGCATGCTCTCCGCGCTGCTGGCGACGCTGGTTTCCGGGGCCGGCGGTTACGCGCTCGCGTGCCGGTTGACCGGGGAGAATCTGCTGGCCGCCTGGCGGGACGAGCGCCGGTTGGCGCGGCTGTCGCTGGCGGAGGCGGCGGCGCGCGGGGGACGGGAGCGCTCCGATCTGGTGGTTTCGCTCACGAGCATCCCGAGTCGGCTGGAGACCTTGGACTGGGTGCTGAAGAGCTTGCTGCGCCAAACCGTGCGCGCGGCGGAGATCCGGCTGTGCGTGCCGGAGTGGAGCCGGCGGGAAGGGCGCGCCTACGCGTTGCCGGCGCGGTTCCGGGACTTGCCGGGCGTGCGGGTGGTGCCGTGCGCGGACGACGGGCCGGCGACGAAATTCCTGCCGACCCTGCGGGCGGTGCCGGCGGACACCCCGGTCGTGGTGCTCGACGATGATCGCGTCTATCATCCGCGCCTGCTCGCGGAGTATGCGCGCTGGGCGCGGGTCCATCCCGGGCGCGCGCTGGGGGCGGCGGGATGGCGGGTGCCGGCGGACCTCGTGGACCGGCCGACCACGTTGCGGGCCCGGCTGCGCGGAGCGGTCCACGTGCCGCGGCGGGCCAACCAACTGCGCGCGCCGGAGCGCACCGATATCCTGCAGGGCGTGCACAGCTATCTGGTGCGGCCGGCGTTTTTCGACCTCGAGCGGCTCGGGGAATTTCCCGCGGAGCCGGCGGCCCTGCGGTATGTGGACGACGTGTGGATCAGCGCGCAGTGCCGGGCGGAAAAATGGCTGTATCCGATGGCGCTGGGGTTCACGGACTACCAGCCGCGGGCGGGGCGACCGGGTTTCCGGGCGACGGCGCTCGGGGCGACGGTGAACCGGGCGAGCCGGGACGAGGACCGCGGCAACTCGGTCGCGCTGCGGCATTTTGCCGCGAGGTGGCGGCGCTGAGGGGTGGCGCGGGCTTGCGGCGGCCGGGGAATTCGCCGACGAGTCGGGCATGTCCGGGTTTCGCCTGCTGTTTGTCGTGCATCGCTACGCGCCGTTTCCCGGCGGCAGCGAAGGCTATGTGCGGGACATGGCGGAGGAGTGCGTGCGGCGCGGCCATGCGACGACGGTGCTGGCCGACTGCCACCTGGGCGACCGCAACGGCGTCGCGGTGACCGCCGATCCGGCGGTGTTGGCGCGGCGGTGGCACCTCGTGATCGTGCACGGCGGCGATTGCCGCACGCAGGACCGGGTGCACGCGGAGGCGGGGCGCCTGGTCTCGCCGGTGCTCTATCTGATCATCAAGCCGAGCCGGTCGCGGCTGTGCCTGCGCGGTCTCCGGGAGCATCCGTTTCTCGGGTGGTCGACCGAAGCGGACCTCCGGCACATCGAGGCCCACGAGGTGCGCTGGAAAGCGCATCGCGTGCGGCACGGCATCGTGCCGGCGCTGACCGAGGTGCCGGGCGCGGTGAAGCGGACCGCGGGGCGGCGGGTGTTCGTGTCGGCGGGTGGATTCTGGCCGCACAAGGCGATGACGCCGCTGGCGCGGGCGTTTGCCGCGCACGGGCCGCGCGACGCGGAGCTGAGACTCTTCGGCTACGACCGGCCGCAGGCGATGCCGGCGGAGAGCGAGCGGGTGCGCTGCTGCTTCGGTCTCGAGCGTGGCGAGGTGTTGCGGCAGATCGCGGGCGCGGACGGCTACATCATGAACTCGACGGAGGAGGGTTTCGGCCTGGTGCTGCTCGAGGCGATGCTGAACCGCACGCCGTGGTTCGCGCGCGACCTGGCGGGAGCGCACGACCTGCGGGCCTACGGTCGCATCTACGGCACCGAGCGCGAACTCATGCAAATCCTCGCCGAACACCGGCCGCACGAGCGGCAACTCGCGGCGGCGCACGAGCACGTGCGCGCCGAGCACACGATCACCCGGACGGTCGACGATCTGGAACGGGTCGCGACGATCGCCGCGAGTTAGGCGAGGGGCCGGGAATTTGGCGGGATCGCACGGGCGGCGCGGGGATCGGGCCGGAGGGCGCCGGGCCAGCCCGGGAGGTGCTGGCTGTAACTCACGCGGGTGCGCACGTCGCCGGCCGTGAACTCGGGGCCGACCGCGAGGTGGTGCCAGGGCCGCGACGCGGCCAGGACGGCGAGCGGATGCTGCGGCGGAAGCGGAGACTCCTGAAACTCGTCGGGAGTGAGGCGGTCGATGCGGAGGAAACGGACGCCCTCGCCGTAGTAGCGGGCGCTGGCCTGCACGGGGCGCAGCCACGCGCCCGATTCGTCCTGCAGCGGCGGTCCGGCGCCGCGGCCGGAGCCGAAGGGCGCGCCGGCATCGCGACGCTCGGCATTCACGGGGTGGGGGACCCATTCCGCGGCGTCGAGCGACGGCGCGGAGAAGACGGCGAGCGCGCGGGGTTGCGCCGCGTCGCGGCGTGCAAACGTCAGCAACCACCAGCGCCCGGCGTGGCAATGGAGCGTCGAATCGACCGCGTCCCAGCCGTCGAGCAGCCGTCGGTGCCAGCGCCAGACCCGCGGGAAGTCGACCGCGACGTAGAGGTCGACGCAGCGGGCGGCCGAGGTTTCGGGCAGCAGGTAAGGGGTGCCGTCGTGAACGAACACGAAGGGGAACGAACGGTGCGGGCAGACCGGCCCCCGCAGTTCGAGCGGCAGCGGTTCGGCGCTGTCTCCGGTGCCAGGATACGGCAGGACGACGAGCCGGCCTTCGTGGCGGCCATAGCGGAATTGCTCCGAGAACAGCCAAGCACGGCCGCCGTGCGCCACGGGAAACGGATCGGCGAGGTAGCTGCCGGGCGGAGCGACCAACGGCACCGGGGCTCCGCCGTGGGCGGCGGCGACGACGCGGAAGTCCTCCTTGGGGAAACGGTGCCAGCCCGGCACGGCGGTCCGGCCGAGGCGGCGCAGGCGGAGGACGGAGCGGTCCGCGGCTTTCCAGGTGCGCGACCAGAGGCGGAGCAGCGGATCAGCCCAAACCGGCACGCGGCCGGACACCTTGTTGCGCGAGGAGATCCAGGGGACCGGGGCGGGACTGCTCACGTCGATGTCGCCGTCGAAGGGCTGCCACTCGCCCCGCCACGCGGCGTCCTGCACGAGGAGCGACAGCAGCGACTGGTCGAAACGGTGGCGCGCCAGGCGGGGCTCCGCCGGGGCGAGCGCCGCGGGGTCGAGCGCAGCGCGGCCCCAGGCGTCGAGGATACGGCGGGCCACGGGGGAGTGCCGGGCGAGACCGACGAAACCCGCGGCCACCATCGTGGCATCGGCCGCGGCGGGGGTGGCGCCGCAGGCGGCGAGGGTGCGGGGATCGGTGCAGTCGCGGACGGTGGCCTGGTTGCGCAACACCACGAGCCCGTGACGGGCGAGGGCCGCGCGAAGGGCCGCGAGGTCGTCCCGGACCAGCGTCGCGCTGTCGAGCCAGAGCAAATCGCCGGCGGTGCGATCCCAGGCGGCGCGCAGCACGAGGGGTTTCCAACCGAACCACTCGAGCCGGGCGACGTGCGGCGGATGGGCGGCGAAGTCGAAGGTCTCGAAACGGCACCACGGAAAGCGCCGCGTCAGTCCGCGCCGCGTGGCGGCGGCGAGCCCGAGATCGAACGCCAGCACGCCGCAGGTTTCGTGCAGCCCGCGACGACGCACCTGCAAAAGGAACTGCACGAGACAGCGGGCGAAGCGCTCGTCGGCGGCGGTGACGAGCGTCAGCGACTCGGAGTCACGAATCATGGGCGGCGAGCATGGGCGCGCGGGGACGCCGGTCAAAACAACCGCCACGCCAGCAACGCGCCGGCGGCGAGCGCGATCGTGATCGCCGCGGCGCGGAGGGAGTGTTCGACGAGGTGGCGACCGTAGTTGTCGAGGCCGAGACGGGCGCCAAAGCGGTTGAGACGCTGCTTCGAGCGGTAGCGGCGCAGGTCTTCACCGTCGGGTTCCGGGGGCGGATGGGGCAGGGCGAGCTGGGCGTGGATCCGGGAGTAGGCGACGAAGTTGCGGCCCGAAAAATGGATCACGTAGGGCGCGGCGCCGGTGTGGCGGTCCACGAGGCGGCCGTCCGCGAGCGCGTAGTCGGTCTCCTCCAATCCTTCCCGGCCGCCGGTGCAGGCAAAGAGCCGCTGCGCGTAGTCGAGCGTCATCCCCGGGTAGCCGGCGATGAAGCGGGCGGAGAAGACCGTCT
>JACCEA012270192.1_pt1 | contig 10462 bp, 7 predicted proteins | sample 7449851 | NCBI WGS metagenome assembly JACCEA01 (sample SAMN15323453, study PRJNA562643) | freshwater metagenome | isolation source: river surface water | place: USA:Blue River Watershed | collected 2017-08-18 | reverse complement strand
TCTGCGGGGACCAGCTCTTCAATGGTCACCATTACCAGCGCATGCTGCTTGGGGTAAGGGTCTCTAAGCATCAGGCCTGTTCCTGTCGAAACGATGGCCTATTAAACAAAAGACCCCGGCTTTGGGCCAGGGTCTTTGTCAGCAGTCTGAACGCCCCTTTCGGGGCGTTTTAGCTAGAGCTGTGTGATCAGGCCGCTGGCGCTGCCCGATCACACACTAGAGCGCCTGAAGTCAGGCTTGTACTACTGGAATGTTGGCATTTGCAGCCGCTTCGCGGAATTCGGCTATCTGATCAAAGCTCAGATAGCGATAAACATCGGCAGCCATGCTGTCGATATCTTTCGCATAAGCCATGTATTCCTCGACGCTAGGCAGCTTGCCCATAATCGAAGCGACAGCCGCCAGTTCAGCGGAGGCGAGGAATACGTCAGCACCATCACCGAGGCGGTTCGGGAAGTTCCGGGTCGAAGTCGAAACGACGGTGGAGTTGGCAGCAACGCGTGCCTGGTTACCCATGCACAGGGAGCAGCCCGGCATTTCCATGCGGGCACCGGCCTTGCCATAGATACCGTAGTAGCCTTCCTCGGTCAGTTGGTGAGCATCCATCTTGGTCGGCGGCGACAGCCACAGACGAGTCGGAATGCCGCCCTTTACCTTGTCCAGCAGTTTGCCGGCAGCGCGGAAGTGACCGATGTTGGTCATGCACGAGCCAATGAAAACCTCGTCGATCTTGCGGCCCTGAACGCTGGACAGCAGGCGTGCATCATCCGGGTCGTTAGGTGCGCACAGGATCGGCTCCTTGATGTCCGCCAGGTCGATTTCGATGACTTCTGCGTACTCGGCATCCTTGTCGGCTTCCATCAGTACGGGGTTGGCCAACCAGGCTTCCATCGCTTTGGCACGACGCTCCATGGTGCGCGCATCACCGTAGCCTTCGCTGATCATCCAGCGCAGCAGGGTGATATTCGACTTCAGGTATTCGGCAATCGCGTTTTCCGGGAGCTTGATGGTGCAGCCGGCAGCAGAGCGCTCAGCCGAAGCGTCAGACAGCTCGAAAGCTTGTTCAACGGTCAGCTCATCGAGACCTTCGATCTCAAGGATTCGGCCGGAGAAGGCGTTGATCTTGCCCTTCTTCTCTACCGTCAGCAGACCTTTCTGGATTGCGTAGTAGGGAATTGCATGCACCAGATCGCGCAGAGTGATGCCTGGCTGCAGTTTGCCTTTGAAACGTACCAGAACGGATTCAGGCATATCCAGCGGCATAACACCGGTGGCAGCGGCGAAGGCAACCAGACCCGAACCTGCGGGGAAGGAAATACCAATCGGGAAGCGCGTGTGTGAATCACCACCAGTACCCACGGTGTCTGGCAGCAGCATGCGGTTCAGCCAGCTGTGGATGATGCCATCGCCCGGACGCAGGGATACGCCGCCACGGGTGCGTATGAAGTCAGGCAGCGTGTGGTGGGTGTTGACGTCGATTGGCTTCGGATAAGCAGCAGTGTGGCAGAAGGACTGCATTACCAGGTCGGCTGAAAAGCCCAGGCAGGCCAGGTCTTTCAGTTCGTCACGGGTCATCGGTCCAGTGGTGTCCTGGGAGCCAACTGTGGTCATCTTCGGTTCGCAATAGGCGCCAGGGCGAACACCGGCTACGCCACAGGCCTTGCCAACCATTTTCTGTGCCAGGGTAAAGCCTTTGGTGCTGGCTGCGGGTTGATCAGGCAGTTTGAACAGGTCACTTGCACCCAGACCGAGTTCAGCACGAGCCTTGTCTGTCAGACCGCGACCGATGATCAACGGAATGCGGCCACCGGCGCGGACTTCGTCCAGCAGAACCGGGGTTTTCATTTCAAAGGTAGCCAGTACTTCATCAGTACCGTGCTTGCAGACTTTGCCCGCGTAAGGGTAGACGTCGATCACATCGCCCATATTCAGCTTGGCAACGTCAAACTCGATCGGCAGAGCGCCGGCATCTTCCATGGTGTTGTAGAAGATCGGGGCGATCTTGCTGCCAAAGCAGAAGCCACCACCGCGCTTGTTCGGCACGTTGGGAATGTCATCGCCAAAGAACCACAGCACCGAGTTAGTGGCGGATTTACGCGATGAACCGGTGCCTACCACGTCGCCCACATAGGCGACCGGGAAGCCTTTGGCCTTCAGCGCTTCCATCTGCTTGAGTGGCCCAATGCTGCCGGGTACGTCAGGCGTGATGCCGTCGCGGGCCATCTTCAACATGGCCAGGGCGTGCAGCGGGATGTCCGGGCGCGACCAGGCATCAGGAGCCGGTGACAGATCGTCGGTGTTGGTTTCGCCGGTGACCTTGAACACCGTAAGGCTGATCTTGTCTGCCAGTGTTGGGCGGTTTTTGAACCACTCACCGTCTGCCCAGGATTGCAGAACGCCTTGGGCGTGCGCGTTGCCATTCTTGGCTTTTTCAGCGACGTCATGGAAGGCGTCAAACATCAGCAGGGTGTGCTTGAGTTGTTCGGCAGTGGTGGCCGCCAGTTCAGCGTCATCCAGCAGCTCAACCAGGGTGACGATGTTGTAGCCGCCCTGCATGGTTCCCAGCAGTTCGACTGCGCGAACCTTGCTGATCAGCTGTGAGGTGGCTTCACCCTTGGCCAAGGCAGAGAGGAATCCGGCTTTGACATAAGCGGCCTCGTCAACGCCAGGCGGAACACGGTTGGTGATCAGGTCAAGAAGGAAGGCTTCTTCGCCGGCCGGCGGATTCTTCAGCAGTTCGACCAGGCCTGCAGTTTGTTCTGCGTTCAGCGGCTGGGGCACGATACCCTGCGCGGCGCGCTCTGCTACATGTTTGCGGTAGGCTTCAAGCACAGTTATTACCCTCTTAAATGGCCCCGTGGGATTGTCCGGGACCATGACCAATGATTCTCCAAACGCAAGCGCTTTGCGGCTTTTTGAGCCCCTTAGCCAGGGTTTTGGAGGTTCCCAACCAGAAGCTGCTTTCAACGTTTTACGTTGTTTGCGGATTTTTCCGGTATCACAACCGATGGGTGCATGGCTTTAACGGCAGGCCAAACAGGTTTTGGCGGTGGTAAAGGAACTGTCACGCGTTGAAAACAGCTTCCAACTGACTGTCGACGCCTTAAATGGCACGCGAAGTTTAATGGATTTAAGCGCTAAAGTTAAGCGCAGCGCTCAGCTTGGCGAGGTGACCGGGTCGCGACAAAGGTTTAAGCTTGGCTGCCCCGTCTTTACTCGGCTAACTACTTCTCGGAATGTCCAGGCAGACCATCAAAACGCCTTGCATAGGGCTGTGTTCTACGGTTTACGGCGATCTGGTTTGCCGTGGCTGCAAGCGCTTTCACCATGAAATCATCCACTGGAATGCCTACAACGAGCAGGAAAAGCGCGCTGTCTGGTTGCGCCTGGAGCTTCTGTTGGTGCAGGTAATGACGGCCAAGCTGGCGGTATTTGATGCCGCCCGACTGCGCGAACAGCTGGATCAGCGCAAGATTCGTTACCTGCCGGAACAATCGGAGTATTGCTGGGCTTATCAGTTGATTGCCCGCGGAGCGCGGCAGATCAATCAGCTGGATGCCTACGGGATGAGCCTGCTGCCGGAGTTTCTGCACTGGGAGTTACCGCAACTGCGCGATGCGATTGATCGCGAGTTCTTTCTCCTGTCACTTGCGCATTATGAGCGCTACATCGCGCCGCGATTCCTCGACGAGGGCCTGCACAGTCGGATCTGAGGCGCAGGTTGCGGTTTGCCTAAATCAGTCGCCGCGGTACTCGCAACCACTGGTACAGGTTTCCATAATGCGAACTCTCGACAACTCCGGTAGCAGTGGCTTGAGTTCCTGCCAGATCCATTTGGCGAGTATTTCGCTGGTAGGGTTTTCCAGCCCGGGAATGTCGTTCAGGAAGTTGTGATCCAGTCGGTCGTAGATCGGTTTGAATATCGCTTTTATCTCGGAGAAATCGCGAATCCAGCCGGTATGGGGGTCGACATCCCCTTCGATGTAGATCGCTGCGCGAAACGAATGACCATGCAGACGCCCGCATTTATGCCCTTGAGGGACATGCGGCAGAACATGCGCAGCCTCGAAGATGAATTCCTTGAACAGTTCCACAGTACGACGCTCTGTAAGGCACGCCCGTCGGGCGTTGCAGTGCCAGCAGTTTATCAGCTTAGCCGGCGCTAGCGAAAACTCTGCGCACGCGAACGCCCTGACTGGTCAGCGCAGCGGCTGCAGGCACTGGGCTATACGCCCGCTGTCGACCAGCTCGAGAAACTCGTCACCCAGGCGGCTGCTTTCTGCCATAGCCTTGCGCCAATAACGCTCGCGGCCAGCATCGTCGCCCATGTAGCGGCTGAAATCCTTGCGGTCCGGCAGCTTTGCGTGTGGCAGGCTGGCCAGGTATTGCGCGGACGGGGCTACCAGCAGGACATCCTGCAGGCGGCTGGCATCGCCATTGCGCCACGGCAGAGACTTATCGAACCAGCCGGGGATGATGCGGTCGGTGAAGTGCGGATACAGCACCAGTCCGTCACCGGCGTAGGGCAGGTCGAGGTGGTAATCGAGCAGGCCACCATCGCGAAATGCGCCATGCCCAACCCCGGGAATGTCTCTGATGGCCTGCATGACCATCGGGATTGAAGCAGAGGCGAGCAGCGACTGGCGCAGATTGCCGGTGGCCAGCGGATGAAAGTGCGAGCGAAAGTCCTCAAGCTGGCCCAAGGGTGGCTGTGCCCGCGCATCATGAATAATCAGCCGCTCAAAATGCCGTGCCAGTCGTTTACGCCCCAGCAGGTTGTTGCCGATGACAGCTGACAAGCCCAGCCCAAGGGCGCCTTTGCGATCGTGAACCATCAAGCCATGGCTTTTCACCACCACGATATTCAGGTGGTAGAGCGGGTTGGCCAGGATGTCGGCGTCTTGATCTTGCAGCAGGTCATGTAACAGCTTGCGGCAACTCAGGCTGACCTCCTGCATGCTCACGCCCTTGGCATAGCGTTGGCTGGTGTACAACTCACCCAGGCGTTTAATGCCCGCCACCGGGTCGGGCAAGCAGGCGCTGGCGAAGCGCCACGAGCCGATCGAAGCACCCACCAGGGTGCGTACTCGCGGCGCCCTGGGCAGCCAGTCGCCGAACAGGGCCAGATCAAGGCCTTGCAAACCGATGCCTTTGGGGCCGCCAGCAGCACCGGGAAGAATCGCGATATCGGCTGGCTGCAGGCCATTGTGCTCAATATGAGCCATGGCGCGCTTGCCTGCGCGTAGTGTTAGTGATGGCTTCTTGATCTGGATTGCGCTCATGCCGGCCTCCCTTGCAGAGGCTGGCAATTATAAGGGGCAGGTTTGTCAGACCAAGTGTATTCAGTCAGCTGAATGTTGAACCTTTGGGACAAGGCATAAGGATCTGCGCTGAAGGTTGTTACATGCCGTTGCCAAACGCTGGATTGCTCAGGTCAATCGAAGCGCGTACCGGTTGCAATGCGTGCGCATATTTGATCAGTACATCCAGCGCGTAATCGGCGCGTTCCCGAATCCGGCGATCATTTTCATCGCTCGGTTCGCCGTCGTTGAAGGACTGCTCGACATGCCGCACGATCAAATGTTCGGGCAAGTAGCAGAGACGGCAGTTCTTGTAGCTGGAAGCCCGCAGTTCACTGATCGGATAAGCGCCGCCAACGCCTGATGAAACACCGACCAACAAACCGGGTTTATGAGCCAGTTCCGCCTTGCTGGCATAGATAAAGAAGTTCTTGATCGCCGGGCATGCCATGCCATGCCATTCCGGTGCAATCACAATCAGTGCGTCCGCCTGACTCAGCTGCTGCTGAATGGCGGGCCAGGCAGCAGCATCATCGGCAGGCCAAAGTGGAAGTGGTGTTGCTCCCAGATCGATAACCTGGCAATGCTTGTCGCTGCTATGGCCCAGTTGAATCATGCGTTCGCGCAGATAATGGGCGACTTTGGCAGACTGACTATTGCTGCGGCTGGAACCGGCGACCAAGGCAATGTTCAGCATAGGGACTCTCCATATAAAGATCGCCGCAGGCTAGCCAAAGGCTGCCTGCGCCGCAAGGAGATTAAACCGAAAGACCGGTCAGACGCGGAACTGATCCATCAGAGACTGTTGATGGTTGGCCAGGCTGTTGAGTGACTGGCTTATGCGGGCAGATTCTTCTGCCTGCCCGGAGATGGTCTCGGTGACGTCACGGATGGATGAAACATTGCGGTTGATCTCGTCGGCAACCGAGCTTTGCTCTTCTGCCGCGCTGGCAATTTGCAGGTTCATGTCGGTGATGATGCCCACAGAATCGCCAATCCGACGCAGTGCAGCCACGGCGCGTTCGACCTGCTCAACACTGCCTTGAGCCTGCCGGTGACTGCTATGCATCGAGCTGACCACCTCACGCGTGCCACTTTGCAGGCCCTCGATCACGCTGCGAATTTCCTCGACCGAATCCTGTGTGCGCTTGGCCAGGTTGCGCACCTCGTCCGCCACCACGGCAAAACCGCGGCCGGCATCGCCTGCGCGAGCGGCCTCGATCGCCGCGTTGAGTGCCAGTAAATTGGTTTGCTCGGCAATCGAACGGATCACTTCAAGCACAGAGCCGATCTGTTCGCTGCTGCTGGCAAGACCTTCCACCTCTTGCATGGCGACATTCATTTCCGCCGCCAGCTGTTCAATGGTGATGGTCGTCTTGTCGATCACCTCAAGTCCTTCGCGAGTTGCCTGATCCGCTCCGCGGGCCGCATCGGCGGCCATTGCCGCGCTGCGTGCAACATCCTGAGCCGTAGCGCTCATTTCATGAAACGCGGTGGCGACCTGATCGACTTCGCGGTACTGCTGCTGCATGCCGGAGTTGGTTTCACTGGCGATTTCCGCCGAGCGATCAGCGGTACTGCGGGCTTCGTGAACCGAGTTTTTTACGTCGGCAATGATTGGCTGCAGTTTGTCCAGAAAACGGTTGAACCAACCAGCCAGCTCGCCCAGTTCATCCTGTCCGGCATAGTTCAGGCGCTTGGTCAGATCACCCTCACCGCTGGCAATGTTTTTCAACATGGCTGCCACGTTGAGAATGGGCTTGGTGACGCCGCGTGCAGTCAGCCACATCAACACAAGGCCTGCCAACGTTGCCAGAATACCCAGACCAAGCGAAAACAGGCTCGATGCAGAACGCTGGGACTCAAGTTCGGCCTCAAGCCGGGTTGCGGGTGCCAGCAGAACACTTTGCGGTGCTTCAAGCAGCACGTTCCAGGGTTTGGCCCCGGGGATCGGTTGGAAGGGTTCCATCACCTGCAAGAGGTCGCTATGCGAGATCTCTGCGCTCTCGCCGCGTTGGGCCATTTGCAGCAGATCCGCAGCGTGTTCACCAAAAGCCGATTCCAGCTTCTGTCCCAGTTGTGCGTCATCACGGCTATGGCCGGCTAGCAGTCCGGTCGGGCTGATAATGCTGATATGCCCCTCGCCGTCGTACAGGTCGCGGTGTGCATTGAGACTGAGCTCCTGAATGCTCGACAGGCTGAAGTCCATGCCCATTACGCCAATCACCTTGCCGTTATCAATCAGCGGAATGGCGATAGTGGCCATCAGCACATCCTTGCCGTTGACCTCGTCAAAGTAAGGATCTATCACGCAGGTCTGTTCAGTTTGCAACGGGCAGGTAAACCAGCTGTTGTAGGGCAGGCCACTGATGCCTGGCGTTATGTCGGCAAGACTTTCTTCAGTCATAACCTCTGATTCAGTCTGCCCCGGGGTGCCTTGTGACCAGTACACGGAGAAACGCCCGCTCTCGTTACTGCCCACTTCAGGTTGATTGGCGAAAATTTCGTCCTTGCCATCAAGGGCATTTGCATTGAATACCACATACAGCCCTAGCAGGTCGCGGTTACCTTGCAGGGCGCCTCCGATCTGACGGGTCAGGTCTTCACGCAAGTCAAATGCATCGAGAAAGCGTTTTTCGGCTTGTGCACGCAAAAACAGAATCTGTCGTGAAAAGCCCATGCCGTACTGATAGTTATCCATGAAATAGCGCTGGATGCGGGTCGCCTGCAATTTGCCAATCGACTGCATGTTCTGCCGGGCGCTTAGATCGAGCATCTGCGTGCTGGAGGTTTTCACCAGTTCAGCACTGCGCTTTGACTGGTAAATCGAGGCGCTGACCAGCAAGGTCACAATGGCAAGCAGGCAAAGGCCCGCCAGTAGGGCGATCTTGTTCTGGATCGACAGGCGATTGAGCATGGGGTATTCCTTTTCGATGGCAGCCGTTAACCAGCGCTATCGGCAAGCCTGCAACAATCTTGAAAGTAAAGAATGAGTTAGACGACGAATTAGGTTGTATTGAATGGCTATTGGCCAATCAACTGATACGCGAAGAAAAGCCTGGCGGGATGTTTCAGATGATGATTTTCAAAGCGCCGCTGAGTGATTCAGGGCGCCTTGACCAGCCAACCGGTAACTCAGTTGCCCAGACCCGTGCCTTGCAGAAGTTGCAGCAATGGCTGCGGGTAAACCCCGAGCAAGAAAGTGATGCCGGCAATAGCCAACAGCATGATGCCACCTGCGCGCTGCCCCCAGTCGTGCTGCGCGTCATGGGTCAGTGAGGTGTGCTCCTGCATGAACAGGGTAACGATCACCCGCAGGTAATAGAACACGGCAATCGCACTGCCCAGTACCAGGGTACCCAGCAGCCACCACAACTGGGCCTGCACGCCAACGGTAATGATGTAGAACTTGCCGATAAAACCGGCTGTTAGTGGAATGCCGGCCAGTGACAGCATCATCAAGGTCAGCACTGCGGTGAGGTACGGACGGCGCCAGAACAGACCGCGGTATTCGAATAGCGCATCTGCATCGCGGCCGTGGTAGGGCGTTGACATCAGTGTGATGACACCAAAAGCCCCCAGGCTGCTGACGATATAAGTCGTCAGATAGACGCCGATTGCTTCCGTCGCCATGCCTTTACTGGCGATCAGTGCCACCAGCAGATAACCGAAGTGAGCGATCGACGAATAACCCAGCAGACGTTTCAGGTTGGACTGGGTGAGTGCCAGCAAATTACCCACCAGAATCGAAGCGACAGCCAGAACGCTCAGCAGGTCTGCCAGCCATCCGCCCGCCGTTGCCGGAGACATTTGGTAAAGCCGCAGCAGCACTGCAAAAACGGCTACTTTGCTTGCCGATACAAGGAACGCGGTAACCGGTGCGGGCGCACCCTGATAGACGTCTGGCGTCCAAAGATGGAAGGGCACCAGCGACAGTTTGAATGCCAAGCCGATCAACATCATGCCGATCCCGAGGTGTGCCAGTGTATTCTGGGCGGTTGCGCTCGCCAGACTGGCACCAATACCGGCAAACGTCAGGCTTGCGGAGTCTGCATAGAGCAGTGCCATACCAAACAACAGGAAGGCCGAGCCCACGGCGGACAACACCATGTATTTGATGCCGGCTTCCAGCGTGTGCTTGTTGAAGAAGGCATAAGCCACCATTCCGTATACCGGTACCGACAACAGCTCCAGGCCGATGAACAGTCCGGCCAGATGCTGCGTGCTTACCAGTACCAGACCGCCGGCGGCAGAGAGCAGCATCAGCAGGTAGAGCTCTTCCCGATTGCCCGGAAAGCCTTCCATATACGCGTGGGCGAGCGTCACGCAGGCGAGCGTCGCAACCAGTGTGAGTGCCATGTAGAAGCCGGCGAAGGAGTCCACATGAATCAGCGAGGTCACCGACAGAGGGGCAGCCTGCATGGCCGGGATGAGTGATAACAGAGCCAGATTGAGCCCGGCCACGGACAGAAAAAAGGTGATCGTGTGACTGCGTTTCCAGGCAATTGCCAGCATCACCAGAATGGCGGTGCTGCTGGTGATCAGCAGTGGCAGCAGGGCATTAAAGTGCTGAGAAGTAAATTCCATTGCTTGACTACCGGGCCATAACGAGTTGGGAGAGTGCTGCGCCAAGCCACTGTTGCACACCATGCATGCTTGCTGCGGTGGTATCCAGCACGGGTTGCGGATAAACACCGAGGATAATGATCAGTACAGCCAGCCCAAGCACCATGGTCAGTTCGCGTGCGTCCGGGCCTGCCAGTGCATGCTCTGCGCGAGGCGGGCCGAAGTAGGCGCGATGAATCATGATCAACGAATAGACCGAGGCAAAAACCAATCCGGAAGTTGCGATGGCGGTAATCCAGGGAGCAGCCTGGAAAGTCCCGAGCAGGATCAGGAACTCACCAATGAAGTTGCCGGTGCCTGGAAGCCCCAGCGACGCCGCCGCAAAGAACAGGCTGAGGGCCGGCAGATAGGGCATGCGCGCCCAGATTCCGCCCATTTCCCGCATGTCGCGGGTATGCAGGCGCTCGTACAGTTGGCCGCACAGAATGAACAGTGCGGCTGCCGAGAGGCCATGCGCCAGCATCTGGATGACGACACCCTGCAGCGCCAGTTGGCTTCCGGCGTAGATGCCAATCAGAATGAAACCCATGTGCGAT
>JACCEA012329337.1_pt1 | contig 10470 bp, 9 predicted proteins | sample 7449851 | NCBI WGS metagenome assembly JACCEA01 (sample SAMN15323453, study PRJNA562643) | freshwater metagenome | isolation source: river surface water | place: USA:Blue River Watershed | collected 2017-08-18 | reverse complement strand
GGTATTGATGTTGGTTAGCAACTCTTTCACAGACATTTTTTCTAAATGTTCGTATTTTGAAGATTGCTCGGTTGTTTTAATAAATGACATTAAATATCGGATTATAGTTGTCCAAATATACAAAGTATTTATAAATTTAAAGAATGAGAGTCATAGTTTATTGAATATTTTTATATTTGTTTAAAACTATATCTTTTGGATAAGAAAATTTCAGTAGTAAAAATTTGTTTAGTTACCGTTACACTTTCAGATGGTGGTGCCGAGCGCTGTGCTGCGTTGTTATCTAAATATTTTGATAAACAGGAATTTGAAGTTTATCATGTGGTTTTTTCTGGAAAAATTGAATATGATTTTGCAGGCCAATTATTTCATTTAGAACATTTAAAAGATAAAAGTAATAGTTGGTGGAGTAGAAGTAAGCGGTTTTTTGCTTTGAAAGAATTCTTTGCTAATCATAATTTTGATTATGTAATTGATTTTCGAACAAAGCAACATTTTTTGCAAGAATTCATCATTCACAACTTTGTTTATCCAAAATTTATACAAACGATTCATAGCTATAAATTGAAATCGTATCTTCCAAGAAACATCTTTTTAGCGAAATTATTATATAAGAATTGCAAACAATTTATTACTGTTTCTCAAGGGATTAACAATAAAGTGAGCTCGAAATATACGTTTGTTCCTTCCCAAGTCATTTACAATTCAATTGATTTTGAATTTATTTCTGAAAAGATAAAAGAGCCCATTTCAGATGATTTTCAATATGTTTTATCTGCTGGAAGTATGCATAAAAATGTAAAACAATTCGATAAATTAATAGCATGTTATGCGAAATCGATTTTGCCATCGAAAAATATTAAACTGATAATTTTGGGCGAAGGAAAACTCAAAAATAAATGGATAAAATTAGTTGAAAACATGAATTTGCAAGAAATGGTAATTTTTAAAGGCAATGTTAAAAATCCATTTAGGTATTATAAAAATGCTTTTTTTACGATTTCAACCAGTAAATATGAAGGCATGCCAATGGTTTTATTAGAATCTTTAGCTTGTGAAACACCTATAATTTCCTGGGATTATGCTTCTGGGCCAAATGAAATAATTGACCATAAAAACAATGGATTATTAATCGAAAATCAAAATACAGAAAAACTTATTGAAGCGATGAATCTTTTTGTTTCAGATAATAATTTATATTTACAGTGTAAAAGAAATGCTTTATCTAGTGTCAAACAGTTTAGTTTAGAAACTATTGGTGCAGAATGGTTGAAGGTTTTTGAAAACAAAGAATAAAAAAATGAACTACAAAATAATAGATATTCCAAAAATAAATAACACAAAAGGTAATATTGGTGTGATTGAAAATGACACGATTCCTTTTGATGTGAAGCGTGTATATTATTTGTTTGATGTACCAAGTGGCGCCAAGCGTGGCGGACATGCGCATAAGAAACTAAAACAAGTTTTAATTGCCATTTCTGGAAGTTTTGACGTAGTTTTAAAAGATGGGAATTCAAAAGAAATTGTTACTTTAAATCGTCCAGATAAAGGTTTGTTGATTGAAAATAACATTTGGCGTGAATTGGAAAATTTTTCTTCTGGATCAGTCTGTTTGGTTTTGGCTTCAGAAGAATTTTCAGAAGACGATTATATTAGAAGTTATAAGGAATATTTGAGTTTTGTGAAATAAAACTTGCCACGAAGTCGCAAAGGCGCAAAGTTTTTTATGTGTTAGTTTGTATGGAAAAATCTAATACGTACTCGGTTTTATTCCTAATTTCAATAAAAATAGCTTCAATTTATCTAAGAAATTTAAAACAAAACTTGGTAATTTTAAAAGTAAATTTTGTTTCCAATTCAAATTGTTTGAATCAATAGGAGCAACCATTTTTTTCCAACGTAAATCGTTGTTTTTCTTTAAACGTTTGCCTAAAACATAGCGTTCAAAATCGAGATATTTCTTTAAATCAGAATTGGTTTTAGTCCAATCTTCGTATAAATCATAGTCTGGAATCGTTTTGTTGACAATTGAACTTCTTGTTAGTTGGTTATCTGTTTGCATGAAATAACTCATTTGAACTGAATTATCAAATGCTAATTTGTAATTATAGTTTGCTCTAATGTTGAAATCTAAATCTTGTGACAATTGAATGTTTTCGTTGTAAAAACCAACCTTTTCATATACTTCTTTATGAAAACAAACCGAACCATGATTGTAAATGCCTTGCTTTAAATTGATTTGAAAAAAGTTGACATAACCCAAAAAATGTTTGGGTATACTGTCCGAATTATTATGTGGATTTTTTATCGTTTTACCCCAAATTTCTTCATAATTAGTCCCAAATATTCTCGCTTCTGGGAAATTTTGAATCAAATTATATATTTTTTCTAAAAAATAAGGTTTCCATAAATCGTCGGCGTCTAAAAATGTAACATAATTGGATTTTGCTTTTTTAATTCCAGTATTTCGAGTTGCTGCTAAACCGCTATTTTTCTCATGCTGAATTATTTGTATTTTTTCGGATACAAATTCGGAAGCAATTTCTAAGCTTTTATCTGTTGAACAATCGTTAACTATCAAGACTTCAAAATCAGTAAAAGTTTGATTGAGAATGCTTTTTAGAGCTTTTTCAATATACTTTTCTTTGTTGTAAAGAGGAATGATGACGGTGAAAAAAGGCATGTTAATCTTCTAAAATGTAAGTGAATAATTCTTTCCAACTATGTAAATCTTCATTGAAATTGTGTGTGATTTTGTTTCCTTGAAACTGATGTTTTTGGGCTACAATTTCTGTTATCATTTCAGCAAGTTCATTAGGGTTTTCTAAATTAAAAAACGACACATTTTCGTAATTTCCACAAGCTTCTTTCGCGTAAGGTAAATTCGCTAAAAGCATATTTTTATGATGCGCTTTTGCTTCAGAAATTGGTAAACCCCAAGTCTCAACTTTTGATGGAAAAATCAAACAATCAATTGAATTGTAATACCTTAACATTAATTGTCTATTTAATAACTTTAAGCGATGGATTGCAATGGACTGATACTTTTCGTTTAAATAATTAACATACTTAGTTTTGTTGTTTTTTAATCCAGTTACATGAAATTCACACTGATTAAAAACGTCTTTTGGAAGTAATTTTATGGCTTCGAAAAGGTATTCGATGTTTTTAAAACTTTTCGGAAAACTAGGATAGAAAAAATGAATTTTATTTTTATCCAATTCCATTTTTTCAATTGAAATTTCTTCTACAAATTGAGGAATGGCAACTTTTATATTATTGATTTTAAAACGTTTTTCAAAAATTTCTTTGATCCAATGTTGTTGTACGAATACGGTATGATTTTTTTTAATATTTAATCGGAATAAGTTATCATACAATAATGAAAAAACTCCAATTTTATAATCAAATTTCCAATCTTTCCAAGTTGGTTTAAAAAAAGTAGTTGGATGATGACAATACACAAATTGTTTTTTGGCAATTACTCTTGGAGTAGTATCATGCAAGGAAAGCCAAACATCTGGTTGCAGTTTTTTTGATAGTTTATTAAAATAAAAATATTCGTAATAAAAGCGATAGAACCAAGACTTTTTTGACTTTGGAAGTTCAATGAACTCTATGTTTGGAAAATTGAATTTTGAAGCATCATGAACCAATGCAATTGCTTGAATATCTTGATTCTTGATATATTCAGAAAGTTCTTGCAAAACATTGTGAAGTATCGTAAAAATACCACCTTCAACCATATTTATACCGGAAATTACAATTTTTTTCTTCTTCAATTTTACTATTTTATTTAAAAGACTAAATTAGTATTTTCTTAATTAATAGTGGCAATTTTATTGAGGTTTATGTAATTTATCGAGATTTTTAAATGAAATATCGAGTTTATTTTATTACCTGAATTGCTATGCGTAATTTTATAATGTTATAATAATCATCCTAATAAATCTGATGGAAGATAAGGTTGATGCATTTTTTTTTAGATTTTTATTATCATAAGTTCACATCACATAACCGAGTTAATGCTAATTAATTGGTTTTTGACAGCACTAGATTGGCTGGAAATTGAGAATTGAAAATCTAAGCTAAACTCGAAACAATTTAACATTGTTTCGAGTTTTTTATTTATTATATCCTTCTGTTGGAATTTCAAATTCGTATACTTTTTTTGATGGATTATCTAATTTTTTATCACGTAACCATTGGTTGTGCGTTTTTAAAATTTTGTAATTAATTCCTTGGCTGATTGCAAATTGAGATAAATTCGTAATAGTTGAATCGACCGTAATTCGTTTGGTATTAATTTTTGGATATAAAGCTTCTTTAGGAATCAAATACCCATATTTTTCAGGGTTTTTCATGATTTCTTTTAAAGCTAAGATTCTGAAAACATAACGAGCAGTTTCATCGGTTAACCATAAATTGTAATAATCTGAAGTTTGTTGGAAAGTGATATGATTTTGCAAACCTGTCATACCGCCGTTATAAGAAGCTGCTGCAACAGTCCAATTTCCGAATTTGTTTTTTGCTTTTAATAAGTATTGACAAGCTGCTTCTGTTGATTTTTCGATATGATATCTTTCATCAACTTGTTCGGTAACTTCAAGTTTACTTTCTTTTGCAGTTTCTGGCATAAATTGCCAAACACCTTTTGCGCCAGAAGGTGAAATAGCATTGACTAAACCACTTTCTATAACGGCTAAATATTTAAAATCATCTGGAATACCATTTTTGGCTAAAATCGGTTCAATGATAGGGAATACTTTATTGGCTCTTTTTAATAAAATTGTAGTTGAACCATGCATATTCATGTTTATAATCATTTCTCTATCTAAACGTTCTTTCACATCTGCCAATTGAGTTGGAACTTTTTCTCCACAAAAATCCATTTCTAAAGGATAATCCACGTGATTTTTCTTTGGAATGTTGTTGTAAGACTTCGAGAATATAAATAATCCGCAAATTGCAAATAGCGTAGTAATAACTAGGGTTTTGTTTAACGTTTTCATAGTCTAAATTTTTAATATCTATTCTAAAATAATTTTGGGCAAATTTTCATTTAACCATTTGTATTTGGTTACAATCATAATGTGCGTGCCGCCTTTTACGATGATACAATTTTTGATATTACTGATTGGAAAAATCATGTCTTCATCACCGTGAATATGAATTACTTTGTCGTCAGGAACACTTCTTTGCCAAAGTAGTACGTTTTCAATAGCCCAATCTAAATATTTGGTTTGTTTCATAAATAAATATTTATTGTACAATTGGACTCTTTTCGCAATTAAACCTCGGCCTTTAATATATCTTGATAAATAATTTACTTTGCTCAATAAACTTGTGGGTAATACTTTATAGAATTTGGTTGCTTTGGCTAATTTCATATGAATTGGTAATTCTTGATTACTTTTTACACTAGAAATAATTATCGTTTTTTGTGTTTTTACAATTCTAGACATTTCTTGAACCATAATTCCACCAAAGGAAACGCCAATTAAAACTACATTATCATGAGTTATTTTTTCGCACATTCTTTTGGCATAACTTTCAATGGTTTCATTATGTATGGGCAAAATCCATTCCAAAAAATGAGTTTCAAAAAGATTTTCAGGTAATTTTATGTTTTCGAATATTTCAATACTTGCCGCTAAGCCTGGAACGAAATATACTTGAATTTTAGACATACTAATTTGTTTTATGCCTTAAAATTATGACATAATTTCAATTTTATTCACTTTTTTATCTATAAAAATTCATTTTTAGCTAATATTTTTCTATGATGATGATTTTCATTCATTTAGTACTTGACTAGTCTTTGTTTTTTTTGTAAATTTGCACCACATTTTAACAAACAATTAAGATTTGTTAGTATTTAAAACACGATTTTATGCTAGTTGAGGAAATAAAAGACAATGAATTGTTAAGACAGTTTGAAACAAAAACTGATAACGGACTTTTAACTATTGAGTACGCTATACAAGAGCGAAAGATATTTTTGACGAAACTTTGCGCGAATGAAAATGAACAAGAAGAAAAAGTAAACCAATTTATTACTTCCGTTTTAGATATTGCCCAAGAACGTAAATTTAAAGTAGTTCCTACAAATACAAAAATTGTTTCTTTTTTTAGAAAGAATAAAAGATTTCAAGAGTTGCTTCCTCCAGGAATAAAGATTTAAATAATTTTAGAATCATAAAAAAATCCCAAAACTTATAAAGCTTTGGGATTTTTTTAAACAAATATAACTAACTACTATTTATTTAATTTTTACAATAATAAATTCGCTTCGTCTGTTCATTTGATGTTCTTCTTCTGTACAGTATACATCATCTGCACATTTGTTTACTAATTGCGTTTCACCATAACCTTTTGCGGTTAATCGGTTTCTGGAAATTTTGTTTTTTACGATATATTCTAAAGTTGATTTTGCTCTTCTATCAGATAAAGCTTCATTATATTTATGGGTTTGGCGACTATCTGTATGTGAACGAATATCAATTACCATATTAGGATATTGTTTCAGCACCTCAATAATTTTTTGCAAATGAATTTCTGCATCTGGTCGAATATTTGATTTATCTAAATCGAAGTAAATTTTACTAATATTGAAAATTTTTGCTAAATCTGTTCCTTCATCAATTGGAATTTGTTTTTTAGATAGATATAAATCATTTGTATTTACTTTTTCGTTAACAGTATTGGTGGTTAATTTAATTTCTGCGGGTTCGTATTCGTCTTTTAAAGCTCGGATGTAGTATTTTTTACTACAATCTACATTAAAAGAATAATATCCATTTGCATCAGCAGCTATTTTTTCAACTTCATTCATTTCATCATTAAATAAAATTACAGTCGCAGCAGGAATAGGTTGTTTGGTTTGTGCATCGTACACAATTCCTTCTGCTTTTTGTTTGCATTGTTTTTCGTTGAAATAATAGATGTCATCAAAACCTTGTCCATTATCTCTATTTGAGGTAAAAAATCCTGATGTTTTATCGTAAAAAGTGACTGCAAAATCGTCTTTTGGACTATTGATTTTTTCACCCAAATTTTTCGGTTTTTCAAAGCTACCATCATCTTTAATTTTTGCTTTAAATAAATCTAAGCCACCTAAGCCTAAATGTCCATCTGAAGCAAAATATAAATTACCTTCTTTGTCAATTGATGGGAAAGATTCTCTTCCGGTTGTGTTAATTTCTGGACCTAAATTTTCTGGATTTCCAAAGCTCCCATCACTGTTTCTTTTTACTTTATATATGTCGGAATAACCTGTTGTTCCTGCCATGTCTGAAGCAAAATACATTGTTTTTTCGTCTAAAGATAAAGCAGGATGCGCAAAACTAGATTCGTTATTATTAAAAGGCAATTCTGTAATATTATCCCATTCGCCATTTACTAATGTTGCTTTATAAATTTTTACGAAAGTACTTTTATCGTCACTTTTTCCTTTTTTTCCATTTAAGAAATTGTTTCGAGTGAAATACATGGTTTGTCCGTCTTTTGTGAATATTGGAGACGATTCATTAAATTTCGTATTTACTTTTTTAGAGAAATTTCCCGAATAACTTAAAGTAGTGTCTTTATTGACGTTTGCTACATAAATATCAGTAAAATTTTGTCCTGTCCATTCATGTGTTTTTTTTCTCACGGCTGCGGTATCAATTGCAGAAGTAAAATAAACTTTATTCGCATAGTAGTACGGACCATAATCTGAAAATTTGGAATTGATATCAGTTGGTTTAATTAGATACTCTTTAGAATTATTTTTGATGTCCAATAAGTAAGAATCTAAATCTTTTTTACCAGATGAATTTGAAGTTTTATCATAGTAAATACGCATCATTTTATTGGCTTCGTCATATTGACCCAAAGCTTTTAAACAATGTGAATATTTAAAATAAATTTCTGGATCTATTTCTGTATTATATGCGATTAGGGCTTTGTAGCAATTTGCTGCTTTTTCATTTTCCCCATTCAAATAATATGAATTACCTAATTTTTCATAAATTTCGGCTGATTGATAACCATTTTGAAGTATTTTTTCATACACTTCAATAGCATCAACATAAGCAAATGAATTAAATTCTTTATCAGCTTTATTTAGTTTAACTTGTTGTGCATGCATGGAACATGAAACAAATATTAAGAGTACGATAATTTTTTTCATAATTCAAAAGTTTAGAAGAATCTAGGTGTTGAAATTTTAGTATTTTTAAAGATTTCATATCTTAAAAATATCTCATGTGATCCAGAATTATAGTTCGATAATTTGGTAGTTTCTAAATCGTATCCGTAACCTAAGAACCAACTGTTAGAGAATTGAAATCCAGCCAATAAACTAACGGCAGAATCTAATCTGTACGATCCACCAATTACGAATTTTTCATTGAACATGAAATTAGCATTAACATCTAATTGGAAAGGAGCGCCTTCATCAACTTTAGCAAGGAATGAAGGTTTAAATTTCACAGATTGACTCAAATCAAATACATATCCAGACAATACATAATAACTTACTGATTTCGTGTTTATAGAAACTTCATTGGCATCATAATATTTCGTTTTGTTAAAGTTAGGTACCGAAGCTCCTACATAAAACTTATCGGAATAATAGTAAACACCAGTTCCAAAATTCGGAGATAGTTTTCCGTTTAAATTTTGAAATTCAGGATCGTTAGCTTGAAATATAGTCAATTTATCAGCATCTAAACTATAAAAATTTGCGGTTCCTTTTATACCAAAAGACAGTTTGTATTCTCCGTTTAAAGGTATAATATATGCGATATCTGCTGATATTGCATTTTCTTGAGTTGGCCCAATATTATCATTTACAAATGAAAGTCCTACTCCAAATTTACTATCTCCAACATTTGTGTTTATTGAAGCTGTATTTGTTACAGGAGCGCCATCTAAGCCTACCCATTGATTTCTGTGTAATACAAATGCGTTAAATGTTTCTCTAGTTCCAGCATAAGCGGGATTCACATTAATTGTATTGTACATGTATTGTGTATATTGGGAGTCTTGCTGACTATAGCTCAAAATACCAAACAATAATAAAAGATTGTATATATAATTTTTCATAGACTAGTATTTTACGTATAAATATCCTGTTTTTTCAAAAGAGTTGTTTTGGGCATCACTATATTTTAAAATATAAAAGTAAGTATCTCCAGGTAATTTGTCATTACCAACTGTTAAATTATTTTGAGAAATTCCATTAAATGAAACATCGTTATTGTTGTAACCTTTTGCTTTGTATACATTAACACCCCATCTGTTGTAGATTTCTACGGTGTTGTTTGGATAACAAGTTATACCTTCAATCATAAATATTTCATTCAATCCATCACCATTAGGAGATACTGCATTATTAACAACTATATCACAAACAGCTAACACATCACAATTGTCTACATTAATGTAAATTTCATAGATTAAAGGACACGGATTGTTCTCTACACTAACAACATATTGAATAGTATAATATCCATAAGCCAAACTCGAAGGATTAAATGTACTTCCGGTAATTGTACCGGTAGTATTTACTTCAACCCAAGTTCCGTTTGTTGGCAAATCATCAGGTAATAATGTGAATAAATCTTTTGTTTCATTTTTACAAATTCTGTACGGAATAGCATCAAAAGGTTCTTGAACTTCTACATTTATGGTTTGAGAAAAACTAGCTTCATTGCCACAATTATCACTGACTACCCAATTTCTGATAATGATATATTCATAAATTGAGATTATCGTAGTCGTTTCGGTGAATATTATATTTGGATCAATTCCGGAACAGTTATCTGTAAATTCTAAATTAGGTTTCGGTGGAATTTCAGAACAAATCGCATCAACTTCTGTATCATAAGGAGTCACTAAAGTTGGAGGAGCATTATCAAATACCGAAATAGTTTGAGTATGTGATTGATTATTTCCACAACTATCTGTGATAGTCCAAGTTCTTAATATGGTGAATTGTCCGATACAAGCACTTTCGTTTTCTATAATGTTATCGTTTGAAGTAATTGTTATTTCACTACTGCAAGAATCAGAACCTGTTAATTCTTCTGGAACTGGAATGGCGTCACAAGAAACACTTATGTTTGCAGGTAATTCTGAAGTAAATACAGGTGCTGTTGTATCTTGAATGGTAAATGTTCCAATTGAAGTCGAAGTGTTCCCACAAGCATCAGTTGCTGTGAAAGTTACAGTTGCAGCGCCAGTCAAACCACATAAATCAGACAAAGCACCTGAATAATTGTTCGACCAAGTTACTCCAGAACAAACATCAGAGGCAGAAGCACCACCATTGGAAGCTAACCAAGAAGCTAGCGCAGCAGTATTTCCATTTCCATCACATTCTACAGTTAAATCACTCGCTTGAGTAGAAATTACTGGATCTGTTGTATCTTGAATGGTAAATGTTCCAATTGAAGTCGAAGTATTCCCACAAGCATCAGT
>JACCEA010257793.1_pt1 | contig 10471 bp, 11 predicted proteins | sample 7449851 | NCBI WGS metagenome assembly JACCEA01 (sample SAMN15323453, study PRJNA562643) | freshwater metagenome | isolation source: river surface water | place: USA:Blue River Watershed | collected 2017-08-18 | reverse complement strand
GCAAGCCCGGTTTGACCATCACCATGTCCGCGCCCTCCTCGAGGTCGAGCGCCACTTCGCGCAGCGCCTCGTCGCTGTTGGCCGGGTCCATCTGGTAGGTTTTTTTATCAGCTTTACCTAAATTGGCAGCAGAGCCCACGGCATCACGGAATGGGCCGTAATAGGCCGAGGCGTATTTAGCGGAATACGCCATGATGCGGGTATTCACAAAACGTTCTTCTTCCAGGGCGGCACGGATATCGGCAATGCGGCCATCCATCATGTCAGACGGGGCGACAATATCGGCACCGGCTTCGGCGTGCGACAGCGCTTGCTTGACGAGCGCATCGGTGGTGATGTCGTTCATGACATAACCTGTTTCATCGATAATGCCGTCCTGACCATGGGTGGTGAATGGATCGAGTGCCACATCGGTAATAATGCCAAGCTCTGGCACCTGTTGTTTTAATAAACGTACGGCACGCTGGGCAAGGCCGTCTGGGTTCCAGGCTTCTTCAGCTTGCAGCGATTTGCGTTCAAGCGGCGTGACCGGAAAAATGGCAATAGCAGGAATGCCCAAAGCCACCAACTCACGAGCTTCTTCGACTAATAAATCTAAACTCAGGCGTTCAATGCCTGGCATCGACGCGATCGTTTCGCGTGTATTATCGCCTTCGATGATAAACATCGGATAAATCAAATCGTTGACGGTGAGCTGGTTTTCCGCCATCAAACGACGACTGAAATCATGTTGGCGCATGCGCCGTAACCGAGTGGCTGGGAAATAGCTGCTATTGGCTGAGCTCATCGCGAAGTTCTCCTGGAGATGCGGACGCATCGGACGGTTGATTAAAAAGGCAGACCTGATTGCGGCCTTGATGTTTGGCCTGATAAAGCGCCTGATCGGCCGCTTGAACCAGATCGATTGGCGTGGTATCGCCTGTTGGGATCAAGGCGACACAACCTGCGCTAATCTTTACGGGTAGTTCACCGATTTCAGTACTAAAAGGGGCGCTGGCAATTTCATTTCGAATGTGTTCAGCCAGAACCTGCACGCCTTCGGCATCGGTATTCGGCAGAATTAACGCGAATTCTTCACCACCATAGCGACAAATATGGTCACTGGCCCGCTTTAGTAATATTGCAATCCGATGTGCCACGCCACGAATAATGGCGTCGCCAGCCACATGACCATATTGGTCGTTGATGTTTTTAAAATGGTCAATATCCAACATCACTAAGGCTAAAGGCCGTTGTTCCCGCCGACTACGCTTGAGTTCTGCCAGCAGTTTTTTGTCGAAAAATGCGCGGTTACGAATGCCTGTCAACGCATCCAAGGTGTTTTGTTCTTCCAGTGCTCGATTTTTGTCGGCGAGTTCTGCCAAAGTTGCTTGTAATTCAAAAGTGCGGGTTTGGATTGCGTCTTCTAAGCGATCGGCTGTCTCTTGCTGCCATTTTAGTTGTTTGCGATAAGCCAAAATGCCATAAAGCGCAGCGCCCAAACATAAAAACAGCAGAGCAACGCTGCTGAAATGCCATGGAAATGCCGCCAAAGGTGACACCAGAGGGTGTTCTAACCAACTCAGCATGGCAACTCCTTCTGCAGTAACTGTTGCAAATTACGCTGTGAAGCGCGAGCCACAGAGTGCACATCACATCCTTTTAGCGCAGCGACTCGTTCAGCAATGGCATGGACAAATGCAGGTTCATTGCGCCTAGACTTTGGTTTGTTGCTTAAGTTACGCGGGAGTAAGTAGGGCGCATCAGTTTCTAAAATGATGCGATCCAGCGGTAAATAATTTAACGCATCGACCAAGCTCTGGCCACGCCGTTCATCACATAACCAACCTGTGATGCCAATATATAAACCCAAATCCAAATAAGCACGCAGTTGGACGCTATCGCCGGTAAAACAATGGGCAATACCATGATGGATTTGCTGGCTTTGCAGTAATCTCAGTTGCGGCTCAAAAGCGTCTCGCTCATGCAAATAGACAGGTTTACCAAGTTGTTGACTGATTGCCAACTGCTGCTCAAACACGGCTAATTGCTGAGCGGCTGGCGAAAACATTCGGTTAAAGTCGAGTCCACATTCACCGACTGCGACGACCCAAGGATTGGAACATAACTGGGTTAATACTGGTTGCCAATCCTCTGCAGCATTGGCCGCTTGATGCGGGTGGATGCCCGCAGTTGTCATTAACTTCGGTAAAGTGGTGCCTTGCTGAAGCGCTGTTGCTTGGCAAAAATCGATATTCAACCGAGCTTCGGCCAAATCGCTAGCAATCAGCAACACTTGCGCTACGCCATGTGCTGCTGCCCGTTCAAGCATCTCGAGGCGGTCTTTAGAAAATTGCTCTGAAAACAAATTGACGCCAGCGTCAATCCAGCGCAAATCACTCAACGCGTTTGACTCGGATTTTACGGTTAGAGCCTTCAACATTCAGCAAAAACGAACCAAAAGCTGCTTTCTCAATGTTGACGTTGTTACCGACTTTGATACTTAAACTATCGCTATCGGTTTGTCGCCATGCTTGGCCATTCTCAAGCGTGATAATCAGTTTACGTTGGTTATTGGTGCTGAGCGCTTTAACTTTGCCAGTGATCTGCTGCAAATCATCGCTAGGACGTGATTTTGTGCGGCCAAAATCATCCACGATAGCTTCAGCGGTGGGCTGAGAAATCACTTGCACAGGCGCAACTGTCACTTGAGCGGACGGAGTTTGCAGATTGCTTTCAATCTGAGGAGCAATTGGTTTGCTGATGCTTTCCACAGGTTTGGCTTGTGGATTGGCTACCGGCGTTACGACTTGGGCCGACACCTGCGCCCCAATTTGGTCGTAACAATTAAGCCGGGCAAAATTATCATTCTGTTGTTTACAAGCAATAATGGCTTGCTGTAAGTCTGCGGCCCCCGCTGTTGCGCCCGCATGACAGGCGACAAGGGTTGTCATTGCAATTAGCCAAGGTTTAATGCTCATCGTTTTTTCCCTGTAATTTTGATTATGGTTGTTTTGCGGGCGGTCCGTCGACATCGTCAGGATCTGACGCTGGTTGCTCATAAAAACGCCCTAGCCAAATCCCAAGTTCGTACAACAAACACATCGGGACTGCTAATAAAGTTTGTGAGAATACATCTGGCGGTGTTAAGAACATCGCGATGACAAATGCGATGACGATAAAATAAGGCCGTTTTTCTATCAAACTCGCCCGGTCGACCACACCTGACCAAATCAATAATAAAATAGCCACTGGAATTTCGAAACTCAGACCAAAGGCAAAAAACATCTGCAAGACGAAATCGAGATAAGTACTGATATCTGGTGCATTGGTAACGCCTTCGGGCGTGACACTGGTGAAGAAACCAAAAACGATAGGGAAAACCAGAAAGTAGGCAAAAGCAATCCCAGCATAAAACAAGATGGTGGATGACACTATGAGTGGTGCGACTAAATGCTTTTCCTTGGTGTAGAGTGCTGGGGCAATAAAGCTCCAGATTTGGAACAAAATATAAGGGATGGCCAGAAGAAACGCGACGATAAATGTCAGCTTAAAGGGCACGAAAAACGTCGACGCGACGCCGGTTGCAATCATGGTAGTGCCGGTCGGTAATGATGCCAGCAGTGGCAACGCCAATAAGTGGTAAATGTCGTTAGCGAAATAGGCCAATGACAAAAAAATTAAGACAACCGAAGCAATACTCTTTAGCAAGCGATTGCGCAGCTCAAGCAAATGCCCCATAAGGCTGTTTGGATCATGCTGGGTTTTTGCGTTCATGCGGTTCCTGCGAAACTAATTGCGGCGAGGGTGTTGCTGTGCTCTGCTGTTGCATCATCTCTGTTGTAGAGCTCGGTGATGCTGTCACTGTGGGCGGTGTTTCAGTTTGTGCGAGTTTGGGTTGAGTTATGGTGGACTCAGCTAAATTGGGCTGCGCTATTTTGGGATCAGCTAGGTTTGACTCAGCTAAATTCGGCTGTGCTGCTTCTGGTACAGAAATATTTGGCTTTGTTGTCTGAGCATGCCCATACGGATTATTCACTTCTGCAGCGGCTTGGCGTAACTCGGCGATGGCCGCCATTTCTTCGCTGGTTAAGCCGAGCAAGCCCTTTTCTTCAGCTTCTTTCAGTTTTTGATGCAACTCATGGGCACGCAGCTCATCAGACAGTTCGGCTTTCATTTGCTGGCCGAACTGTTTGATGCCACCAATAAAGCGCGACACAGAGCGAATAGCGCCAGGTAATTTTTCCGGCCCTAATACCACCAGTGCTACGACAGCAACGACAACAAGTTCCCAGAAGCTCATTAGATTTTTTCTTGAGGCGTCGGTTTGTTGTCAGCAGCGCCAGTCGACGGTTGCGGTGCTGCGGCAGTTTGTACTGGCCCAGTTTGAGTTGTGGTTTGTTGTTGCTGAGCGGCGGGCTGAGCAATTGCTTGCGGCTGCTCAAAATTAGCATCTTGTGGCTCTTCAGGCTCAGAACCTTTTAAAGACGACCGAAACCCCCGAATGGCAGAACCCAAATCATCACCAATCCCACGCAAACGTTTAGTGCCAAATAACAACACTACAATGACTAAGATAATCAGTAATTGCCAAATGCTAATTCCACCGATACCCATACTTATTTCCTCAGGTTCTTCTTGTTCAAATTTGCTGGATCAGAGTGCAAACACTACCACACCGTGGCCCATCCTGCCCATGTTACGCGATTGATTTGATGAATAACACCAATCCAATGACTGCTAATACCGCAGCAATCGCCACTGCGCCAGCAGTGTAAGTCACGGCACTACTTAATATTAAACTTGCTGCAAAAACTGACCACTTTAAGCGTTGATTTTGCTCGGCTTGTTTTTGTTGCAAGACTAATAACTGTTGCAGCATTTGCTGCTGTTGTTTTGGTTGTTGTTGCAAATAGCTATGCACGAGCCCTGGCATTTCAGGTAACTTTTCGGCCAAAAACGGCAAGTTAGCTTTCAATTGTTGCCACAAAGCTTGCGGTCCGATTTGTTGTTTGAGCCAATCTTCCAAAAAAGGTTTCGCAGTTTTCCAAAGATCTAGCTGTGGATAGAGCTGACGACCCAGTCCCTCGATATACAACAGTGTTTTCTGTAACAACACCAGTTGTGGCTGGACCTGCATGTTAAACCTGCGGGCGGTATTAAATAAATTCAACAAGACTTGGCCAAAAGAAATTTCAGCTAAAGGTTTAGCAAAGATGGGTTCGCAAACTGTGCGAATGGCGCTTTCGAATTCTTCCACTGAGGTTTCAATCGGCACCCAGCCGGAATCAACATGTAATTGCGCAACTTTCCGATAGTCACGATTAAAGAAGGCGACAAAATTCTCGGCCAGATAGCGTTTATCTTCCCGGTTGAGCGTGCCGACAATCCCGCAATCAATGCCGATATATTTCGGGTTTTCTGGGTGTTCATAGGACACAAAAATATTGCCAGGATGCATATCTGCATGGAAAAAACTGTCGCGGAACACCTGCGTAAAAAACACTTCAACGCCCCGTTGGGCGAGCAATTCTAGGTCGGTATTCTGCGCATTTAACGCGGCGATATCCGACACTGGAATGCCGTAAATTCGCTCCATCACCATGACATTTTCACGGCTGTAATCGCTATAAACCAACGGAATATATAAGGAATCGGAATCGATAAAATTCCGCCGTAATTGAATGGCATTGGCAGCTTCGCGTTGCAAATCCAGCTCATCTAAGATGGTTTTGCGATATTCAGCGACCACTTCTTTTGGTCTTAAGCGGCGGGCATCCGGTACAAAACGCGCAACCAGACTGGCGATATCCGACATTAACGCTAAATCGGCATCAATTTGTTGACGAATACCGGGACGAATGACTTTGATCACCGTATCCGCCAAAGTGCCATCTGCTTGTTTGAGCTGGGCCGTATGGACTTGCGCGATCGAGGCTGAAGCCAGTGGAGTCTTCGAAAAATCAACAAACAATTCGTTGATATCTGCAAGACCCAGCGCCTTTTCAATCAGCAATTGTGCTTCATGGCCAGCAAAAGGAGCCACTTTGTCTTGTAATTTGGCTAATTCATCGGCGATATCGGCCGGGAATAAATCGCGGCGAGTGGATAACATTTGGCCAAATTTCACCCAGACTGGCCCCAAGCCTTGCAGTGCTAAGCGCAAACGCTCGCCCAAGGTTTTGTCTGGATATTGATTGCGTAACCAAAAAAAACAAAGACGAAGAAATTTGGCCCACCAAGGTAACATGCCTGCAGGGATAAGCTCATCCAGCCCATACTGCAGCAAGGTTTTTTTAATTTGATAAATCCGACGCAGACTCATTGTTTGGCTCTCAATAACGCGATTTTTTGGGCTAATAAGTCGGTGCGGCCTGCTAATTGGCTGACTTGGTCACTAAAATGGGCAACCGCTGCGGGGGCAGGGGTAATTAACAATTCGTCTTGGCTCAGTTCAGTCACTGAGGCTGACAATTGCTGTAGTTTTAACCTTAACTGACCACTCAATTCGCGCAATAAACGACTGATGTGATGCGTCGCCGCATCGCCAACATAGCCTGCAAGGTATTCTTGCCAATCAGGTTCTAAGGCATCAAAAAAGTGGCTAAATTTTTGTAAAGTGGTTAAGTCGCCATCAATTTGCAGAGCATCAGCGCGGATCAGTCGCGTTAACTGCGAGGGATCGGTTAATTGCTGTAAACTGCCAATTTGACAGCGAACAGCACAGTCAACCGGCTCTTGGTGCTGGTTGAGCCAAATCCCGTTTGGCTGCGCAGTCAGTACAAAACGCCATTCAATTTCTGCCAGCTCAAAGGCCAATTGCTTGCCAGCCAAGGGTTGCAACAACTGAGAGTATTTCGAATCTAATTGAATAATTTTATTTAATAATGGCTCGCCAACGGCACAAATCAACGCCGGTAATAGCTGATGTTGAAACAGTGCCAAAGGGGAGGCCATTAAAATTTATAGCCTCGATGCAAAGCGACAATACCGCCCGTTAAATTGTGGTATGACGTTTGGGCAAAGCCTGCTTCGACCATCATCTGCTTCAAGGTTTCTTGATCCGGATGCATCCGAATAGATTCAGCCAAGTATTGATAAGATTCGCTATCGTTGGCGACCAATTTACCCATCACCGGCAACAGTTTGAATGAATACACGTCGTAAACTTTGCTCAACCAAGCTTCCGTGGGTTTAGAAAATTCCAGCACCAACAAACGGCCACCCGGTTTTAACACCCGAAACATCGAGCGCAGGGCGGCATCTTTATCTGTCACATTCCGTAAACCAAAGGCAATGGTGATGATATCAAAGCTGTTATCAGCAAACGGCAACGCTTCAGCATTCGCTTGGACGTAGTTGATGTTGTTGACCAAGCCTAAATCGCGCAATTTGTCTTTGCCGACATTGAGCATCGACTCATTGATGTCAGCCAAAATGACTTGGCCAGTTGGGCCGACACGGCGAGAGAACAAGGCGGTTAAATCACCGGTGCCTCCAGCTAAATCTAACACTTTATGGCCTGGACGGACACCGCTGCAGTCAATCGTAAAGCGTTTCCACAAGCGATGAACGCCCATCGACATCAAGTCGTTCATCACATCATATTTGGCGGCAACTGAGTGAAAGACGTTTGCAACTAACGAGACTTTTTCACTGGCTGCGACGGTTTTGAAACCAAAATGAGTGCTTTCAGCGTGAGATGCCGATTGCGCGGTCGCGTTATTTTGCTCTGTCATAGGAAGGCCTTGCCAAATTTAAATTGGCGATAGTGTAAAAGATCCGCTCGCAACAGCCAACCTTAGTTCGTCACTATCGCAGTGCTTTCATTGCGTTTCATCAAAACAAAATCACTGCTGGTTAGAATTTGACCATTCACAATCAAATGCAACCGATGTGCTCCGCAGTAATGTTTCCGCGTGGTAAGATCAATAAAACGATAACTACGGCTTTGTTGCCAACTTGGTTCGTTAATTTCCCGCTCGGACCATTGAAAGACTTTATGCCTTAATTTGCCATTGGCGCTGGCAAAATCGATGGCAAATTCTATGCGAACTTTGCCTGGGTTCACTGGGAAATCAAGCTGTGCAGTAAAGTGCAGAGTCTCCCCGAGCCGTAGTTGCGATGTGGCTAAGGTCAGTTGCGCCTGCGTAGTAAGTGGTTGATAACCAAAAAGTTGCAGCGCTTGCGGATGACGCTTTTTCAGTAACCCCCGCAGCGCATGTTTGACAATCCAATCGGTGTGCGGCGATTGGCCAACCCAACTGGCGGCAATATCTAAAGCCAACTCTGGGTGATCTTTGCTGATGTCGTTTAAATTGTTCGCCACGCTGCGGCGCACATAATCCGCTGGGTCGGCCTTAAGTTTATGTAATATTTGCAGCACGGGCCTTGGGTCAGCAATAAATGCAGGCAACGCTTTGCCCCAAGGTAATCTGGGGCGACAGCCCTCACTGGCTAATCGACGTAAATGCACATTCTCTGATTCAGCCCAGCAATTCATTTGCGCCAAAGTCAGTTCTGGATAGGCTTGTAAAAAGGGACGAATGGCAAATTCACTGGTAGAAAACTGGGTAAAATGCGCTAACGCGGGCAGTGCAATGTCTGGCTGCGCTAAACCAAATTGACTGACAAACTCAGGAAAAATAAAGCCGACTAAGCCACTGAACTCAGCACTGACGGGAAATAAAATCTGGCAAGCTTGTGAAAAATCTGCGGGCAGAAAATGCCCAAGTTGCGTGGCAATATGCTGCACTCTGGCCATTAAGCTGAGTTGCTCAAAGTCTGGAGTAACGACCGCAGCGACAAAAGCCTCCGGATCAAAGCCCTTGGTTGGGTTAAAGCCTGAATGGATCACTGAATGAGTCAATTGCGCAGGTTGTTGCGTAGATTGCTTGGCATTGGCTAAGTGCGGAACTAGCTGCTGCATTTGCATGAGCTGCTTTTGCTTTAGCTGCGCTTGGATAAGTTCTGCCATCAGCATCACGACTGTTGGGTTGATTTGATCCTTTAACCGTTCAGTCGTCAAAACAAATCCTTATAACATGCTTTCTAAGGCGACTTGGTTGCGGCCGCGCTTTTTAGCGACGGTCAGTACTTGTGCTGAGCGCGCAAGGAATTGGTGCCAGTTTTCCTGAGCTTGATATAAAGAAACCCCCAGCGAAATGGTGACTTTTGGCAAAGCGCGTTTACTTTTTGAGGACACAAACCGCAGTTTTTCCACGCCACGACGAATTTGCTCGGCAATTTCGCCGGCAGTTCTTAAATCAACATCAGGCAATAACAATAAAAACTCTTCGCCCCCAGCACGCACCGGCAGGCCGCTTTCTTGCACGTAAGCGCTAATTTTTTTCGCGACCTTCGATAAAATCACATCACCAATCGTGGAGCCATAGTCCTGATTAAATTGACGGAAATGATCGAGGTCGACCGCAATTGCGGCAATGCGACGCCCAGGATTATCACTCAGCCACAAGTCAACATGCTCCTGCATCGCCATACGATTATAAAGTCCAGTCAGCGGATCGACTTGGCGATTTTTTTTCAGCGCTTCGAGCTCGTTTCTGAGTTGGTGGCTTTGTTCGGTGGATTGTTCTAAGGCGTCTTGCAGTTTTTTGTGCTGATTGCGGGTTTCGTAAGTCGCGGTGAGTACCTGATGAATAGTTTCACGGGCTTGCGTTGGATTGACATGTTTGAGTGAGACTAAACTGGCATCCAGAACTTCAATATATTCATCCAGAGAGCTCGCTGCACTTTCAGAGGTTTGTGCCAGTTGATTCACCATTTTGTGCATCGACTGCACCAAGCGCTCATTTTCTTTGCTGGCAGGCACAATATAATGACTGTAAAGCTCTGCCATGATGAAATCATCAAAATCAATTTTGCTCAGCAGTTTTTGTTCAATCGCATGACACAACTCTGCATTCACGCCAGTAATGTAGTCATAACTGACGGTGTAATTGACCGGGTGCGCAGCCAAACGATGTCGCTGCAAAAAGGCGATGGCCAAAGCTGCTTTTTCGCTGGCTTGATCGATAGAATCTTGATACATCATGCCAAGTAAAACTCCAAAGGATACCGCATAGACTTAGCGCAAATGAATGACCTTATGTTACGGAAAAGTCGAGTTAACGCAAGTGCTGGCCGCTAGATGGGCTGTGTGTGGTTATTAAAATAACCAGAGCGGTGCGGAAGTCCAAGCTATTTTTCGTTTGTTTTCGAAAATTTTCTATAACTGATCATATATTTAGCATTCCTTGATTTGTTAGTAATCAATTTAACCTCAGCGGATCGGCTCAATCAGCAAAAAACTAAGGTCAGAGGGTTCGATGCTTTGGCCAGTTTTCTATACAATCAGTTAAAACATTGCTCAAGCAAAGGACTTTTATGAAATATTCACTCGTTGCGATGGTGTTGATTGCAACACTGAGCGGTTGCGCCTCACACCAAGCATCCAAGGGCACAGCGCCTGCAAATTTTGCCGGATTTGCCG
>JACCEA011331854.1_pt1 | contig 10474 bp, 9 predicted proteins | sample 7449851 | NCBI WGS metagenome assembly JACCEA01 (sample SAMN15323453, study PRJNA562643) | freshwater metagenome | isolation source: river surface water | place: USA:Blue River Watershed | collected 2017-08-18 | reverse complement strand
GTATTGATCCCATGAGAACCATTATGGAGGTATGATAATCTTATTTGACTTAACTCATGCCATTTGACATCGCGTTTCTCTTTTCAGCTTGAAGTGGTTTCTGTATGCTGGGATGCAATTGATGGTTCTACATTGTTTGAAATTCTAGATTTAACTTATATTGGTATTGGTGCATCAAATGCTGCCCGTACATTAATGGCGTTTTGGTATTTTAGTGTTGGGGTTCGCATGGCTTTGATGTTCATGACACAGTTATCGCCGACTTCCGCGGGTTATAGACAAATTTTAACCGCACCGCTTCAACTTGCCCCACAACCAACGGTTGATCGCACACTCCAAGGGCTACGGCTTCGGTAAGTACAATTTAATAAATTGGAAAGAAAGTATGATTGTAACACTGGTTGTTTAGAGCAATTGTAATTATGGCTATGGCTGGTGCAGACTTCTATGCGGCGGGCTTACGACTTTGCTTGTGGTCGAGAGGACAACTAAGTTCTTTGCAGCAGGACATGGCAATTAAAAATGTGATGTTTTTGATGGCTTGCAGTGGAGCATATGATAATTATCAAAACACAATTACCCGAAATTGGTGAGTGTCTGAAATAAGTTCAGTGAAACTGGTTTGAAACATCTATTTTATAGGAATTCGCGGGAAATTCTCACTTGGCCAATGCATTTGCAATTCCCAAACAGAGCTACCCAAGTAGATATATGTCGTTGGGTATTTGTGGTATCCTATTTGCTGATAGGATGCCTCATGTCATTGATATTGATCCAGGTTTCTCCTGACAGGCAACGTTGGGTTGCAAATATTGGCTTCGACATCTTGTTGTCAGTGGTTTTTGTGATATATTGTAAAAACGTTCATGTTAAGGCGGTGAGTGAAACATGTCCCATGTCGGCACCTTGTGGTTGATCGAATTTGTGTTTAGGATACTTATATTCCAAGTAGCATCTTCAATCCAAGGAAGAGTTTTGTTGCATTTCCAAGTACATTCGGTGGTATTTTAGGTGGAATTATGGCATTAAGTTTGCTAGGTGGTAGAATTCCTGGTTTATTCTATAATTATAGCAATATGGATATTAGTGGAGGCTCAAGCTTTGCCACATATAATAATGCTCTATTATTGGTTTCACTCAGTGCCATTCCAATTGCTTTATATGGATTATTTTGGGCATTGGCATACATGGTCTATCGTAAAGAATTTACTGCGGCTCCTGGAAAGTAAGTTGTCTCTGTCGGTTATTGTCTAATTTGTTTAACGCTCTTTTCCAGTTATAATGCTATTCATGATCCAGTAATTCAAATGGTATCCATAGCTACAATGACTGAAGGATCCTTAGACGTGCTCAGTTGTTCCACGTTAATGGCCTTAGCTCAGAATCAATTGCCACAAGAAGTGAATGCTGCAATTGTAATCTTTTGTATTCTTGAAATTGTCAATGCATGCCAATCCTTTGCATTGCAATGTATGTTGTCTGGTGGACATGATGATACCCCAAGAGATCTTGTTCGTTGGAATGCGCAGTTCCGTATATCACGCGCTGTTATTGATGCTGGTGCAATCGTACTGCGTGTAGTTCTTTGGGTTCAGTACAATGCAGTAAGTTCAGTGTTCTTGGTAAAGAATTTGTATAACCTAGTCCATACGATGACGCAAATTGAGCGTTGGTATGGAGTAGGAAGTTATCCAAAAGACACATTATTTTCTCAATTCGTCTCCCCTCAAGATTGGTATGGTTTGAATAAAGAACAATGGCGTTTTGCTACTAGTGAAACGGTGTTGGAACAAGCCCGTTCTGGCAGACGAGTATGAATATCCATGATGGTAAATTGAAATTTGTAGAATATTTTCTGGTACTTTCTACCAGATATAGTAGATATGTACCCGACGGTGTAATGCTTTGTTCCTTTAATTAAAGTTCATTATTGAATTAATGGATGAAAATGTTTTTTATTCCTAATTCCTTGTTCAACGCTATGACATTGAAAAGTCTGCTTAACAACTATGAATCAGATATCTTTATTTATGATCAGCAAAAGATAAGCACGCAAGCCTTTTACATGATTTGCACATGTCATAACCACATTCGTGACAATGCCAATATTCTTCTTTTTGAAGATTCATGTATCCACACACATCACAATTCACATTGCCCTTGTTATAGTATCTCGGAACCTTGTTCTTTAGATGCACCATAGAATGATCTTTACTACAAAAAGGCGGATCATTCGATTGAATTTGTGAACTGCAGGAGGGACATATATCAAATTTACACGATGCACAATGCCAATAAGGTGTTTGGCTCCTTTCAAGAGGTGATGTCGAACATATGTCACATGCAACAATGTTATTGTAATAGGGGGGTTTGCTCTCTTGAAATTTCTGCATATTATGGTGCACTCGGCAACGTACAGGTTTCTCACATATTCTCTCTGATATTAATGTTTCCCCACTAATGCGATTTTCGCTGCATGTCATGCACATATCAAAGTTCCCACATTGCTCACAATGCCAATACTGGGTCCGTTCTAATCCTGAGTGACGACATAAATCGCAAGTGATGGTTCCTCCCGCACTATATTTGCCTGGCCTCTTCCAATCCATGCGCACCATTGAATGCTGAGATTTTGGGCATAGCGGACTGGGATTCTCTTTCGTGAACTCAAAGCATGCGTGACATACGTCGTAATTGCAGGATGGACAATGCCAGTATGCCTGAGGTAATGTCTCTAGCTTTTTCGTTTGACAACGATCACAACATATCGTCGAATGAGCAGATGCTACATTTGGTAACTGCCTTAACAATCTTTCCATGAGATGATTTCTACTGCATCGAAAAGCAACAATTCTAGAGGATGATGGGTTGCCCGCGTCGATACTCGATGATTCGCTTTTCGCGGATGAAGATGTTGATTGAGAGTTATCAATTTGCTTCGTCTTATCTTTCAATCGATTCAACATACTCATTACCAATCGATTTACAATACCATTTGGCAGCAAGTCTCCCCGACATTCGGGGCAATTCTGAAGTCCAGAGCTACACGGCTGGCATACACTGTGGCCTTGTTCACAGATTACTCTGCATATCTTCACTTCAGCGTCGTATTGATCCAGGCATATAGAGCACTCAAATTCTGAGTAACCTGATGAAGATGACGACCCGCTCATCCTTTTCGTCAAAGCATACTGATCGATCCAAATTGGCAGTTTTATACCCCCATTCGCGCTTGAAAAGTAAAGTCGAATTATTCTATGTTTTATTATGTATAGTGTAATAATATAAATTAGTTCGGACTTTTTTGTTGTTGTTGAAATACCAAATATACAATGCCAAATATTGCAGGTATTCTTTTTTAATGCCTATTTTTACTCTTATGTGCTATGAAAACGGAGATGCTAGAAATGAATCCTTTAACCGAAAATCCTACGAGATTTCAAGCGAGTGAAATCGCTTTGAGACAGGCGGTCGTTGTTTGGTGCACAAATCGACCATTAGCGCTGCAAACTTATGGACATATATCAAATTGGGATACTTCAAGAGTTCGCAATATGAATTACTTGTTTGATCGAGATCACTTGACTGATGCTAATTATCGGGATTGTGGGAATTTCGATGATAATATTAATAATTGGGACGTCTCTAATGTCGTTGACATGTCGTATATGTTTCGGCATCAAAGGTGTTTCAATCAACCTTTGGATAATTGGAATGTTGGGAAAGTCAGACGGATGGATCAGATGTTTATGGGCGCGAAAGTCTTCAACCAATCTTTAAATAGTTGGAATGTGTCAGCAGTTTCCAGCATGACTGCAATGTTCGTTGGTGCTGAAAACTTTAATCAGCCCCTGTATGCTTGGAATACAAGTAATGTAAAACTAATGTATCAAATGTTTCGATTGGCCAAATGCTTTAATCAACCAATAAACAGTTGGGATGTAAGTCTAGTTACGAATATGAATCAAATGTTTTCCTATGCCTATTCGTTTAATCAACCACTAAATGGGTGGAATGTGAGTTCTGTTCAAAAAATGAGTTCTATGTTTACCAATGCATGTAGTTTCAATCAACCATTACACGACTGGGATGTTAGTAATGTTAAAACCATGAATGCTATGTTTTTTGGTGCCCGTTGTTTTAATCAATCTCTGAATAGTTGGAATGTGCAAAACGTGAGAGAACCAGCATTGTTTGGCACTGTAGAAATGCAGAAAAGACTCATTCCTCAACTTCCCTACAAGTTGGCTGTTCCCCATTTGACTACCGCGCTCTATGTTGATGGTCGACCCCGTTATATAGTGGTGGATTGTTGCTTATCATACCATCAAATTCCTGTGGAATTGAGAGCCTTGGTGCAGGGATTCATGTACAGTTGGCTGGATGATACAAATATTAGGCATGCTGTGGAACTATGGCATCTCAATCGTAAAGCAACGATTGATATTTTTGGTTTAATCAATGATTGGGATACATCTCGTGTGACAAACATGAGTAAGTTATTTATGAAACGAGATCTTTTCAATGAATCAATCAATAATTGGGATGTTTGTAATGTTACAACAATGAATTCTATGTTTAAACTTACATCACAATTCAATCAACCATTGTGTAACTGGAATGTTAGTAATGTAAAAGATATGACTTTAATGTTCTATAAATCATATCGTTTTGATCAAAATATTGAAAAATGGAATGTAAGCAATGTTTGTGATATGCGATCGATGTTTCATGAATGTAAATCATTTAACAAGCCATTGAGTTCATGGAATGTTCATCTAGTTCGTAATATGGGTCAGATGTTTTATGGTGGATCATTTAATCAACCGCTTTCCTCGTGGAGTGTTGGGAATGTTCGTTGCATGCAAGAAATGTTTTGTAAGAGTTGGTTTAATTCATCCTTGGAAGGTTGGAACACTAGTAGAGTAAAGACAATGAATGGAATGTTTAGAGAAGCTAGATACTTCAATCAATCGCTGACTAGTTGGGATGTTAGTTCTGTTGAAAATATGAGTGAAATGTTTGATGGAGCGGAAAGCTTTAATCAACCGTTACAAACTTGGGACATAAGGAAACTACGATATAGGGACAATATGTTTCGTGGAGCTGAGAGGTTCAATCAGTCACTCAATAGTTGGGAAGTTAACCACTAGATATTTGCATGAATCGACTGGAGGGTCAATTCAATTGACTAAAACCTATTGTAGAGGAGTATCTTGTACTGATCAACAGGGATATTTTATCTAAGTCATTAATTTTTTTAGCTTAACAATTACTAAATTCTACAATGAGCCTACACAATAATTGTCTACAGATTATTGCTACTGTACTTTAATACAATCTCATGCACCTTATTCAAAACATTATCATCAGAATACATTTGCATATGATGAACATTTGGGAATGCCTCAGCTTCGAAATAATATTTCTTTGCGATAGGACGATTATCTTCTTGCCATACTTGACAGAATTGATTGTCTAAAATATCTTGATTACCATCACCTTCCATGGTCTTGACTTCAACAGCATCTTCTGTCAATATATTTCCATTAAAGACATAACCATAATTTGTGGTAACATTCGAACCATAGAGGCAATATGTGTCTACCAATGGATGAGCACTTCGGTCCATAGAGTTCACAGGCAGTGCGGAACCATCTACGGGATTTACACCATACATTGTCTTCAATCGATCAGACCATGATACTTTACCAACACTATTGAATAATGACACTAAATCATCACGCTTACTTGTGTAACTCATTTCCTTCTCCTCTTGTCCAGAGTAAGTAGTAACAATAGGAATATCTTTGACTGACTTATAGTCCCCCCAAGGCATACTGCCATAACTTGATTCCCATGAACACAACATTTCTTGTTGCATACTATCTTTATTATAAACATATGGATGAATTGCATTCATTTGTCCTAAAAAATTACCTGATAATCCTACCATGGCAGCAATGTATTTATCTTTCCATACTTGTGAGATCTTCGATGATGTCAGAAAAGTATACATTGTTGGTCCCCCATTTGAATGTCCAATTAATAATACTTTTTGTTGATTATTTAAATAATAAACTTTTTCAATAAATTCTTGTAATTGTTGTATAAATCCTACATCATTTAATCCTTCTTCTGACATATAACGATAATCAAATGGGATACCGAACAGATTACGATTTCGTTCATATCCCCATGATTCAGCAACTTTTGGAAAACTCCAATAAAGTGCTTCTACGCTTTCAAAACGACCAAAATGTTGTGTTGAAACAGAAAATCCTTTATATGGTGAAGAATATTTTCTTGTTGTTGAATCAAAATTAACAGTGAGTAGATTATACATACAATCGCGATGAAGTAGGGTTAGACTGACATTATTCATCAATTCAAAAGGTTGGTTAATTGGTATATTCGCATTAGCACATGTTGCAGGTAATTCTGCACCTTCAGTTGCTGTTCCGAAAAGACGGCATCCCATATAACCAGGTAAAAACAAGATTGGAGGAAGAGTTGAAGTTGCTTTTGAGGCTGTGGCATTTGCCAAAATTGGTGCAAAGACCGCAAACGCGACAACAATAGCTATCGCAAATGAAGCGATCATCCCAATTGTAGTCTTCAAAAGAAGAAAATTATAGCTTTCCAATTTTAGATTCAATTTTGATTGGAATTGAGTTTATTGTACAGCACTATGTATGGCTGCTTATGAAATAGCCCCGGGGCGACAAAATAGTAACAATCGAAAAGACAAAACCCAAACCAAAGCACTGAAAAAGGACAAATAAAGGAGCAGCTTTTGGAACTTTAAATTTTACATTGACGATATCACTGAGATACATTACAGTTCTACATTGAGCTAGCAAGTAGAAGATGCGAGGGTCGAACTAAGAAGGATGCACGATGCAGGCGGAACACAGTAATAGTAACACCATATTGTCGCTCTCATTGTAAGATCTACAAACATATTGAAGTGAAAAAATCATTAATTCCGAATGCAGGTTTAGGTATTTGCATATGATAAAGTCAAAGATCGCAATCATGAACCAGTATTTAAGAAAGGTCAAAGTATATTAAACTATGAAGGTCAAGAGATATCAATTGATCAATTAAGAGCACGATACAAACAATTTACAATTTTCGATTTACGGGTCCTTACGTTTCAAAGAAGAATCGAAATACATTCATAGATCCAGCCGGTGAACGTTCATTGGCATCATTAGCAAATCGAGGTCGTTCAACAGGCGAACATAGGAACAACGCGCGTTTTACAAACTCCTTGAAGATTCAAGCAACGAGACCAATCCATCACGGCGATGAGATATATTATTATCGTACGGAAATCATTACGATATGCACAGCCCGCACGTCCGTTGCGTAACTGACAGACGTAAGCCTAAACGAAATGAGATAGAGAATTTGGAGGACATACATGATGACCAAGTATGAATTTGAACGTACAATTTAATCATCCTCGTGGGTTTTTGCGTCCTCAGACATTGTTTTTATCGTTTGATTCCCAAGGTGATTTTTTTTAGCTTTATTACTTCTTGAAATATCGATCATGTTCATCACCTCATCACCAGTTTGACTTTTTCGAATTCCCTCGCAAGTGCACTTTCCTCTACGAGTACAACGAATCCGCTCCCAAGATTAAGGTAAACTAACCTCCATTGAGTTACCTATAAACAGCGTCGACTACATTTCTGCATTTCTGGTTCTCGTATTCCACGTATAGAGATTGGCACCGGCATCATAATTAAACATGAAGGTGATGAAGCATATGACAATATGTGACAAAAGTCAAGATCTATTAAGAATTTTTTTTGTAGACACTTTCCCGATACGTTTGATTTAGGAGAAGAAAGCTATATATTTGATATTGAATACACAGATTAACTTTTGAAAGGAATCAAATTTATCTCCCCTACACCTAGTTGTTGCATTAACCCGCCATCCCTTCAATTCTCATTTGCTCCGTATTGCTTATATCCATTTTCGTTAACGAACTTTTTTACTCGATCACTCCAATATTGCATCATTTTATTTGAATCAATAACAAAACGATAACGGGAAGAGTCCGTTTCATCATTCGTTGGTCGAGAAGTCCACAAAACGTTTACAAATATAACTTGATTTTTCTTATAACCAGCAGCGGCTAAGATTATATCCTCATTGGCAGTCATTCTGTCAAATGGAGTTTTTCCATTTTTATCGACGCTGCTGGTGGATAATCCCAGTTTGACTTGTGCTCGCACAACGATGAACTTAATTGGGTCCCAGTTAGTGACTTTGAACGATGCGATGAGACTTCCACCCAATTCATCCGGCCATTCTTTTCGCCAAATCGCCGGTTTCACTGAATTTCTGAAAATACCTTTTCTAAACTCCCCCCGACCGCTGGGTTGGAACAACTCACTCTTCTTATTTTTAGCCACCTCAATAATTGGTGGTGTACCTGGCAATCGCACGCAACCCATGAAACAACGCGGATATTTATCATTGAGAGTAAAAGTAAGTTTACCCAAAACAGGAATTTCAAGACCAGATACACAAAGAGATTCGGCAACTAACATCTCATTAAGCTCTTCAGCGCTGCAGTTGTAAGCATATTGTAATGAGACTTGTTCAGCAGTGGATAATTTTGTGCGCACAGATGATATTGTGTGAAATAACGTTAGACAGATTTCGATGTCAGTCGGATGTAAAAATTTCACCTTTCCTGAACCGTCGAATCGAATCACACTATTGTCAGAACAGCTATGAAGTTCGACGATAGAAATACCACTCTTAACTAAATCCTGCTGAGGGCAAGAAAACAGATCCAGTGACGCTTCATAGTCAATTTCAAAAGAAATAACCTTGGCAATGACTTGCGGATCCACAGATGCATCAACATGAGTCCACAAGTGTTTTAGAATATTTGTATATGTTGAATTGTCCGTAACTTTCTGAAGTTGTGCATCTAAATCGTCATCAACGAAGGTATTTTCCTTCATTTCTTCATAGATGTTTGCGAAGTTTCGAATTTCGCCTCGAGTGACTTTACAAAACTTACGCACATCAAAGTTGGGAAATTCGCATTTACCCAAAGATCTTAAAGCTTCTTGTGTTGTAGCAACTGTCAATATTGGCCCAAATTGGATTGGCAAAAATTTTGTATTGTTGAGACTAAATCCAGCATTATATCCTTCGAAGCGACTCTTTAAAATATGACTATCTCCCATACAGAAGCATAAACTTCGTAGATACGATGATGATCCTAGAAGGACTACAACTATAGGGCGAGGCCCTGATCGATTCCCAATGTTGCATAAATCGTCGAGCAATCCGCATGTGTTGACACGTGAGTAAGTCTTTTCAAATTCATCTAGTACAACAAAGATACGTTTCCGTTTATCCAGCAACCATTGCCAACAATCATTAATACTGCTCCATGGTGTAGAGGGGACATCCCAGTTCGCAGTGACTCCAATGTTGTGTATAATTTTCCGCATATTTGTTCGGGAAATATTGTAGATGGAAGATTCTTCTGTCACTCCCATATCACGATAAAGAAAAGCACAATTTTTATCACCAAGACCTTGAATAGCCCATTGTCCCAGAGCAATAAAGAACTGGGATTTCCCAACCCCTTTCACCCCGATGCCAAGAAAACAATTCTTCTGACCTTTCAGCTCCCCATTCACCAAACTGGACAATACTGGACAAAGCATTTTGGCACATTTTTTCCTATCAACGTCAAAATAAAGATTCGCGAAGTAATTTTTAAAATGATCGATTATTTGTTGATGAGAACGCAGTTGGTTTTGTCCTATTATGCCGACGCCTCTAAGAAGTATTTCCTCTTGAACATCGATGAGTTTCTCAGCGTTGATGAGAGCGTCGATCGAGGAAGTATCACTAGTGGTAGGCTGTTGAAGAAATTCCATAATATTCTTTTCAATACTTGTGGAATTATAATAGAACTGCTCACTTCGTTCTAAATGAATGATAAAGTTTTGAAAAGATAATTGTTTTGGTATACCATATACTTCAATTTTTTTTTTTTTTTTACATTGAGGGAAACAATTAAATTAGATCATGTTCGCATGGTGTATCCACAGAAAAAAATATGCTATAACATGACATACCATATACCATCTACTTCAATTAATAAATAATTGCTCACCAGTGACCCCACTGGGACCAAATCCTGCGACCGACCATCTACGTGCGGGCGTGCGTTAATTGTTCTTTGCAGGTAATAAATACACCTAATTAAGATAAGAAGCAAAAAAGCAACCACATCGATCCTGTCCTTGTGTTGTGCCGAACAAATTTCTTCATCGACTTGTCCCTCTGTGATCTTGGCGTGAAGATGTCATCATTTGGTCTATCAAAGAGTGCCAAGGCAGTGGCAATGATATATGCGATTTCCTTGCTTGGGCTATTCTTCTACATATACACGAGACCAGAACAAGCCATTCAGCAAGCT
>JACCEA012169814.1_pt1 | contig 10475 bp, 8 predicted proteins | sample 7449851 | NCBI WGS metagenome assembly JACCEA01 (sample SAMN15323453, study PRJNA562643) | freshwater metagenome | isolation source: river surface water | place: USA:Blue River Watershed | collected 2017-08-18 | reverse complement strand
TTCGATCTGTGCAATACGTCCAGCATCAAAACCAGTTGTACCAACAACTGCATTAATGTCATTGCTGATTAAGAACTCTAAATTCTTCATGACATTCTCTGGGTTGGTGAAGTCAACTACAACATCTGCTCCAATGAGAGAATCTAAAGAGTCGCCCATATCAACTGCTGCGTGAAGTTCGGTGTCATGTGCAGCATTTACTGCCTTCACAACTTCAGAGCCCATCCGGCCCTTTGCGCCAAGTACGCCAACTTTAATCATCGAAGCGCCTCCTCGAATTTACTCTGATCTGCTTTCGGTCCTGCAAGGCCAAGGGTAAGCGGTCTTATAAAGAATTCGCGCGCAATTTCTTCTACTTGATCTTTAGTCACGGTAAGTAAATCAGCCATCATCTCATCAGGGCTCTTGGCGTAGCCATCCCAGATTTCTGAGCTACCGATTCGATCCATGCGATAAGCAGAATCTTCACCGGCAAGTAATACACCCGCGCGTACCGCGTTCTTGCCACGATTAAATTCTTCATCGGTAATTCCATTATCAGCAACATCCTGCAGAATTTCGCGAGCAATCTTTACAACTTCTAAAGCTTTATCGGGTGCGCAACCTGCGTAAATTGCAAAGTAACCGCTACCGACATAACGACGCACCAGACCATCAATGCTATAGACCAAGCCACGCTTTTCGCGGATTTCTTGGAATAAACGCGATGACATACCGCTACCAATTGCAATTGTTAAAACTTTTAGCGCAGTTGAACGTGAATCATTTCGACCAACGCCTTCAAGACCTAGAAATAGATTGGTCTGCTCGAATTGGCCCTCATGAAGTTTTACCTTTGCCGTTGGCTTTGGAGTAAAAGGGCTGTAATCGCGAGTTTTAACTGGTGAAGAACCAGCCAAGAATTTGTCGCGTTCTAGATTTTGTTTAACTAAATCTACAAAGTGGCCGTGGTTGATATTACCGGCAGCTGAAACGACCATCGCTTCTGGTTTGTAATGGCTCTTGTAATAATTAAAAATTTGATCACGAGTAATCGCGTTCATTGATTCCTTAGTGCCAAGAATTGATACACCTAGAGGATGATCGCCCCAAAAGGCAGTTCCGAATGCCTCTTCTGCGCAATCCTGAGGGTCATCATCGCGCATCGCCATTTCCTGAAAGACCACATTTCTTTCAGTTTCGAACTCTTCATTGGTAACTACTGCACTGGTGATGACATCACTTAATACATCAACTGCAAGTGGCAAGTCTTCATCTACCACTTTTGCATAGAAGCTGGTGAATTCATTGGTGGTGTACGCATTAATTCCACCACCTAGATTTTCAATAGATGATGAGATCTCTTGTGAGGTACGGCGCGCAGTTCCTTTAAATAAAACATGCTCTAAAAAGTGAGAGGCACCAGCTTCTGCTGGCGCCTCATCACGTGAACCTATATTTACAAAGTAACCTACTGAAGCACTTCGAACCGTGGCATCTGTATCTGTGATGATACGTAAGCCGCAATCTAAAGTGGTTCTATTGATCACTCGCTCTTAGCGCCCTCTTCAAGAACGGGAACTAATGACAACTTGCCCTTTGGATCAATCTCACCGATCTCAACCTGGACCTTGTCGCCAACCTTCATGACATCTTCAATGTTCTCAATTCGCTTTCCGCCATGCATCTTGCGAATCTGTGAAACGTGAAGCAGACCATCTTTGCCAGGAAGTAGCGATACGAAAGCACCAAACTGTGCAATCTTTACAACGGTACCTAAGTAACGCTCGCCTACCTCAGGCATGGTTGGGTTTGCGATTGCATTGATCTGCGCCTTAGCTGCATCAGCTGAAGTGCCATCTGTTGCACCGATATAAATTGTGCCGTCTTCTTCAATTGAGATATCTGCGCCAGTCTCTTCTTGAATCTGGTTGATTACCTTGCCCTTAGGGCCGATAACTGCACCGATCTGATCAACTGGAATCTTGATTGAAATAATGCGTGGCGCAAGTGGTGACATCTCATCTGGAGTATCAATTGCTTCAGCCATTACATCAAGAATTGCAAGACGCGCTTCCTTTGCTTGATGTAGCGCGCCAGCTAAAACAGAGGCCGGAATACCATCAAGCTTGGTATCAAGTTGAAGCGCGGTAACGAAATCTTTTGTTCCCGCTACCTTAAAGTCCATATCTCCGAATGCATCTTCTGCACCGAGGATATCTGTAAGCGCTACATACTCTGTCTTGCCATCTACTTCATCAGAGATTAGACCCATTGCAATACCTGCAACTGGAGCTTTTAGTGGAACACCAGCGTTAAGTAATGAAAGTGTTGATGCACAAACTGAACCCATTGAGGTTGAACCATTTGATCCAAGCGCTTCAGATACCTGACGGATTGCGTAAGGGAACTCTTCGCGAGTTGGAAGAACTGGCACAAGTGCGCGCTCTGCAAGTGCACCGTGGCCGATTTCGCGACGCTTTGGTGTACCAACACGACCAGTTTCGCCAGTTGAATATGGTGGGAAGTTGTAATTGTGCATGTAACGCTTATGAGTTTCTGGGCTAAGTGTGTCTAGCTGCATCTCCATCTTAAGCATATTCAAAGTTGTCACGCCAAGAATTTGAGTTTCGCCGCGTTCGAAAATTGCTGAACCATGAACACGTGGAATTACTTCAACTTCTGCAGATAACGGACGGATATCGCGAAGACCGCGACCATCAATACGAATCTTGTCGCGAAGTACGCGCTGACGAACTAGCTTCTTTGTCAATGAACGAAGCGCTGCTGGAACTTCCTTTTCGCGTCCTTCGAATTGTGCTGAAACTTTCTCAACAACTGACTTATTGATTTCATCAAGTTTATTTTCGCGATCTTGCTTGCCTGCGATTGTTAGCGCATCTGCAAGCGGCTTCTTAGCTTCTGCTTCAACGGCTGCAAAAACATCATCCTGGTAATCAAGGAATACTGGGAATTCTGCAGTTGGCTTTGCCGCAACCTTTGCTAGCTGCATCTGTGCTTCGCAGAGAATCTTGATAAATGGCTTAGCTGCTTCGAGGCCTTCAGCAACCACTGCTTCGGTAGGAGCAGCTGCGCCGCCCTTTACCAATTCAATAGTTTTCGCAGTTGCTTCAGCTTCAACCATCATTACTGCAACGTCGCCATCTGCGATACGTCCAGCAACCACCATGTCGAATACTGCATTTTCAACTTGTGAATGATTTGGAAATGCCACCCATTGCCCATCAATTAGTGCAACGCGAACTCCACCGACTGGGCCAGAGAATGGCAGACCAGCTAATTGTGTTGACATTGACGATGCATTAATCGCGATTACGTCATACATATGATCCGGGTTTAACGCCATTACAGATACCACGATCTGTACTTCGTTACGAAGACCCTTTACGAATGATGGACGTAACGGACGATCAATCAGACGGCAAGTAAGAATTGCCTCTTCAGTTGGTCGTCCTTCACGGCGGAAGAATGAACCAGGAATCTTTCCAATTGAGTACATACGCTCTTCAACATCCACGGTTAGTGGGAAGAAGTCGAATTGATCTTTTGGTGATTTGGAAACTGTGGTTGCAGATAGCAACATAGTTTCGTCATCTAAATAAACGGTTGCGCAACCGGCTGCTTGCTTTGCAAGGCGGCCAGTTTCGAAACGAATCTCGCGCTTTCCGAATTTTCCGTTGTCTATAACTGCAACGGCATGCTTAACGTCTTGACCTTCCATAGGTCGCTCCATTTCTATACGACCCACGGGCGACATTAAAAATGTATCTACGATCGAAGTCTTCAGATAGGAAAAATGTTTTCGCTATTTGAAAACCACTACCGGAGACCATTAAAACGTCCCCGTAGGTTTTTTCTAATTAACGGCGGATGCCGAGTTTTTCAATAATTGCGCGGTAGCGATTGATGTCGGTCTTTGCAAGGTACTGCAAAATACGACGACGCTGACCTACAAGCAGAAGTAATCCACGACGGTTGTGGTGATCATGCTTGTTTGTCTTTAGGTGCTCGGTTAGATCATCAATGCGCTTTGAAAGTAGCGCGACCTGAGCCTCTGGGCTACCGGTATCGGTTGCGGAGTTGCCGTACTGCGCAACGATTGACTTCTTTACTTCTGGTGTTAGCGCCATTTGGCACTCCTTTTACTTTGATCACGAGTGGCTACGGTCTTGGACACGTAACGCGATTTCCTCGCTTTGAACCTCTTTCGAGGGCTAAATTCTAAATTAGGGAGTGAAATAAACCTAATTGAGGGCTGATTGGGTCAAATTACGCGCTTGATCGCAGTCTTTTTTCATCTGTTCAAGCAATGGCTCAAGACCATCAAATTTGATGGTCTCACGAAGGCGCCATCCAAAAATAAATTTGCACTTTTTATCGTATAAATCCAAACCGGTTTGATCTAAAGCATATGCCTCAATCTGACGAGTACGTATTCCTTCGAAAGTTGGATTAGTGCCAATAGAAATTGCAGCTGGCCATTTCTGGTTTTCGACTTCTAGCCATCCGGCATAAATTCCATCTGCAGGTATGGTCCAATTGCCACTCAATCCTAAATTAGCAGTTGGGTATCCAATTTCGCGGCCACGTTTCTCCCCGTGAACCACCATGCCTTCTAAAGTAAATCTATGCCCAAGCAATTCATTTGCAAATTGAATATCGCCTTCGAAGATTAAATTGCGAATTCGAGTAGATGAGATAACTCCCATGCTCTCTTGCAAATTATGTACTTCCACTTGAAAACCGTAATTACGTAAGTCTTCAGCTTTTCCAGCTGCGCCTTTGCCATAAGTGAAGTTAGCGCCAATCATTACCGCTTTTGCATCTAAGTCAGTTATCAGAATTTTCTGAACAAAATCATCTGGTGACATAGAGGCAAACTCTTTATCAAAATCAATTACTACTACGGCATCTGCCCCATATTTCAACAAGAGATTTATGCGAGCATCCAACGAAGTTAAATGCGTCGGTGCTTTATCTGGTGCGAATAAAGTGGTTGGGTGTGGCTCAAAAGTCATCGCGACAACTGGATTACCGAATTTCTGTGCATCGATTAGTAATTGCTGGTGGCCAACGTGAACTCCATCAAAGTTACCGATAACTACGGTAGCTCCTTTGATTGGCGCAGGTTTCCACGAGAGACGCATATGAATACTTTACCTATTTCACGAAAACCGCGAATGGCTTGGCGCTCCCATCTTTGTCTTCTAATAACGCGGCAAGTTCGCCTTGCGGAGTAATGGCAGCCACGATTCCTGACACCCCACTGGGATCGATATTTCGACCAAATTTCATCTCTGCTGCTTCTTGAAGCGTTAATTGGCGAGGCGTGAAAATTCTAGATGCGACTTCGGCAACGCTTATTAACTCCCCTGCCATGGATAGATCGAAAATACCTACTTGAGTTCGACGAAGTGAAGTTAAATGGCCGCCACAATCTCTGGCTATTGCACGTATATATGTGCCAGCGCTGCATTTAACGGAGATATCTAGTTCATCGCCACGAATTTCATTTATCTTTATTTCATAAACTTCTACTTCGCGGGCGGGAATATCTACAGCTACTCCTTCGCGAACTAAATCATAAGCGCGTTTTCCATCAATTCGAATTGCCGAAACGGATGATGGCTTCTGCATAATTTTTCCGACTTGTTTTGCGAATGCAGCTTGGATATCAGATGGGATCTCTGTTGTTGCGATTACTTCTCCCTCTTTATCGTCAGTTGAAGTCAACTGGCCAAGCTTTACAGTGGCATCGTAAGCTTTAATTCCAGCCGTGATGTATTGCAGTAATCGCGTTCCATCTCCGATTCCTAAGACCAATACTCCCGTGGCCATTGGATCTAAAGTTCCAGCATGTCCAATTTTTCTAGTATTTAGCTCTTTGCGCATCTTTGCAACGACATCGTGGCTAGTCATACCACCTTGTTTGTCGACTACTAGAAAGCCGTTAGTCATTAACTTTGATTACTTTTTATATGGATCGTCTACGACCGGTTTTGCCTTCTCTGCCAGTTGCGCAATTTCATCATCATGCTTCTTGATTTCAGAGAGCAGTGATTCCATTTGTTGCGCAGCTTCAGGAAGCGCATCACTAAAGAATTCCAGAGTTGGCGTAATGCGAGTTTTCAAGTCATGGCCTACCGCGCTACGCAACAGACCTTTAGCTGATTCGAGCGCAGCTTTTGTTTTTGCTTGTTGGTCGTGATCGCCGAAAACCGTGTAAAAGACAGATGCGTTCTGAAGGTCGCCAGTTACGCGCACATCAGTAATAGTGACAAAACCAAGACGTGGATCTTTTACCTTGGTCTCAAGTGTCTGTGCCACTACAACTTTTATGCGGTCTGCGACCTTTTCAGAACGTACTGACATTATGCGCGCTTCTTCTCTTGCATCTCGAAGACTTGAATGATGTCTCCGGTTGTAAGTTCCTTAAATCCAACACCGATACCGCATTCGTAACCTTCACGAACTTCGGTGGCATCTTCTTTAAAGCGCTTTAGTGAATCAACAGTTAAGTCTTCCGCTACCACAGTTCCGCCACGCAATACGCGAGCCTTTGCATTTCGACGGATGATTCCATCTTGTACAAGTGAACCTGCAATTAGACCAGCCTTAGATGACTTGAAGATTTCGCGAACTTCAGCATTTCCAAGTACCACTTCTTCATACTCAGGCTTGAGCATTCCCTTAAGTGATAGTTCAATCTCTTCGATTGCCTTGTAGATAACTGAGTAGAAACGAACTTCTACGCCTTCGGCATCTGCATACTGCGCAGTTGCGATTTCTGGCTTAACGTTAAAGCCAATAACGACTGCAGTTGAAGCAGAGGCAAGCGTGATATCTGATTTGGTAATCGCACCAACGCCGCGGTGAATTACGCGTAGATCAACTTCTGCTCCGACATCAAGCTGCATCAAGGCATCTTCCAAAGCTTCTACCGAACCAGATACGTCGCCCTTGATAATCAAGTTTAGAGTTGAAATCTTGGACTGCTCCATGAAATCTTCCAGCGAAACTTTCTTACGAGCCTTTGCAAGTTGCGCGTTACGTTCTGCAGCTTGGCGCTTCTCTGCAATCTGACGTGCCGTGCGATCTTCTTCTGCAACGAGGAAGGTATCACCAGCATCTGGTACAGATGTGAAACCAAGAACTTGAACTGGTCGAGATGGACCGGCAACTTCAACGTTCTGACCGAATTCATCTAGCATCGCACGAACTCGACCAAATGAACCGCCAGCAACAATTGCATCACCGACATTTAACGTACCGCGTTGAACCAGAACTGTTGCAACTGGACCACGACCTCGATCGAGGTGGGCTTCGATTGCAACACCACGTGCCACATCATCTGCAACTGCGCGCAGATCAATAGCGGCATCTGCAGTTAGCAAGATTGCATCGATTAGTTCTTTAATTCCCTTGCCAGCTTTTGCAGATACATCAACGAAAATTGTGTCTCCACCGTACTCTTCAGCAATCAAGTTATATTCAGTTAATTGTTGACGAACCTTTGCTGGGTTGGCATCTTCTTTATCTACCTTGTTGACTGCAACCACGATTGGAACATCTGCAGCTTGCGCGTGATTTAACGCTTCGATGGTCTGAGGCATCACACCATCATCTGCAGCTACTACCAGGACCGCGATATCGGTGACTTTGGCACCGCGAGCGCGCATTGCAGTAAAGGCTTCGTGACCTGGGGTATCGATAAAGGTAATTGCACGATTAACACCATCATGATCATGATGGATCTGATATGCACCAATATGCTGAGTAATTCCACCTGCTTCAGTTTTAATAACTTCGGTCTGGCGAATTGCATCAAGCAGACGTGTTTTACCGTGATCAACGTGACCCATGACAGTTACAACTGGTGGGCGCGCTTCGAGTAAATCAGAATCAAGATCAGCTAGCTCTCCAGCTAAATCGATATCAAATGACTCTAGGATTTCGCGGTCTTCATCTTCAGGAGAAACAATTTGAATGTTGTATCCAAGTTCGGAACCCAAAATTGCGAAGGTATCTTCATCAACTGATTGAGTTGCGGTAACCATTTCGCCCAACATAAATAGCGCCTGAACTAGTTGAGCAGCATCGCAATTAATGCGCTCTGCAAAATCAGCTAGAGATGAGCCACGGCGCATGCGAATGGTGGTTGAACCATCTCCGCGTGGAATCTTTACGCCGCCAAGTGAAGGCGCTTGCATGTTTTCGAAATCATCACGCAAAGCCTTCTTACTCTTCTTGGCATTACTCTTCTTTGATCCACCCTTACCAAATGCACCCGCAGTATTACCGCGGCCACCTGGACCTGGACGTTGACCTGGACGATTAAATCCACCTGGACCACCTGGTGCACCGCCGCCGGTATTTCCACCTGGACGATAAGGAGATCCGCCACCTGCACCGCCACCTTGTGGACGTGCACCGCCACCTTGACCGGGACGCGCTGCAAATCCTGGACGTTGTCCACCAGGACCACCTGGTCGACCACCTGGACGAGGTTGTTCGCCAGGACGAATCGGACGTTGTTGTGGTGGACGCGGCATTGCACCACCAGAACCAAATGGATTATTTCCGGCTGGACGTGGCGCTCTCTGTGGCGGACGTGGCATTGCAGTTCCGAATGGATTATTTCCACCAGGTCTTGCTGGTGGTTTTGGAATATTAGTTGGAGTTGCTGAACCAGAAGCACCAGTTGATGGCGCTGGTCGCTGCGATGCTGGCTTCGGTTCTACCGCTTTTAGCGCTTCTAAATCAACACCAAGTTCTGCTGCTAATTCAGCTGCAAGTTTTGCATTAGCTTGCGGATCAGATTCTGGTTTCTTGGCAGCAGCTTTCTTTGCCGCAGCTTTCTTAACTGGCTTTGCTGCAACATCTTCGCTTGCAACTTTTGCATTTGGGAATGCTTCAATTAAACGACGCGCAACTGGCGGTTCGATTGTCGATGAGGCGCTGGTTACGAATTCGCCCATCTCTTTTAACTTAGCAAGGACAACCTTGCTCTCCATACCGAGTTGCTTTGCTAACTCGTGTACACGGACTTTTGCCACATTTCTCCTTCGTGGCCTCCGTGTATTTTTTTTACACGCTAAGGCCTATTAGTTCTTTCTCATGATCGAGCGGTGCTCATTAGCGTGTCATTTTCTTTTCATCCATTTCGGTCTGCCCATCAAAATATTCGATGAGGCGGAAAGTCTATCAGTGTCAGCAGGGTTATTGAATCGGGCTATCTGAGTGGATATCGATTCGCCAACCAGTTAAGCGCGCGGCTAAACGGGCATTTTGCCCATCTTTACCGATTGCAAGGGAGAGTTGGTAATCCGGAACGACCACTTTTGCACTTCTGGTTGCTTCATCAACTACTTCGACGCTGCCTACCTTGGCTGGCGCAAGTGCATTAGCAACATAAACAGCAGGATCCTCTGAATAATCAACAATGTCGATTTTCTCTCCGTGAAGTTCTTCCATAACTGCACGAGCACGTGCACCCATTGGCCCGATTAGTGCGCCCTTTGCAGAAACACCTGATCGATGGGCACGTACTGAAATCTTTGTGCGATGTCCAGCTTCGCGAGCAATTCCCATAATTTCAACAATGCGATCTTTAATTTCCGGAACTTCAAGTGCAAATAGTTGTTTAACTAATGCTGGATGGGAGCGAGAGAGCGTAATTTCAGGACCGCGAGTTCCCTGCTTTACATCAATAACGAAGCATTTGATGCGATCGCCATGTTCGAAATGTTCGCCAGGTACTTGCTCTTGTGGTGGAACTTTTCCTTCGGTGCGACCTAGATTTACATAGATCATCTTTGAATCGCGACCTTGTTCCACCATTCCAGAGATCACATCGCCAACATTCATTGATAGTTCGCCGACAATTGCCGCATCTTTTGTTTGGCGCATGTATTGCTTGATTGCTTGGCGAGCAGTTGCAGTTGCCACACGAGTAAATTCTTCATTTCGATCTTGGACTTCTCCAATTCGATCGCCAGTTTCAGAAAAGACTGGAACGAATATTTGGATTTCGCCTGATTCGCGATCTAGATGCGCACGCGCATGTTCGAGGGCGTGATCTGTATGGTTGTATGCAGTTAGTACCGCCGCTTCAATTGCGACTATTAGCGCATTTAAAGACATCTCTTTTTCGGTTGTTAAAGCTTGAAGAGCTTTCATATCGACATGCATTATTTGCTCTCCTTCTTATTAACTTTATTAAATTCAATTTCAATGATTGCACGTTTGATATCTGAATATGCAACAGTGCAGCAATCGAGAGTCACTTCTTCTTCGGTCGCATTTGCGATGCGACCTTTGCAGGTTTCGCCATCCAACTTGATGATTTTTACCAATCGATCTACATTTTTTCGCCAATGGCGAGGCGCAGTAAGTGGACGGTCCACGCCAGGTGAAGTTACTTCTAAGGTGTATGGGGTCTCTCCCATAAATGATGCGCTATCCATCGCTTCGCC
>JACCEA011519140.1_pt1 | contig 10475 bp, 26 predicted proteins | sample 7449851 | NCBI WGS metagenome assembly JACCEA01 (sample SAMN15323453, study PRJNA562643) | freshwater metagenome | isolation source: river surface water | place: USA:Blue River Watershed | collected 2017-08-18 | reverse complement strand
CCTGTATATCGACGGAGAGCACACATCGAACGCCGTGTGCCGCGACCTCGCACTTTATTACCCACTCCTGCGATCAGGGGGCGCTTTAATTCTCGATGACTACGGTCACGAGGACGTCCAGCGTGGTGTTGACGGCGCACTCACCGCATTCGGAGAGATCGAAAGTGCGTTTAAAACAGGCTGGCAGCTCTGGTGCGTTAAAAAATAATCTGCCAATTGTTATAAGGCGTCGTTCCAATGACGAATGACGCCTGCGACAATAAACATATTCGTCACCAAATACGACACAAAGATAAGCGTACGAATTGCTGCCACACGGTCCGCTTCAGAATCGTGCGCCGACGCCTTCTCACCGAGCGCTTTAGCCCAGATCCTCCAAACCCGACGTCGTTTCTTCATAATCACCCAGGCAGGATTCGAACCCGCATCGCCGGTCTCACGTCAAAATACTGCGTCCAGTACCGAGTGAGGGGCCGTCCTATCCGTTGGCTCGCACTGGGTGTAGGGGAGACGTTATCGGACGCCTCCTGAACCGGCGGGTCCCATCCCCGCTGGGTTCGTCAGTAAGGCCAACGAACGCAACCCCTCCGTTTAGCCGGAGACACACTGAGCCCGATGCCGAAGCAGAGCGGGAACCTGCACACTATACCAAAAACAACCTAAGAATCAAACGCCGGGAGTCCGATTGATGAAATCGCGCATGCTCCCGTGTTGCTTAAGGAAGTTCTCGAGGCGCCCGCCGCGGAGATCACGCTGCCGATTCACCCAATCACGGAATTGATCCTGGCTCATCGGCAGATTAGGATCTTCGCCAACAGGGATACCTTGCGCGATTGCTTCAACTGGCGTAGATACAATATTCTGAATAAACTCCTCCATCAGCCCGCTGGCGTCCACGGGGTCGCGGCGCTGATCATTGGGCAGACGGTAAGGCAGAGTTTCGTACCGCGGAGGGTTGCTGCGCGGGTTGTACGGCATAGTCTCGTAACGAGACTCGTCCATAGCCGGGCGATACTGCAAATTACTTTCGTACGCCACGTCGAAACAAGGTCTGCTACAAAGTCAATTCTAAAGGAATCAACGACCGCGTAACAACTCAGACAAACCAAACTCAAGTTTGCCTGGATTAAAACGTTCCTTAGCCAGATCGATACGACGCTGAAGCTCGTTTCGGTTCTGCTGTCGAGTCAGTTCAGCCCGCTGCGCAGAACTCAACGGTTTAACTTGTGCAGTCAACGGACGCGATCCAGTGCGAGAAGGACTGGCAACACCCGTGCGCGGTGCCGTGCCAACAGCCTGACGCAACTTAGGAACGATACCTTCGCCAGTTTCCTGACGAACAACCTCATTCAGCGCCCGTGCGCCTGCTGTCCCCACAAGGCCTGCACCGATACCTGGGGCTAAGGGCGCGGCTAGCGGCGTGGCCAGAACACCAGCAGCAGCTGCAGCAGTGGGTAAACCCTGTACAAATTCCTGCGCCATCTGTTTACCCATAGCTACAGGACCCTGTCGATAACCAGTACGCACAGCTTCAGGGCTCGGGATCAAATCAGCGGCACCTGGGAGTAACGCAGATGGGGTACGACGCAGTCCGCGGGCAAGTTCGCCCGCACCTTTTGCAGCTGCTCCGGCGGGATCCGCGCCAAAAATCATCATGCCGAGCTCGTTGTAGTTTTTATAAGGATCAAACTCAGTCAGCGCCGTCAGCTTGTCGGCTACAAGACTGGCGTTTTCATCTAAAGGATTACTGCCACGCGGAACGGCAAACCCGGAATCCGTGTATTTCTCAAATCCAGGCGTGGAGATACGCAAACCTTCTCGGAAGTTGCGCAGGGTTGGATCAACGTACTTATTAAGCAGTTCCCGTGTAATCGCCGTACGAGCGACCTTAGGCACATCTAATCCACTAAGTAAATCACTTTGGCTTAGATAGTTAGATTTACGCAGGGCGCTGATGATATCAGGCAGACGCGGATGCGCTTCCACCAGTTCGGCAGAAGGAATCTGATTGAGAATATTACGAGTGCTGTAAATCCCCTGGTCCAAAAAGGGAGACTTGCCGGGTGTTTGCTCTAAATCGCGAGCAGCCGTTGCAATATCGAGGATCTGGTCCGGATCGAAACGCATGTCTCGACGGGAACCTTTAAAAGCTGTACTGAAGTGCGGGAAGTTTTCTCCACTCAATTCCTTCCGCACCTTCTGTAAAACCGGATCGCTCATCACGGTTTCAGGTGACACACCTAAGTTACGCACTAATGCGTTGTTCAAGAAGTGCGCCAGCGATTCGTTCGTGGGCGAAACGATGCTCGGTTTGTACGTACCGGGTAAACCCGGAACTGTCACAGGAGCATCCGCCGGCTGGATCCCCATCAAACCCGGCCGAAGGTGACCAAGAATCTCGTGAGCAGGAGACATCAACCCTTGAAAGAAGGGCGTCACGTCACCGCGGACCTCATTGGCGAAAAGCTGCATCTCTTTCGCGGGGTCTAAGCCCACGCTGAAAGCTCCGCCGGGATATTTCCCGTAGTTCTCTGCGATAATCTGCTGCGTTTTTAAATATCCAGGATCTTTTAACTGAACCTGACGGCGTACGGTATCTAAATAGTCAAGATGTTTATCTAAAAACGCAGCGCGAGCACTTTCGTCCGCCGTTTCTTTATCGAGTTCCTGGAATTCACGAGTCAAAGACTCTGGATACGAAGGAATATCCCTGTACATTTCGGGAACGCCCTCGAATTTCTTCAGGCGCTCCGTCCACTCGCGCAGCTTGCCGTAAGTTTCTGCCCGCTTGGACCGCTCAGAGTTTATATCCACCGTCGTAGCCTAGGTTATTAGTCAATTTTAAGGCTAACCGTCCGTAGTTCCCCTAAACCATTTACGTTTTTGGCTGAACCACTCCGCCAACGTGGTCGGATCTTGCGCTCCTTGCAGCTGATCGGACGGATCTGGCTCGCCTAAGTCCATATTTTGCATAAAACCGTCCAAACTATCTGCGGGTTGCACCCCGTTGATCGCCGTACGACGCGCTTTTCGCAGCAAAGCGTCGACTGAGTGGTTGCAGTGAGCCCATTTCTGGATCCACAGCATGTCGTCGAAGGGAACATCATGCCCTTTGGCGATGCGCTGGCAGATAAATTCGACCTTTAGGCGCACATCTGTCGACAACATAAGCCTCAAGCCGATAGTTACAGCCTAGGCACACCTGACAAAACGTGTACCTGACAGCGCTGCGCGCTGGGCGCCTGTTATTATGTTAACACTCCAAAAGGTTTCACGCCGATTTGCCCGCAAAATTTATAGTGGGTTCTCGCCGGCGCCGTCGAGTAAGGCGCCTATATAAAAAAAAGGAAGGTTGCGTGCACGTTGCGTATACATAAGCGCGCCCTGTGTGTCACTTAGCGCTGCGCTGATGTACATTTAGCAATGTAAAGTTGTACATTTATCTTTGTGAAGTTGTATTAGTTCAGATGTACTGGGGTGCACCCTGCATTTCGTTTCGTTTCATTGCTTGACAGCGCAAGGGATCTCGTGGTATTTGCGCGCGCCGCGTGCGGTTCCTGTTATTGCGTGAGAACCCTGGCCCTGTGTGCCAATCCGCAGACCGGCTGAGAACCCTCCGTAGGTGGTTGACAGGCGAACCGGTTATGGGCGATCTTTAGGTCACTGGAGGAACGGGGCAAGAGCCACGCCGCCAGGGCACCTAGAAAACCTGAGAGAACCCGCGACGGCCGAACTGGCCCCGCGCGCTGCCGCTGATGGTAGGGAGTACTTCCCCGAAGTGTAGGCAAGGGCAGGCGTGGTGTGCCGGAACGTGAGCGGCGGGATCTTAAAGGTATCTAGGTGAGAGAACCTCGACAACAGAATAGGTGTGCGCGTAGTAGGAAACCCGTGAGGGAAGTACGAAACCTGCCGCACCTATTCCTTCATAACTTTCCATACAGTGCGGACAATGCAGCTGAACTTAAGTAAGCCATTGGATAAGCACTCTGCACTGTATGTATATCAGCGGGCACGTTGTCAGCTGCCACCTTTAACTAGGTGCGCAGTTTGTAACTACAACTGAACCGTAGGGTCGTGCCCTACAACTACAACTGAACCGTAGGGTCGTGCCCTACAACTAGCGACGCAACGGCATTCGTCACCGTAACTTGTCCGGTTGCAGTTAGCTACAGCCTCAGAATCTTGTCCAGCGTATCTGTCCCTAGAGCAGGTACGCAGACTCTGGACACTATCCCCCCACGTCGGCGTCGATCCGAGCGATGGCGGGGTTAGTTATCTGCCAGAGATTGATTCTGTACGCTATAGCTAACTGTATGCCTGGCAATTTGTTTCAGCTTTCTCCGGATAGTTGTTGTTTGAGAGCGCCCTGATTGTCATTAACTTGTCAGCAGGGTGGATCAATTTAAGATCAGATGTGATCATTATTGATCATTGACTCTCGGTGATTCTCTCCCCAAGCTTATGGTTTGGTGAGGGATTCTTCCCTCGTGTCTAACAGTTTCACAGGTACATCGTATGACTGAACTGATTATCAAGACCAACAATCGGCCCCGCCAGCTTATGCCTGGCCTGACACTCGAACTGTTTGTCGGTGACAAGCAAGCCGCCAAGATTCGCCAACAGTTCGATCACCTGACTGATGAAGAGTTTGAGGACGAACACTTCATCACTTACAAAGGCTACACATACGCCTTGTCTGACTTTATGCGAGTCAATGTTTCACCTAACAGCCCAATGTCTGGCTGGCACGGTGTAGCTACTGACTCTTACTTCAGTGGAGTTCTTATCAAACTGTGCGACGACAGCGATGTCATTGTCGGCCGCTACTGCTCCTGATTACTACAACAAACAACACAATCTTGCAATGACTAACTACACATTTCAACAGGCTCACTATCCCAACAACGTCAGCTGGTATCGAGAACTTGTCCGCTTGGACGACAACGTCGTGGGAGAGATTATGGAGTCCGTCGAGTCAACATCGACAAACAAGATCTACAGAGTTCGTAAGTACGCACCTTTGCAAGTTAGCGATGGTGTCATAGAAGTTCTGTACGATGTAGAACAGTTCAGCACAGTATCTGATTGCAAAGACTTTATCAACAACGGAGGTATCAAGTGAACATCCAAGCTCGCCTAGATGAGATCACCACTCAGCTCGACGTGTTAGCCACGCGGCAACTTAACGCTCGCAAGAACCGGCAATGGGATCTTGTAGATGCTCTGTATCAGCAAACGTGGTTACTTGATCAGGAACATGACAAGCTCAAGCGACAGTTACAGTTCGAAGCTGACATGCAAGCTATGGACGACTGGTATGACGACGATAAGCACCGCGACGCATACAACGAACGTATTGTCAGCCTTTACCTTGATTGATCATGCAACCGATTCCGCACTTTAACTTCGTCAATCGTCGTGAGGTTGAGTTCACTTTAGCTGCACTTAACCGACTCGCCGAGTCTGGCGAGATCGATCCCATAGAGCAGGAAGACTTCTACAACTTCCTAGACGCATTTCAAACATTCGCTCTGCAAATCTGATGACACTGACTAACTACTTCACCGACGTAATCGCTATTGATTACGACTCACTTAACTGGTGTGATCGTCGCGACAACGATCAACACGAGTTCTATAAGTCCTGGAGTATGCAGAATGTGTACACCTACTTAGAACTTATTGAGTCCGAACCTGACTTCCCTTCCTACAACTACTGATCAAACTCCTATCATCATGGCCGCCACAATCGACAGCATCGCCGCACGCGAATTGCAAATGTATGCGTGCAACTTCTCAGAGTCTCACTACAACAGTGTGGGCAAGACGTTATCCAAGTTCTACCAGAAAGGCACGTTCAATTTAGATCGCGCCATCGCATACATTGAGCGCTATCTGTTAGTGCCAGCTGCCAAAGATTATGACATGTGTTACGGCACAATGACTACATCTTGGAACACTATGTTTCCCAAGGCTGAGCGACTCGCAGCCGCAGAGTCTATCGCCCACGCTTTCGTTTCTGAGTTTCGTCTAGGCAACTTCTGGTGATCACTATGTACACAATGCAAGACCCTACCTACATTGACACTGACGGCTGTGAGTACACATACACTCCGCCGCGCATTATCTCCAGCCTGCGCAGATACAACATCGCACAGTGTTCACGTCAGCGTATGTACGACGCGCATTGTCGCCCTGACGATAGTGGCGACTGGTTTGAGTACTGGCAGCGCGAACGTGTCAGCTTCTGGTCAACCTTGGCGCACGCTGTTCCTGACAACTTCAAGTAGCCATTCCCGCTAACGCGGGGTCAACTCACCTAGTTATCTACTGAACATGAACGAACCTACTCTCCTACTGTTAGACACAAACGGTGTCTACATCCCGCAACTGTTCTGCAATGGTACAGATGAAGTGTGCGCCAAAGCAGCTAACATCAGCTTCGAAGATGTTCAGGTATGTCAGGCAGGCCCAGATCACGAATGGTACTGGGAAGCTTGGGATGCAATCCTAAACGACTTTAAGTACACAGACACACAAGGTGTGGTCTGGAGGCTACATCAGGATGGGGACTTATGGGAAGTTCCCGATGGTTACGAATGGCCCGAACAGTGAACACAACAGTGTTAGTTAACGCTATCTAACATCGCCTTAACACCACATGAAACGACTGCTTCTGTTGTTCCCCTTGATGTTCACAAACCCAGTTAACGCTCGCCCAGTGACTGCAACTGTTTACCACGAGGGGTATCACGCCAGAGAAACTTATTGCGGACAAACATACGAACACTGGGGCATCTCTGCCGCACACCCGTGGTTGCCTTGTGGCACACGAGTTCGTGTAAGTCACGGGAGCAGAGTGCTTACTGTTCCTATTACTGATCGCTGCGATTGCAACTCGATTGATCTATCTGCAGGCGCAGCGTATCGCTTAGGTGTGCCTATCGACGGCATAGCAACAGTTTCCATCAGCTACTGACACAAACACATGTATTACATCCAACGCCGCTCAATTAATCACAACTACTTAGAAACCATAGATGAGTTCGAATCTCGCAAGGAAGCTAACACTATGCTTCATGAGTACCAACTCGCAGACTACTCTGCAGAGTATTATGTGAGCTCACGTTGTTGCAAAGCTTGGCGCGACCAATGAAACGATCGACAGACATCGGAACTGAATACGAAAGGATTAGCGATCTTTGGTACTTCCTGCACTGTGCAGAACAACTCGCAATCAATCACGAACATCTGCACGATAAGATCCACGCTCGCCTAGATGCTTGCTTACAGATCGTGAGTGAGTATCAGGACGAACTGCTATTCAAGTTGTACCCAGACAGCGAGCTGATTAAAGAGATCAAAGAACACAAACAACAGCAACAGCCATGATGATCGCCGCCACTACAGTTCGCACCGCACTGATTACGTATCGCTGTGAGCTGCTGAGCCTTGCCACTAAGTATCCCGATCAGTTCAAAGACTGCGACGCAACCATCAACAGAATCGACGACGTGTTGTTGTCCATCGAAGGCAACATCACCGCAGTCAACATCACCCCAGCAACCTGTAACTCTCTCCGCTAACGCGGGGCGCCGCACACAATTACACAAGCATCATGCCTAATCACATCCCTTTTGATCTGTACGCTTTGGACTGTTACTCTCTCACTTACCACGCGCTCGCTAGGTTTAAGCAATTAGTGCAGAACGACTGCACACTTCCGTCTGACATTGTCGACAAAATCGAAGACGAAATTATTCCTGCCCTTGAGTACATCGAAGGATGGGAACCATCGGATGCGGACATCCAAGCTCACATAGATTCTCACGGAATGATCTAATGATCTCTCTAATTCAAACCGACGAATACGGTGTGCACTTCGCAACCGATACGTTTCTAACACTCGAAGACGCTAAGGATGCTCTTTGGAATCTAGAGTGCGCACTCGACGACTCAACATCCGCTGCACGATCTTATCGGCTGCAGGATGCAATCGCCCAACTCAGAGAACTTATCAACGAACAGGAGCAAACCAATGAGGAAGATTGAAGCTCAAATGCTGCTCGCAATCGCATCCCGTAAAGATTGGAGCTGCGCCAACACACGAGTGGCTGTTACTTACTTCGCCCACGGCGACAAGATTATCGACCGTGCGACTGTATACCTACACAACAGCCCCATCGCACAGATCACAGCCGACAGCGTTATCGTCAACAACTGCGGGTATCCGACAACTACTACAAAGTCACGCATCAATACCATCCTGCACAAGCTCTGTGAGGCAGGTATTTATCAGCGCAAATACCAATGGTATGGCGTACCTACAGATGGGCCTGAGTTTGAGTTTGACTCAAACACACCGTACACATTCAAGCGTACAGACGTCACCCAACCAGTGAGCTGATACCTAACCCAGCAAGCCCACCTAACAGCTCCGGCTTGTTAATACCCGGCGCAGTTTCACCGCCGGGGCCAATACCAGGAACCCCGGCTATTGATCCCGCCAAACCTAAAGGCATGCGGCCGATGGCACCGAAAGGACCAACATTCTCGGTGATGTACTTACTGAGAAACTCGGCCGCTAACTTCTCCACAACCAGCGCACAGACTTTAACAAAGTCTAGCGAAGAATCATCCTATCATCCTCGCTCGCTGCGCTCACTGCGGGCCGCCGCACTATGTAATTTGAACAGCACACAACGTCATGCGCACACTGACTAAACAGCAAGTTGTCTCTAACTTCCGTGATCTGTGGGACGACAGGCTTACCTACAATCCCACGCTGCGCGGAGATCGAACCGCCAAACGTTCCGCTTTCAACGATTATGTCGACTTCCTGCACAAAGAACGTCACGTGAGTGACGCGCAATTAAACAACTGGACAAACCCGTATGCCTGACGTCACGCAGACTACTGTTACAAAGACCACGCGGGCTGGTTCCCGCGGTAAACTAATCCTGTGCCCACACTGCAACAACGAAACCAAAGTCTTTCATTTCTCCTGGCTTGGGCTCATCTGTCAACACTGCAAAGCCTCGGTCCCAAAGTACGAATGGCTCCTAACAGACAAACCTGTTAACAAGATCACAATCAAACTCGACGAAGACACTTGGAGAGGTCTGCTGTTTCACCTGCGTGACACAGTCGAGCACATTCCAGTCTCAAACGTTGAACCAGATCCTTGGGATTGTGTGACCGAAATGATCAATGTCTTAGAAAACAACCTCCGTAAACATGACTGACAACAACCACCCGATGACTCCGCCGCTGGAATTACTCAAATACTGGGAAGACCAACATTTCGAGGAAGGTGAAAATTACGATGTAATGCTGATTCAGGCTTACCAAGCTGGGGCTGATCAGGAATTGGAGGCGTGCTGTGAGTGGCTTAAAGATACCGCCCACGTTGGTATCGATTTTGAACTGATCAATGCCCGCCGCCCCAAGCCGCTGAGCCTGAAGAAAGTGGCGTATGACGCTCTTGACACTTACATTTACGGCAACCCTGATCCCAAAGACAAAGAGCGTACCTACAACGCCATCCGCCGCGCTCTGGAATCCCTGCCCGATTAGTAAGAATCGTTAGTTGCTCCGATGACTTATTCTCAACGCGCTGTTCTCGCAACCATTTTGTTTGTTCCTGTACTCTTTGTTGCTCTTGCAATTTGGTGGATTCCGCAGAAATGGCAAGCTTGCGGGAAGCTTTACGATAACCTGCCCGCCAAGATCATCTGCCTTAACTCAAGCAGCTAAGCCCAGCATCCAACATCACTAAACACCATGACTGACTACAAACAACTGTGTGCTGAGTTAGTTGAAGCTTGGGATGAGCTTCCTTGGCAATACGACTGGAAGGGCAACCTCACCGGGCTAGACGGCTACCCGCCTGACAACAGCGCTATTGAACGCGCCCGCGCCGCCTTAGCTGAGCCCGATCTAAAGACACCAACGGACAAAGAATTGGCGGAGCTGTACCGCAAGTCGTATTACGAGTGCGAAAACAGACAAGGTGATGCAGCGCAAGTCTTTGCCCTTCGCGCCGTTCTCGCCCGCTGGGGCAACCGTCCGGGATCTCCAGATAGTTCAACCCAGCCCTCTTAGTCCGATCAACTAACACCATGACTGACCAATTTGTTAACGCCAACAAAATGGTGCCGCCACGTGAGCTTATTGAACAATGGGCTCAAGAAAAGTGCTACAACGAACGCGACTGGCTTTACGAGATCCACATAGCAAACCGTGCTGCTGCATGGGGAGCTGACCAGCAACTAACAGCAGATGCGAAATGGCTGGATCACAATGCCTTGAATGAACCTCACCTAAGGATCACCCCAGTGGGAGAATCATTGAAGGAAGCGATGCGTCCAAAAAGTACAAAGGAGCGGGCATTAAACGATCTTCATGCTGCTTATAACGCGGATCAAATTGATGACCTTACTTACCAAAATATCCTTTGCGCTTTGGGCCAGCTTG
>JACCEA011442262.1_pt1 | contig 10476 bp, 10 predicted proteins | sample 7449851 | NCBI WGS metagenome assembly JACCEA01 (sample SAMN15323453, study PRJNA562643) | freshwater metagenome | isolation source: river surface water | place: USA:Blue River Watershed | collected 2017-08-18 | reverse complement strand
ATTTTGGTTCTTTTCGAAGGACACCAAGTTTGGATTGGTCTGGAGTAATTTTACACATTTTTAAAAAAAATACATAAATATGCAAATATGTATTTATGCTTTATTTAAAAACTCTCTTAATGCTTTTTCAAAAATTTGTCTGATTTTTAACTTGTTGTGCACACCGTACAGTTTGATGTCATTCATGAGCTGAGCTTCAATTTCAACTGTGAAACGGGTTGTTTCTTCTTTTTCCTTTTTTGTTTCCTTTGCGAATACAGGAGCAATTGGAGCTTGTTTGGGAGTATCGATGGTCTTATTTGCCATAAAACTCTCTAGTAATGCGTGTGCCTCGTTTGATTTGTCTTTTTTTGCCATTTTTTTATTGATTTAAGTATGCTATAATTTCTTTAGCTAGGTTCAGTATCTCATCTTGTGCTTTCTCATCGTCGGTCTCAAATACGCCACCTGTGATTGGAGAGCGTGTGTAGCTAACTCGATCTGTCACCATAGATTGCAGTAGAGGGAATTTATAGACCCGTAGGGCGTCTTTAATGTCTTCGGTGAGGGTTGTACTGCTTTTGATCATATTTAGGACGATAGCGGCCTTTAAATTCGTTTTTTCCTCTTGTGCTTTTTGCAGAAGGTCAACGGTTGCCCGTATCGCCATGATGTCCAAGATACTTGCTTTGGTAGGAACCAGAACAAAATCAGAGAATTTGAAGAAGTCTGGAAGGGTCGTTGTTAAGTACGGGGGAGTATCGATGATGGCAATATCGTAGATGTGCTGAACTTCGATAATCTTGCTTGCGGGAATAAGATCGATTTGATGTTTCTTGAGGATTTCCTTGAGGTGGGTGGTACTCGCTTGTGGGTCGGTGTCGATGATGGCTACCTTCATCCTTTTGGCGAAGAAATAGGCTAGATTCAAAGACAAGGTTGTTTTTCCTACTCCCCCTTTCTGGTGTGCTACTGTAATCACTTTCATTTTTAGTTCTTATTCAGTTTTTGCATAAATATTCATTTGCAAAATTATGTAAATATGTAAATGAATAAATGCATAAATGAATAAAATATTTTTACTACAGAGTTATTTGGAAGAGAAAATACAGTTTACTGGTATTTGAGTGAGTGAAGCTGGCGGAAAGAAGATGGGAAAGGAGGTTAGAAAGAATTTTTTAAAAATTGCCCCTGAAAATTCTAAAAAAAACGCCGCGCCGCCGCGCGCGCCCGGAATTGAAAAAACAAAAAAACAAAAACAAATAATGCCCGAATACCATGAGTTCCACTTTTTGACCTATTCCCCCATTTTGAAACCTTTGCAAACCCAGAACTTAAAGTTCAAAAGGATTTTTTATCACCGTAATATAGCATAATTCTCATACGCTATTCACCAATCTTATTTTCAATAGATGTTTGTTCTTTTTAATTCTTTAGATATTTTAACATATTTAATACCTCCATAATTAATTGATTTTCAATATTTTATAAGGTATTATATAGCAGTAGTTCAAGTAATGATAGCAAATTTTCAGGAGTAGTATAACAAATATATCAGTCTATTATAGCAAATTTTACATACGGAGAAGAATTACTATAGCAAAAATAACATGTCTGTTTTCAGTGAATTATTCTACCTTTGTATTTTCCCAAAACAATTCAATGACACAGCAATTCAATCAGCTAGATACACATGTAAACAAGCATGGAAAGTATATTTTAAGGATTTCAGGTGGTAGGAGCGGGCTAGTGGAAGCCACAACGAAGATGAATATCCATCAGTTCAGAATCTACTTGGTCGCACTGACCTTAATCAAATCACAAGACAAGGATTTTCAAGAAGTATTTATCAGAATTATTGACCTAATAGAGCTTTCTGGTGTGAATATGACTGGAAAATATTACACATTGATTCGGGAAGCTGCAAGAAATCTCACTTCTGTGAACATTGAGATACATGAAAAAAATGACGATGATTCAATAAACACTGTTGTCATTCCACTCGTTGAAAATAGCCGCGAATTTGTTAATGAAAATAAACAAAACTTGGTTGGATTAACATTTCATGCATCTATGTTTCCCCACATGCACAATCTAAAAGGGAATTATCTTACAATGGATATTCGTACAGTGATAGGTATGAAAAGCGTATATTCTATGAAGTTATATATGGTGTTAAAGCATTACATCAACTTGAATAGTAGGAAGCAAAAGTTTGATATTGAGCGGTTAAAACAAACCCTCGGCATTAAAGATGAGTATTCGAGCTATGGAAGTTTCAAACAGCGTGTACTAACAAAGTGTCAGGCCGAGATCAACGAATATACAGAACTTCTCATCACAGATATCGTAGAAGAAAAGAAAGGTAAACGAGTGATTGAAGTATCTTTTTTAATTCGACAAAAAGAATATCCCAAAAAGGTTAAAGCCACCCCGCCAGTTAAACCTACTGTTTCTTTGGATAAACAAAACGGCATATCTCAAACCCCAGATAATCAGGATGTCAGAAAAATAACAGATATAGATCTCAATGTGGAGAATGACTTAAATTACTATTTGAATATTGCTTCAGAGTACGGTGTTTCGGAACAAACGATAAACAGTTGGAATGCAAATCTGAGTAGTGCTGATATTGAATATGGAATAAAGTACACACTGGACAAACTACAGAAGGGAGATACTATAGATAATATCGGTGGATACATGAACAAGATGGTCTTTGAACCAAATTTTAGGGAAAACCAACTCCGGGCTAAAGAAGAAAAAGAAGCTGAAAAGAGGGAGCAAGAAAGGGTAAAAAAAGAAAATAAAGAGAAAGTAGAGAGAAAAAAGGAAAGAGAGGAAAATATAAATAGCCTAAGAAAGGAGTATTATGCGGCAACTGTTTCACTTAGTTCACATCTGATTGAAAGAGATGAAGTGTTACAGAAAGCACTCATATCTTATATTATGGAGCTCCCAAAAACGGCACTAACAACATATGTTCTGACAGAAGAAGAACTAGATAAACATACTAATTTGGTAGTATTGACTAATCTTTTAAATAGCCACAGGTGTAATCAATCCAGTGAAATTATTAAATATTTGAAAACAAATTATCAACCTCAATTCCTTGATATTTACAGAATGTACAATGACAAAATTGTAGAACTGGGGGAGAAATTAGATTTTTAGTAGTGCTTTGTTATGTTCGTAAAAATCAATGGATAATTGAAAGTTCTTGAAGTTCAGAGCTTGCAAGAAAGGCTTTTTGTTTTTAGGTTTTATGAGTAAGCAATCCAGTCTGAAAATACTTCCAACAGGATATTTCAGACGTTCTGAGCGTGAGCATTTTACATAAAAAGAGCTGTCAATGTATTCTCCTTGTAGGGTTTTGAGCCTAACCTTGTTTCCTACTTTGACCGAAATAACATAAACTCCTAAGAAAAGATTTGAAGAGGTACTCATCTCTGAAATAAGCTCATAATAGTATGCAAAAATATGTATTTATGTATTTGCTAAATTACGCAAAAATTCATTTACATAAATACATATTTACATAAATATTGATTGAGTTAAATTCGAACTATAAATCAAGTAAATATGATATTAAGGCTGTACCTATGTACGAGAAAGTGCTTTGAGCATAGGCGCAGTATAAGTACACCCTACATGCGGTTTGTAATTTCCATAATATTATTGGTTGTGTATCTCGTCGAATTTGGTCTCTTTGTGTGTTCTTTGAAGGATTTATTACCAGAAACAACTGTAGCTATGTTTTGGGAAGAGCATACAACTTTTCTAAATTTGATTTTTATAAGAATTTAGTATCCAATGGAGGCACTGTTTAAACACTTTGAAAAGTATATTGAGCTTCACGAGGAGCAAATGAAATTAATTGAGTCAAAAGCTGTTAAACGAAAAATTAAACGTCGTCAGATGATCCTTCAAGAGGGTTTTGTTTGTAAACATTATACGTATGTTACAAAAGGACTTTTTAGAATGTATGGAAGTGACGATAAGGGTTTTGAACACAATATCCAGTTTGCTGCAGAAGGCGATTGGATTGCAGATCTCGGAAGTTTCCATTCACAAAAGCAAAGTAAATTATTTATTGAAGCTTTAGAAGCTTCCGAAATTATACAAATTGAACAGAAAGACCTTTATTTTTTATACTTGAGTATAGTAGAGCTCGATAGAGTTTTCAAGGTAATAATCGAAAACAAATTTATCGAATTACAAGATCGTGTTTTACAAACTTTCAGTTCTACAGCCGAACAACGTTACCTAAATTTCCTCGAACACTACGCAGGTTTAGCATCTCGCTTACCCAATATTCATATCGCTTCTTACATAGGTATTACTCCTGAGTTTTTGAGTAAAATACGCAAAAATTTATCTACTAAATTTTAAACTGTATCAAGGCTATTTCTTAATATAGATTAAGTGATTTTTGTGTATCACACTCTAATTTTGAAAAAAAATAGAGTGTGGCAGAACATAAATTATTTTTCAAGCAGTTTGTACAATTTCTCAATACTACGGATGAAAATTTAGCTCAGTAGTTAATTAATCTATGGGCATTACTCTATAAATCACACCAAGCGGAAGTTTTCGAAGAGTATAAAAGATATCTAATAATTATTGAAAAATTTCAGAGTCAATTCCCTAGAACCAAATATATTTTGATAAATAACACTTAATAGTTTTAAAACTCAACATCGCTACGAATATTCAATTTGTAGCATAATTTCAGTCGTTTACAATGAAAAAAAGTATTCTGTTATCCCTAATTAGTCTTTTTACTTTTGAAGGTTTCGGACAAACCGTTAAGTTCGGGAAGCAAACCTTTGAACTTCACAACGTTGTAGGTTCCGTGGTTGATTTTCAAGGTAAAAAAGTGTTGAAAATTGAACGTGATTTGAAGGCATTGCCTTTTGATGAAAACAATTTAGAAAAAACTGTCGATGACCGTCATTATGCTCGATTAGTAGATATTGATGATTTCGAAAATGGGACTATCGAAGTGAAAATGTATAGCCAGATTCAAAATCCATCACCTTATGCACCAGCAGCAGGTTTCATCGGCTTGTATTACAGGATTGCGGCTGATGATTCGGCTTGGGAGTCTATTTATTTACGTCCAAAAGTAGGTAGAGTCAATAACCAAATGGCAAGAAATCATGCAGTACAGTATTTTTCTTATCCCGACTTTAAGTTTCAAACCTTGAGAGATAAATTTCCAGCAGGATCGTATGAGAGTTCAGCACCTGTAGCTTTGAATGAGTGGATTACTATGCGATTGGAAATTAATGGTGAAACCGCCGAAATGTTTATCAACAACATGAAATACTCCTCATTTGTAGTAAATAAAATGTTAGGCGAAAATAAAAAAGGGTATGTTGGGCTATATGTTGATATTGCGACAACGGGTTATTTCAGAGATTTGAAAGTAATAAAAAAGGGTTTGAAGGAGAAAAAAGAAGAAGGGAAAATAGGTGATATTTAGAGTTAAAAAAATTAACTTGATGTAGAAATACAATTTGAATATGTTTTCTTCTTCATTTTGATCTCATGAATAAAACGATTTAACTATTTGAAATGCAGAACATTTGCCAGTTCATGGTATGCAAAGGATATTGGTGAATGTTAGGTTCTACTACATGTTATCAGTAGTTTTTTCCTCATGGGTATTTTCTTCAATCAATGTTAAGTAACCTATCTAATTAAAATACTTTATGAGATTTATTCTATCACTAGTTCTTTGGTCATTAACTTTATATACAGAAGCTCAACAGTTACTTGTAAAGACGGCGAACGGTAAAGTCCAAGGCGTAAGCAATAAAGACAATACTGTCCGTATTTTTAAGGGGATTCCTTTTGCTAGTCCGCCCATTGGAGATTTACGATGGAAAGCACCGCAACCAGTTAAGAATTGGAAAGGGATTAAATCCTGTTCCGATTTTTCTGCAAGTCCGGTGCAAAACAAGCCAGAGGCATTCTATTGTTGGACGGAAGAATTTATTGCTGAACCAGAACCTCTTAGTGAAGATTGTCTGTACTTAAACGTATGGACAACAGCAAAATCTAAATCTGAAAAAAAACCTGTTTTTGTTTGGATATACGGCGGTGGACTGAGTAGTGGTTCAGCAAATTGTGCTATCTATGATGGAGAAGAAATGGCTAAAAAAGGAGTTGTTTTCGTCAGTTTCAATTATCGTGTTGGAGTTTTTGGATTCATGGCTCATCCAGAATTAAGCGAAGAATCAGAGTATAATGTGTCTGGAAATTATGGTTTTTTAGATCAAATTGCTGCCTTGCAATGGGTACAAAAAAATATTTCAGCCTTTGGTGGAGACCCTAATAATGTTACAATTGCTGGGCAATCTGCGGGGGCTTTCAGTGTGACAGCCTTGATAGCTTCCCCTTTAGCAAAGGGTTTATTTCATAAAGCAATTTCCCAAAGTGGGGGTTTATTTTCAAATATGCTTGGTCAAAATTTGAAAACGGCAGAAGAACAAGGGAGCCTATTCATGAAAAAGGCAAACACTGTGTCAATAGCTGATTTACGAAAAAAAACAGCTAATGAATTACAAATATTGAGTAATAGCCAAGAGTTAGGTAGGTTTGGATCAACAATGGACGGATATGTTATACCAGTAAATTTGGTTGAACATTTTAAAAAAGGTTTGCATAATCAAACCCCCGTTTTAACCGGTTGGGTGACAGGAGATGGGAGTTTTTTAGGAAATTCTAATATGACAGTTGAAGAGTACCAAAACGAAGCGCTGTTAAAATATGGTGACAAAGCAGGAGACTTTTTGAGTATTTTCCCTGCTACGACGATTGAAGAGGTTAAGGTAACTAAACAAAAACTATCCTTACTAAATTTTGCAGGCTTGCCTTCACACTTATTGGCAAACTTTAACACCAAGCCTACGTATGTCTATCAGTTTGGGCATGTGCCACCAGACAAACCCAATTTCCCAAACTTCGGGGCTTTTCATACTTCAGAAGTTCCTTATGTACTCCATACTTTACATACTTGGAATCGTCCTTGGCGTGCATTGGACAGGGAGATTGAAAATATATTCTCAAGCTATTGGGTCAATTTTGCGAAGACAGGAAATCCCAATGGGCAAAATTTGCCTGAATGGAATAGCTATGATAAACAAAAAGGTGAAATTTTAGTGACCGAGAATAAAATCCTATCTACACCCTCATTTTTGAAAAAAGAGTTTGACTTTTTGGAAAAAAGGATAAAATAAAAAGTGTCATCCGAATTAAATACACGATTAACGTAAGTTATTATGAGATTAAAATCTATTTGTTTTTTAATATTCATGTTTGTTGTTCTTGATACGTATGGTCAAAAACTACTAATAAGAGCTTTTCAGCCCTCTGTGGTGGTGAATAAAGTACCTTATGGCAACAATCCGGAAACTGGGAAATATGCACAAACCAAAGATGCAAAAATTTACTACGAAGTGTATGGCAAAGGTCAACCAGTAGTTCTTCTACATGGTGGTCTATTTGGCTCAACAATTGAGTTTGCTGACTTAATCGACAAGCTAAAGTCTAATTTTCAAGTAATTGCCATATCTACTCGCGGACATGGTAAATCTGAGTTGGGTACTGAATCTATGACTTTGGAACAACGTGCCACTGATGCCATGACTGTTACTGATGCAGTAACCAAAGAAAAAGTAATTGTAATTGGATTTAGTGATGGTGGATACGCAGCATATTACTTTGCTAAAATGTACCCAGAAAAAGTAAAAAAAATGGTTGTGATTGGAGCGGGTGAATTGAAACCTGGAGACAGGGAATTCAATTTGACAGTAGATATGGCATTGAAAATGGATAAAGCATTTATAGAACAACAGCTAGAGTTGATGCCAGAACCGAATAGACTTAGTGAAATGTTTACAGAATTATGTGCATACTATAACAAAATAACTATCAGTAAAGAGGTGTTGAGCGCTATCAAATGCCCTGTGATGGTAATGGCTGGTGATAGTGATGGTGGAAATCCGGTAGAACGTGTAGTGAGTGGTGCCAGGTTTATCCCTAAGCATCAGATTAGTATTATTCCTAATACAGGACATGGTTGTCATAATGATAATTTTGAAGTAGTTTGGGCAAGTATTGCTCCTTTTTTGAAGGAATAGGTCATTCATTGCTATAAAACTATATTTGGAGAGTATTAAAAGGATAGCTTTCAAGCTATCCTTTTGTATTTTATTATCTCTTGAAATGATATAAATATTTTGCATAAATATGTATTTATTTATTTATGCAAATATGTATTTGCATAAATATTGATTGAACATAGAAACCTTGAAACAGAATAATGCTGTTACGAATGGAGCCCCAACGTCAGTCGTACAGTTACTAAAGATGCGTTGGGAATTTCAAAACCTTGTCCCGATGTGATTTGGTGAAGAAGATGACAATTTGGAAAACTGAGAAATTTATAAACTTGGATAGGTATATAGACCGAAAAACTAAAAATACTATGTTCCAGAATAGCAAAAACTGTGTATTTCCGAATTGCCTTCAATTGCTTTAAATTGTTGTGAGAATGGTTCTGGATGTGAAGAAAATATATGATAACTGAGTAGATATCGTAAAGGAGGGGAGAGTCCTACAAAACTTTCGTAAATTAGGGAGTTAGTGGCAACCTTAAAAAAACGCACAGCAAATAGAAAATGACTGAGATTGAAATAACAAAAGTTACTCTTAATGACATTGACCAGTTACAGAAAATTGGAAAACAAACTTTCTATGAAACTTTTGCAGCAGGGAATACCGAAGAAAATATGACTAAATACTTAGACGAAGGGTTTTCTGCCGAAAAATTAACGACCGAACTAAATGACAACAACGCAGAGTTTTATTTTGCGACACTTGACGACAATGTAATTGGTTATCTCAAGCTAAACTTTGGACAATCACAAACAGAACTCCAAGATGACAAAGGACTTGAAATTGAACGCATTTATGTTTTGAAGGAATTTCATGGAAAAAGTGTAGGACAATTGCTTTACAACCAATCCATTAAAATTGCACGACAAAAGAACATGGATTATGTTTGGCTGGGTGTTTGGGAAGAAAATCCGAGAGCAATACATTTCTACAAGAAAAACGGCTTCGTTGAATTTGACAAACACATTTTTAAATTAGGTAATGATGAGCAGACCGACATTATGATGAAGCTAAAACTGAACAATTAATGCAGACTGAGAAGAATACAAAAGCTAATATATAAGGCTTAAACGCGTGAAGCGAAGCAGTAATATAAGCCTGTATTCAACGAAGCTTCGGGGGGTATGGGTTTTCAATTAAGGTAGTTGGTGTTAAATTGGAGATAGCTACTTTGGATACAAAACACTGGTTAACCATACTGAGATGGTTAGGTATTTCGCGTAAGAAGTACAGTTAAATTCTTTAATATCAAGTGTTATATCTAGACCCAAAGTCTGATGCTACACGTGTGTGATTTTTTCATTTGACAAACTATCTCTCAAGATTGACCGCTTAATAAAAAAGTTTGGAAGGAAAGTGAATTAAGGGTAAGTTTGGAAAAGATGAGTGAATTTGGAAACTTTCAAGATTGAAGCTATGATAAATTTCAAAAAAATGGACAATAAAGATTTTGTCTTTATCAACAAAAAGTTGAGCAAAAAGGACGAGAAATAATTTAGTGATTTTTTGAAAGAAGGTAGGATAAAAAATCCTACAAACTAAGGACTAAATTATTGTGATAATAGGGATATGGAAAACATGTGCCATATATAAAGTGATAATGTAAATTTGAAAAGTACAAGTAAATACAAAAAGTACGACAAAACTTTCGCATATTAGAAAGTTATCGGCTATTTTGAAACGACCGTAATAAACCGACAATTTTATCTTTACCAACAGGGTTCATCGAATGACAATAGTAGCTTGGAAGTTGTAAATTATTATCAATACAATAATCAACTAACCACATCGCACACTCGTAACCAGTCTTTTCTTTGTGGACTTGTGCATCTTGCCATTCTTTTGACTTATCGTAATCAGTCCATAAATGTTCAGGTGTGTAATGAGTATCTGCTAAGTCGTGGTCAAATGAAATAAATGACGGCATTCCGTTTGTTTCAATGTGACTTTTGAACTCATTAAAATTCCTTACAACTTCCCATTTTTTAGTTAGGAACATTTCTTGTTTTGTGTATTCATAGGCGTGTTCTGGTTCACGAATATCATCGAGAAAAAGAAAAGCAGCCGATAACACGGGTTTGGCAATATTGCCGCTTGGTACTACTATTGACATTTTGTATTTAATTTAAACATTTGTAATTCTATTGAAAATTTGGGAACGGCAACATCGCCAAGCCATAATCCGTTGTGCCTCATTGTAAAAAGCCGACCGCACAAACAGCACATTTGGTTTTTGCCGATACGCAAGCCAACCCTAAAAACCAAAAGAGCTGTTTTTTGCCAACGCTTGACCGAAAAAATTTGTAAATT